>Ga0080013_1006666_pt1 | contig 10149 bp, 23 predicted proteins | sample ETNvirenome_6_85_FD_69236 | JGI IMG/M metagenome (GOLD analysis project Ga0080013, IMG submission 69236) | Marine viral communities from the Pacific Ocean - ETNP_6_85 (SPADES assembly) (version 2) | ecosystem: Environmental > Aquatic > Marine > Oceanic | place: Pacific Ocean | collected 2013-06-19
ACCTAAAATCTTCTTGCCTTTTTTCGTCAGTGGCATTGTTTCATGTGATTTACTGAGAACCACATTTCCACTAAACACTTTTCTACGTCTCTTTTTGTAATGTCTGTTAATATTTTAATAGTATTTATCATTTATAAACTATACTTTGTATTTCGCAGTTCTTACTCCACCGCCTTTGCTGTATTTAGACTTAATCTTTCCACCTTTTTTATTTGGTGGGGCCGAGTACATCCCATCATGTTTTAATTTAGTCGAATTATACTTTTTATCTTTAGCTTCTCTTTTAGCTCTCTCTGCATCTAAAAAAGCATCTATATGTTTTTGCCATCTTTTATTACCCATTGATAAGTTTTTCATTTCATTAGGGTTTTTTACATCTCGTTCCTTTATTTGAAGTTTTCTTTGAAGTTTATTTAATTTATCAACAAATTTCTTAGTCATAGGTATAGATTGTATTAAATCTGACTTTTCTCCAAATTCAAGAAATCTTAATAATATACTATCTGAAGGTATTCTTTTTGTTTCAGCCATAACTACAAACTATACTTGGATTTTCTTACTCCACCGCCTTTGCTGTATTTGGATGCTTTTACAGAACCACCTTTTTTATTTTTCTTTTTTGTTATAGTATCACCTTTTCTTATTATAGTATAATCTTTATTTTTTTTATAATCTTTATTTTTTAACCATATTTCAAATTTTTCATCTCGAAAGTGGTTAGGTTCCTCTACGTGCTGTTTATCTTTATCAGATTCTACTTTTTTAAATTTCTTTTTAATTTTTTTAAGTGTATTGACAATAGCCGGAGTTATATAACCATAATCATAATAAGTCTCAGCTATATTTTTTAAAGTTTCACTAACTGTCTTGCCCGGCTTAAAAGGTGGGTCTTTCTTTTTTGTAAACATTGGTTTTTTATTTTTATCACCCATAACTACAAACTATACTTGGATTTTCTAACACCGCCACCGGTGCTGTATTTTGATACAGTTCCGCCTTGTTTTCTAAGTGGAAATCTATATTTACGAGGATTTTCTACCTCACTAGCAGTAAGTCCTGTTAATGTTGCTATTCTTATTGGTCTTTTAAATTCCCTTTTTAATTTTTTTATTTTCTTTTTTTCAACCTGTTTTACAGGATTTAAAATAAATTTTTCTGCATCTTTTTTACTTAACTTTGACCAAACACTTTTATCCTTTGACTTCATTGCAACTTTAGCTGCATCATAAGCCTTTTTACCATACTTCGCTATAATCTTCACAGCAGGTACTCCTGCCATTATTAATCTAATAATTATTGGCATAACTACAATTTATACTTAGAACTACGCACACCGCCACCTTTAGAATATTTAGTTCTAAATCCAGAAGCCTTACGCTTTTTTTGTTGTGGTTGTTTTATCATTGGTGCCGCTGACATGTCCGCCATGCCACCGTATTGCATTCTCGGCTGTCTGAACGTGTCATATTGCTGACTAAATTTACCCGTCCTCACATCCCTGTCAAACTGTTCCACTTGACTTAATTTCTCAGTTTCGGCTTTGGGTGCCATTGCCATTTTAATTTTACGCAAATCATCAATATTATATCTGGAAAGCTGTTTATCAGTAATACTAGGATTTTGCTGTTTTATGTCCTGTATCAACTGCTGTCTTTCTTTTTGTTGAGTCGCTTTTTTTGCTTTTGGTACTGTCATTGTTCCTAATATTAGTTAAAGTTAAACGGGAAGCCGTCCCATAGAACGGGAAAAGGACTTACGGACTGCCACAAGCTCCCCGTCCCAAAAACTAGTTACTCCATACCGTTTTTTGTACATAGCGTAATGTGTGATATGTACGAGTATTATCACTAGTCCTACCTATTATATTATATCCATTTTCAGCATGTTGTCAAGTGTTTTCTTTATATTTTTAAAAAAAATAATTTTTTACTTGACAGATTGCTGTACAGCGGTATAATAGTAATTAGGCCCCCTGAGCCGGGTCTATATATAAAACTAGGTTATATCTAGAACAATAATATAGTATGTCTAGATTATAGCTAAAGTGCTATTAGTAACAGCAGACTATACTAGTCTATATAAAGTTATAATTAGAAAATCGTTGGTAGCTGTATGTATATAGGTGTATGGGTACCGTACTACCCCTTACCTACCCCTTTAAAAAACATAAGGAAACTACCAGATTTTACTCCTCACGCTTATCAAGCCTAATACACCCTAGAATTACCTAGTTATAGACTAGTTATATATCCTATTATAAGTCTAGAGGCGTGTATCATTCTAAATTAGAGATAACAAATTTATAATTAGTATTATAACTAGTACCCCCCCATTCCCCACATACCTTTAAAATTTAACCCCCTAGTGTCCATTGTTTATTATTAGAGTAGTCTAGTAGTATCAAGTTTATATTATTAATATCTAGGGCAATTAAGCGTATAATATCCATCTAGCCATAAACTAGTAATACTTAATGATTTCAAGGGAATACAGTACTATCTAGACATAGTCCGATTAATTCTAGGCATACCCCACACAATACAAGAATAGAACTAGAATTACTATGAATACAGCAGAATATATTAGACTAGTAAAAACTACCTATGATTAAGAGAATACCCAGAAATAGATACAGATATAAATAGATTAAAACAGCGATTAAAATTAGTTTTATTATTGTTTTCATAGCTATCTGGATAATGATTAAAGAAAATAAATATTGTGCAATTATCAATTAATTTTGCACATAAAAAAAGCCCCAGATATACTGAGGCTTAAGGAGGAATTATATTTAGTTATATATTCAAGTCATATTACCTACCTTGTTAATATTATTAATAGCCGTATTTTTAAGATTATTCAATTCTTTTTTTTCTACTCCAGATATAATATAATTCTTAAACCGATATTTATTAAATCTGAGGCTGTTTTTATCCAAAATAAGCATAATTTCAGCAGTTAATTCCCTGTGCTGTTTATTCATTTTTTCTAGTATTTCAGATTTAGCTGTATTTATGATTTTTTCTAAAGTTTTAAATTGTTCTTTTTTTTCATATTTTTCTTCTAATAGATACAAATCAGTATCAGTTAATTCTTTTAGTTTTTTAACCATTTCATTATATCTAGGAATAATCTTTAACTCCTCTTCAATCAGAAAATCAGCAAAATCAATAAAATGTTTTCTAGTGAGCATAATTCCCCACTATGATACAGAACGCCATTAATATGGAAACACCCATTAAAACAGCGAACAGAATTAAATAAATTTTAGTGTATTCAACCATAATGCCCCAGAGTTTGGCATTTATATTTTTAGGTTTTTTCATTATTTTACCCCTATTTCAAATAAGTTAAAAAGATTAGTACAAAACCTATTGTAATAATCACAATGTATAATTCTATATTATCAATCATTATCAATCCATTTTTGAAAAGAATTGATGTTTGTACAGCCTAATTTTTTTAATTTGTCTCTGATTTCAAATTGAATAGTACAAGCATTATTATAAGCCATATTATAATTAAGCACATTTTTATCAATAAATATTTTATGCCTTTGCTCTTCAACTATGTTCCAAATTTCTTTATAAGCTGAAATTTTTCCGTGTTCAGAGCCTCTGATATTATCTGGTTTTGTAAATGTTAATATTCTTGGAAGTGTTTTTTGTGTATTATCATAAATTGATTTAAATGATACTTTAGTCATTAATTAACTCCCTTCATTTGTGATAATTTATTAAATTCATTAAAACTTAAATCTAAATATCCCCCAGCACCAGATTGATTAAATACTACCATTACTCTCATTTCAACGCCATTATGCTCAAAAGCCAAGCCAATAGGAAATAGTTTATTATCTGGTAATGATTTTAAATGACTAGGCTCTAAAGTTCTATTTCTCTTATGTTTAATAGAATTATTGTTAATTCTAATTAAATCTTTTTTTGTAAAATATCTAATCATTATTGTGACCCCTCATTCCAAGGATATTCCCGATTAAAATTTAATTTAACTTCTAAATCCTTTAATTCAGCGATGTTAAATTCCTTAGTGCTAACCACTACTTCAACACCGAGTTTTTTTAATTCTTGATGTAAATACTTTTCAGTCTGGTCTAGTATTTTTACAGCAGTACCTTCCGCTTGATGCATTAAATAATCCAGAACGAACAGAAGAGCCACAGCCTTACCGCTTTTATATTCATCTGCGGGTACAGTACCCGTCTTAATGTCTAAATGTGGTCTGGTTAAATATGTTTTTGATTTCATTGTTTTTCCTTTGTTAAAAATTAGATTATTTTTTATTATCAGAATATGGCAAAAATAGGAAATAAAAAAACCCCCAGAGTTTTGGATTCTCTGAGGGTCTAAGGAAGAAAAGAAAGTTTATAATCAAATATCTTAAAATATGACTAATAGCAATAGTATTATAGCTGTAATGAATAAAATCCTATATAACATCAAAAAAACTTCCATTTTTCCCCATTTCTTTATTAAAATAGGGCAAATTATATTGCCCCATTTTTTTAATTAATAATTATTTAATTTAAATTCGCAACAGTTAAATTAAATTAATTTTTAAATCCCTTTAACTCAAATTTATTCTTAAATTCATCAATCATTTTACTAATTTGATTAAATTCTACAACCATAAATAAAGGTGTTTCATATTTTCTAGCATTAATTCCAGAAATTATGCGTATCTCCTTTAACAAATCTACAGCAGAACCAATGAATGATTCTGATTTAACAATTTTTGTTTTAGGAATAACAATTTTATCTGGCATAGAGATTTTTCCATTCTTTAGATTGTAAAACGTCTCTAACAGCGTCTTGTCTCCTTGTCGCTACTAAATCGGGATTTGAAGAACCTCTACTTGTTTTAAGAAGAACAAATACTCCCTTGTCATTTTCTCGTTCCCATTCAGTGTCAGTATGAGTAGACCAATGAGTCAGAGCATTATAAACTGACCAGAGATTTTTACCTAAACTACCAACCTCTTCCCAATATCTGTACATTAAATAATCAAACAGTTTTTGATTAATGGTAACAATGTTTGAATCAGCCTTTTTCTTTAAATCAGCCAATGGTTTTTTACAGATAGTATCGGATAACAGTTTTGCTACTTGCTCATCTGTGACAGTTGATTTTTGCCAAATTCTCATTTCATCACGATTAGAGTAAAAAACTTCCAGAGTTTTATCCAATTTAGATAAAATCGCTTCAATGGAAATCCCTTTAGTATGTTTTCTTCTAGTATGATAAAGGCGTTCCCCACCAAAAACACAAGTATTTTCACAGAGGCTACGATAACCGCCATTGAATACAGAGAACCGCCAAGACAAGTCAAGACTAGTGAAAATATCTTGTCTTGCTGTAACCTTGTCTCCAGATTTAACTTCAAAATCTAAATCATTAAATTTACAAGTTCTCAATGACTTTGCTCCATTATCCCAAGACCAATCTGTTACAGTTAAATTTTTACTAGGTAGATTACTGCCTAACAATTTTTCAGCGTGTCTGTCATAAAGTAATTTTGGATTAACAACCTTGTATTTATCACTTCTAGGTCTACCCAAAACTTGCCCCGTATCAGTTCTTAATACTGTCACAGAGTTGTTTAAAGGATAATCATTGCCTTCATATCTGCAAAAATTATCTGTTGTCGTAGCTAGTGGAATATCGAAGAATGAAGTATCCTCAATATTACTGTGTATTTTTTTATCGTGCAATTCCGCCCCGTGTGTCATTACACTATCATTTTCAATCATTTTAACTCCTATGTTAAATTAGTTTATATACTATTATTAACATTTTAAATATTTATCGCAAGTACAATAATTAATGCGTTTTAAAAATTATGTTATCTATGTTTTCATTCCAACATAAACCACAACTAGCACAATCTTTAATTTGATTTAATTGTTCTGGACAGATTAAGCCTAAATGCAATTTTTTAGATAACAAGTCTTCAGAATTTGCTGTTAGTTTAGCGATAACAGAATTTGAAAACCTAACAGAAAATCTGTTCCAAATTTTATTTCGCAATTTCATAATTTCGTCTCCAATCTCAGAAAATGGATTTCTCGCAGTATAACCAAATACAGAAATATTAGGATAGAGAGATAACATTTTTTTCCAGAATTTTACATAAGCTACAGAGTAAAAATCACCCACAACGTGCAATCTAATTAAAATTCCTTCTTTATGTTTTATGGATAACAATTTTATTTCTTTATGCAATCTGACTAACAAATTTTTTGAGGCTCTAAATCTATGAGCAAAAGGCATATTATTGCCATAACAAGTTTTCCAGTGAAAACAACTGGTAGGACAAGTTTTTCGTTCCTCTAATGACAAGCTGTATAAATATTTATTCTTGTGTCTGCCTTTACTGACAAATTTTCCTAATTTATTATTATTAGATACCTTTAATAAATTAGAATTGTAATTAACAGAACCATAAACATTATTTGTATATATTGTTCTTTCATTTTTTATCGCTGTTTGTGTTTTAGTCATTTAAATAACAATCAAATTGATATCTGTAAAATCCGTCTTCACTAACAAATTTCGTGGTTATGTAGCTCATTAATAAATTTTTATTTATTCTGCCCCGCCAATAAGCCTTAAACATTGTAATTACTCTATTTACAATATAATCGGGGTGCGGTGGATAAAAGTTACCTTTTAAATGATGTATTAAACTTAATTCTTTAGGTATGTTTAAACATTCTATTTCGTGTGAAAGTTCTTTACTCATTTTTTTAATTCAATGTTATAAAACATACCTCCACCATTAATGTTATGTACTAAACTTATTAAATCACTCCAATACACATCATTAAGCCAATCCACCTTAATTTTATAATCATAATGTAAATCCTCTGAAATTGACTCCACGACATATTTACAAGTATCTTTGTTTCCATATCCCCAAGTATCACAATATCCAATATATCTCTTAATGTCTTTAGAATAAATAGGTAGATACCCTTTTCTTATTTTTGCGTTATAATAATTTTTATTCACTTAACAAATCTTTAGCTGATTTTATAATTCTAGACATTGATTTTAATTTTTCTTCTAACAATTCTTTATCAGTAATACCTTGCTCAATAGATTTTGAATAACTTCTAACCAAGTGAATTAAATCCATATCTAAAATATCAATTTCTTTTTCTTTAGATTCTGAATAGTGTTTATTCAAATCCCCGTTCATATCACAAGGCACTTTTCTTTCCTCAATAGTACTTTGTAGTTCCAATAATTTTCTAACTTTCATTTTCTTCTTCTCTCTCTAAATGTTCACATTCAATACATTGATAATCATAATCACAAATCTTACATTCATTATTACAAATAATACAAATATACATTAACTCAAAAATATTTTGTCGTCTTCAATTTCAATCTTATCAATCATAACATCAAATGTTTGATAATCGTCTTCTGTAAAAAAATAGATTTGTTTATCTGCGTTTTTACTGTCATTCTTTAATTCATTCAGTTTATCTACAAATTCTGTTAATGTCATTATGCTACCTTACCTAATTTTGAAAATCCTTCTTTTAAAACTTCTAGACCATTTTCAATATGTTTTCTATCTTTTATAGGTAATTTCAAAAACTCGTCTGATACTGTTTCACTTAATCTTAATTTAATAACTAAATTCTTTTTAAAATACTTTTTTAAATCTATCATATTACATAATCCCCTTTACCAAAAGTTGACAAGTCATAGCCAAATTTATATTCTTCTTCTTGTTTGCACAAATCACAGAACCTCATAAATTTGTTATCTGCAATAAATTCTTTTTGGCACAGATTACAATTCCTTTTTATTTTTTCATTACTATTTGTAAATACCTTTTTTCTATTATGTACAGCACCTTTTCTGAATTTTCTTTTTTGTAATTGGCTCATTTTATTTATCTACTGTTATTTGGGTTACCTTGCAAAACTAGTATTCTATGGTAGCTACCAAAACTTTTCCTTGTGGGGTAACCCAAATTAATTAAATTAAAAATGTAGTTTTGTGTATTTTTTAAACTACAAAATTGATTACTGTACCTTAAAGCTTTTAAAACAGCTAGTAGAGTTACACAATGATTGAATATCATAATATTATATATAATATAATAAAATGTATTCGCAACCCCTAAATTAAATTTTTTTAAAATTATTTTTATTTATCTACAGTAATTAGTGAACTGAAACTTTTTCAGCAGGTTCTGGATATAAACTGTCTTTTAGTGTATCTGCAATAGCCTCGTGAATTATGATTAAGGCGTGGTCTAATCTTTTTTCTGGTAACAAATTTTTAGATAATATTAACAGTTCTCTCTGTAACAAATATACTAACAATTCTCTGGGTAACTCGCTAACATTTATTTCATCAAACAGATGAGTTCGCACACTGTTTAAAAAATCCTTACATCTTTCCCCTAACACTTGATTTTCCTCTAACACTTTATCCATATATCTCTGTATCTCCTCTAATTGCTCTTTTGTCAGTTTTTTATTTTTCTTAATAGTCATAACGCCTGTGCAGAATTGTAGATACCCTATCCCAATTAATCCTGTCTATTTTCTGTGGTCTGGTCTTTGGGTCTCGCAAAGTTTTTTTATCCAATCTTTTTTTAATCTTTAACAAATTTTTTAGTATCTTACTTTTCATTATTTTTCTTTGTCAATTTTTTACTAAAAATATTATGGTGAATTGATTTAACTTTTTCTTTTAATTCTTTTTGTTTGTATTTTGATGTATCTATTTCAGATAACAAATACGAAAACAACATTCTTTTAGATAAGTTACTCATTTTCTCCTAATCCTCAACCCAAGTCTCGCCCGTCTTCTGTTTCTTCTCTTATTAGAACCGACTTTTCTTCTTCCTTTATGTCTGCTCCTTTTTAAATCGGCTTTACTCAATTAAACATCTCCTTTAATTTTGGGTAGTCTTCTTTAGGAATATTAAACTGCAAATCACTTTTCACATCAGTAATCTTGAAATCTCCTTCATTTTCCAAAAATGCCTCTAGTTCAAAATATTCATCTTTTTCCATACAATCTTTAAACTGTTTTCTCACTTCCAGATTACCACACCAACTTTCATACATAGTGTCTTGTGCCTCTTCCAAATGGCTGTCCCCAGAAAGTTTCACTTTGTAATCACCTTTTCTGTACCAGAAATCATTTTCCCCAAAAGTTCCCAATATTGTTATGTCCTCAAACTTATTAATGTTATATGTCGCCCACTTTGAATAGTTTAATTCAAACGCCCTAAAAGGTTTGTACTTTTCTGATTCAACTTTGAGCAATCGTCTTTCGGTGGCAGACCACTTGTAAGGGGAAAGGTAGATACCTTTTACATCATATAAATCTTTTTCAACCATATATTATGTTATAGTCTACTCAATTTCTTTCGCAATAACTTTTTCCAAATAATAGTATTTACGTTTTCTTTTAATGCCTACTTTAACATTACTATTAATAACATCTTTTAATCTAGCTAATTCAAGGTCGTCCCATTCATTGAACCTAACAATTTTTCCATCTTCCAAATGCAGATTCAAAAATCCTTTCTTTATACTCCAACCAGAACACCCAACAGTTATGGCGATTACATTTAAATTTTGATAGACAGTACTCATATTACTATCACCAATATTATTATTATAATTACAATCCACAGTATATGTGCCATTTTAACTCCTTTTAGTTGGGTAGTTTATGGTTATATAATCTTTGGCACTACCCAAACCAGAATGTTACACAACATACAATTCTAGTACTTCAGTACAAGCCAATCCGAAGATTAAACTCTGCAGGATTACTGTATCGCCTTGAGGTTTTGGATATTTTTTAAACCCCAAAATTTATTACCATACCTAGCATTATCTTACAATTCACTTACGAACAGAAAATAATATTCGGTTCAATTATCCATTTTGTGGGTAGTTTGGGAACTCTTGATTACTTTGTGTAATAGTTTTATTAAATTCAGAATAACTTCTGGTTTTCAATTTAACATCAAACACAATCCCTTGGCACTACCCCGTGCCGTATTTTTGGGCTGTGGTTTGGTTCACAAAAGATGTAACCACGAATTAAGCACATTGAACTAGTATTACCATTCTGCACCCAAAA
>Ga0080013_1006667_pt1 | contig 10147 bp, 19 predicted proteins | sample ETNvirenome_6_85_FD_69236 | JGI IMG/M metagenome (GOLD analysis project Ga0080013, IMG submission 69236) | Marine viral communities from the Pacific Ocean - ETNP_6_85 (SPADES assembly) (version 2) | ecosystem: Environmental > Aquatic > Marine > Oceanic | place: Pacific Ocean | collected 2013-06-19
ACCTGTTCCGGGCGTTAGCGGCTCTTCCGTACAGACTTTTGTGCCCGCAGTGTCGATGACTCCAGAAGGGATGAACACCTACTGGGGCGGTACTGCTGCGCTGGGCAACGACACTGGTGTCGGTGACATTGTGACATTTGGCGCAGAGGATACGTCTGACACCCTTGCTGCGGGCCGACTGATGTACCTCCATACTGATGGGAAATGGATGTACGCCGATGCCGATGCAGTTGCAACAGGCGGCACACAGCTTCTTGGTATCGCCTTGGGCGCTTCTGTTAGCGATGGTCTTTTGATTCGCGGCTTCTTCAAGCTCAACAGCTACACTGAAGGAACTTGGAACGAAGGGCTTCCTTGCTACGTGTCAGAAGCAACTGGCGAGATTGATTTTACAGCACCGTCTGCAAGCGGCGACTTCGTAAGAGTGGTCGGGTACGGAACTGATACAAGCGGTGTCATCTTCTTCAACCCATCAGCCACAAACATTGTGATTGCTTAATGGCAGACATTTCCTCCATGAATGGCGTAGCAGCAGGAAGCATCAGCACCATTAACGGTGTTGCTAAGGCAAGCTGCGCTACTCTTCATGGTCTGGATATGCCTGCCTCTGGAGCGTCTTTGTGGTGCATCTCGGCAGTCGATGGTGGGATTGCTACAGCAGCCGCATCGGACTTAAACGCCTGGACAGCTTACGTCAGCGCCAACACCGATGGTAACTCTGACTATGAATACATCGCTTATGGAAAGGATGGGTCGGGCGATCCACTCTGGGTTGTTGTAGGGGAAGACAATGACCTCGAAATCCGGTATTCATCCGACCCAACAAACACCTCTGGGTGGAGCGACATCAACCCCGAAAGCACTAACAATAAAGAAATGTATGGCGTTGCATGGGGCAACAATGTTTGGATTGCTGTAGGTGAAGACGGTGAGCTATGGCGCTCCACGGCTGGCACGACCGGATGGTCATTGATCGACTTATCGGGTGTCACTGGTTGGGACAGCAGTACTGACATTGAAGACGTGAAAAGTGATGGCGCTGGTAAGTGGATGTTTGGTCAGGGCTCGGAAGTATTCCTCTCAACAAACGATGGTGTAGACTGGGCCAGGGTTGTTGACCTTGGGGATGCCAGTCATATTAACGACTCAGGGTACTCCGTCCGCGCAGTAGTCTACACAGACAGCCGATGGAGTGTCCTCGCGCAAAAGGCATCCAACGTCAGGGTGTACCACGCAGCCGCGAGCGACACATCGACTTGGGCAGCGGGAACCATAGATGGATCTGCCGCTACAGGCGTCGCCATTGCTGCCTCTTCAGCGAGGCACATGGCCGCAGGGGATGGAACGGTCATCATCGTGTCTGCTAAGAACTGCTCTCGGAGTACAGATGGTGGCCAAGACTGGACCAAGAACACCAATGCCCTCAATAGGCTCGATTCGCGAAATGTAGCCACTGATGGGAATGGTAACTGGGTTGTTGTCTATGATTCCGGTCGGGTGTCTATTAGCACGGACGACGGCCAGAACTGGGCAGAACAAACTGGCGTTCAGGACGGCGGCTCCAACACGAACCTTCGATTCCCAACTGGCGGTAGCAACATTATGAATCTTACCGGTGTTGCTACAGACGTTTATTTACCCGTATAGGATTGGATAATGGCACTCACAATCTCTGAGTTTGGAACTCCAACTCTCGGCTACAGAATCCTAAAGGAAGATGGTGGGACTACCAACGCCATCACATTCCACGGTAACGCTACGGGCACCTCGGGCAAACTACACGACATCTATGTTGTGAACGGCGCTGCAGGAATGTTCTTGAAGATTTACTTCAGCGCAGCCGCAGCCTCTTCTGACGACCCAGACATTAAGATTGAACTTGCGTCGGGGGCCACAGAAATGATTTCTCTGCCCGGTGGGGTTTCCTTTACTGAGCTGAGCTTCTTTTCAACTGTAACCGGCGCTACCAGCAACTCTCAGGCTGCTCCTGGAGTAGCTGTGGTCGTCTACATGATCACTTCGTAGGAATCCCAATGGCACTGACAACTACCACTCTCGGATCTCCACTTGGCGCGAAGATTTATATCGACACGGATGCCGATGCTACGGCTGAAGTTGCATCCACAGATGCTCTGACGATCTACCAAATCAAGATCGACAACTCATTGAACACGGCGGCTGCTTACCTAAAGATTGTTGATGCAGACACTGCCACTGTGGGCACCACGGAGGCTTCCTTCATTTTCATCTGCCCCGCCAGTACCTCCGTTAACTACGCCATCCCGACTGGGCTCGCCTGCAACGCTGGGATGGTTTTCTGGTGTACCACAGCTTCCATTGTGACCAGCACCGATGGCCCAACGAACGATGTAGAAGTACGAATCCACACATCGTAGGAGTAAGCATGAAATCGCTAATCACATCCCTGTTCGATTCCCAAAAACGTGTCTCTTGGCGTCGTCTCGCTGTTCTCGCCCTGGGCACTGGCTTGTTGGTGGTGGGAATGTTGGACTCATCACAATGGCTCTACCTTGGGCTGGCATACATCGCGGGCGACAGTGCCGAAAAAGCAATGGCGGCTCTTGGGAAGAAGTAGATGGCTCTTAGTGTTTCCGGTTTTCGCCCCACGTTCGACTACAAGATCGTCTATGAGACGGCTGGAGGCACAACTGCGAATAAGAACGTCACCCTCGAATCGGGCTCACTACTTTCAGTAGACATCAACAATCAGTATGGTACCAATGCGTGCTATGTGAGAATCTTTGACGGAGATGACCCGACACCCGGAACATCGATCCCCCAGTTCACCTTCAGGTGCGCTTCAGCAGACTCTCAAAGGTATGAGATTCCAGGTGGAATCCCATTTTCATCTCTCAGTTTTTGGGTCACACGCAATAAAAGCCCCACAGACACTACCGCTCCGACTGTTAGTCAGGGGGGTGTCATTGTCTCTCTTGTGGCAACGTAGGAGAGACCATGTCGTTCACAAAAGTCTCAGCCCCCACAGCTCTGGGAACTGTTCTCGTCACTTCGAATGGGCTGGATGCTTCAGCCCATAATAATGTGACTGGTGCCACCAGTGGGCAGGTCTATCAAGTGATGATCGACAACACAGCTAACACCACTCAAGGGGTGTACTTCAAGCTTGTGGATGCGGCTTCTGTTACCATAGGCGTCACCGATGCTGACTTGGTTTTCTATGCCCCGAAAGGCAAAAAGGTGACATATGCGATCAACACCGGGCATCCCTATACTTCGGGTGTAAGCATATGGTGTACAACTCACCCAGGTACATCGAACAGCTCAAGCCCCCCAAGTAGCGTACCCGTATCTCTCCTCGCCACATGATTGAAATGGACAACATTGTCACCATCGTTTGTCTAATCGGAGCAGCTTTGCTCACCTTCGTGTTGGGTAAGGCAAAACTATCTAAGAAACGGAGGGGGGTTCAAACGCCCCCTAAGAATACTGCTGCTGATGTTGCTCGCGAAACTGTGCAGCAAACTCTCGAAGAAGCAATAAGTGGCATCAAGAAAGATACGGAAAGTGAGGATGCTGCAGACAAGTTGGCAGCTCGCGGTAATGCGCGTAAGCGGCGAAAGAAATGATTTTCTTGTTTGCCATCATTCTCTCAGCCCAGGCTGATGGGGGAGAAGGGGTAGAACTAATCCCTCGTCCAGAGCCCCCTGCTGCTATCGAAGGAGAATGCAAAAAGGTTTTTGCCATTGATAGGGGGCGACCACTACCCGAAGCTTTTCGGATATCTCCTTTTTCCTCTCCATGCTCCGGAGTGGTCGTCCCTCTTTCTGATTATGCGGACTTGCTCGCTACTGAGGAATGGGCAGAAGCAGTATCTGCTCAATATCGTATCGATACAACGGCTTTAGAAGCCGACCTTGAATGGTACAAAAAGAAACTTGAAGAAGAATCTAAACCACCCCCATTCCTCGAAAGACCAGGAACACAGCGCTGGTTTGGTAGACTGGAGACACTGGTAACGGTTGGAGTAGTTGCTGCTGGCCTCGGCGCTGCTTATCAATATGGTAGCGGAGGATTTAGATGAAAGAGTTTTTCGACACAAAGATGATCATCTTTGGCATCACTACGGTTTTTCTCGCAGGTGGTGGTTGGATGTCTTTGGGCTCGCTCGGTGACCGCGTAACCAAGCTTGAAGACAAGCAAGACATTGTTGGTGGGGACATCCGAACCATGATGAAGAACCAAGCCAAGATGTGCCACGCCCTTAAAGTCGACTGCCAGTGAAGCCATTCCTGCTCGATTATGTTGAGTCTCTGGGCCACGCAGTATTCACTGAAGGCATCTACAATCTCAACATCGTGGGCATCCGAACGAAAGAGAGCAGCGCTAATACATTCGATGACCGGATGTGTGTTGTCTTTCGAGACGAACTGGGCTGGATCACTCGAACCTGGCCATGTACCACAGACCCTGGGCAATACTGGCGAGACAACCCCAGCAACGTGGCTGGCACCGCCATCCTTGTTCCCGGCCAGTACAGGGGTGTGTACAAGATTGGAAGGCACCGGGGCCAGTATGATGCCTTGGTCCAGCGTGGGTCAGCCGTAAAGGTCTACAGGGACGCCAACAAGGACGAGGTCTTGGACCATGACCCAGAATCAATCGAAGAGGGGTTCTTTGGGATAAACATCCACCAAGCCGGGCAAAACTCCACCGAAGTCAACAAGTGGAGTGCAGGCTGCCAAGTGTTCGCCAACAAGGACGACTTCGAGGAGTTCATGAGCATCTGCTATGCTGCTTGTAACAAGTGGGGTGATGGTTTCAGCTACACCCTCATTGACGAACCGGCAGCCTAATGGAACAAGAAGTCCTAACCGATAGTGCCAGCAGTGTGGTTACCGCATTGCTGGAGTACGGAGCGATGGGCATCTTTGCCATCTACTTGATCGTCACCAACTGGTTTGCCCAGAAGCGCATTGACCGCATGACGGGCACTATTGCGACCCAGTTGACGGAGCAGACCGCTAAGCTCGATACGATCATCAAGAGCAAAGAAGAAGACAAGCTCAAGAAAGACATCGCCAAGATGATTGAGAACAAGGACGCTTAGGCAAGCCTAAAGGCTCATGCTATTCACGGTGCAGTACCGAAACTGCCCATCTGATGTCTCAATCGCATGGCTAAGACCTTTAGATGGGACGCCCAAAGCGTTCTGCAAACGATCCATCGCTTCTTCTCGGGCTTCAGCAGAAGAAAAGGAAAGCTCCACTTCTGCCTTTCCATCAGCTTGGACCTTCACCTTAAACTTCGGCGTTGCGCGCTTTGTCTTTTTGGCGGGCGCTTTCTTTTTCGCTGGGGCTTTCTTCATCATGACCATTTGGGCCTCCTTATGGAATTTCTAACAAAGACTATCACATCAAAGGCGGGTGCCCCACTCCCCCTACCCGGCAGGGTCCGCTTTCTCATGCTTCCGTCCTCGTTCGGACATCGTCAACGGCATGGGTAGGGGGGTGGGGAGACTTACTCAGCCTTCTTTAGGCCGTAGTTATCCTTGGCCCAGCCTCCACCTTCGAGTATGAATGAGGAGAGGCTAACCAACTTCTCCATCTTGACCTTGCAAGGCTTACAAACCGGGCCTGGGTCCGTGTGCTTCTGGAAAACTTCTTTCCCTTTCCTACAAGAAGGACATCTGTACTCGTATATTGGCATGACGCCCTCGAAAAGTTTGAGCCGTGTTAACTCTATAGTATGAGCGATCAGACCTTTCCATGTACATCTTGTGGGCTTTGCTGTACGGGAATCACTAAGTGTGCGACGAATCTTCTCGCTATGAATGGACTTTTGGGAGAAGACAACCGTTGTATCAATCTGGTTGAAGAACATCGCGCTGACGGAAAGCCAATCTATCTCTGCTCCATCTATGACGACCGCCCTCCAGTATGTAGGATACAGAACACAGAGGCGGTAACGGGATTAAAGATTGGCGGAGAAGACCTCTTTCGCCTCTCAGCTTTGGCTTGCAACACAATGCAAGGACAAGAAGGATTCGATGAGTCGTACCGGGTCCGACTACCGGCCCATGGAACGGAGTAGGGCTTTTCGTCCGACTTCGGTCGGCTGTATTCCAGTCCCACTTTTAATGACCAAGCCCCTACGCTGTAAGGATCGAACGTTCTCAATCACGACCCTGACCTGAATCTCGATGTCTTCTGCAATCTCTCGGGCCGTCCACTCTCCGGGTTCTGACACGACATAACTGAGAACTGCCTGAGCAAGTGAGCCACGCAAGACGAATCTCTGACCCACTTTCACTGGCATTAGTTGCTGCCCTTTGCCTTTTCACCTTCTGGTTTCCATCCCATCTTACGGAGAGTCCCGTAGACGTAGGCTCTTTGCTTCTCGGCATCGCCGGGGAACTTTTCTGCCGCGATCTTCTTCAACCGCTTCTCGATTTCTTCTGGCATTTCTATGCCTCCGCTTCACTCTTCCCAAAAACAAAGAAGAAAAGATACCCAAGTGCATCAATCAAGTCAGAGATACAGTCTCCCTGCTCATATTCTACCATCGATAGTATCTCTCCATTAGCGCACAACGCGAAACCAGCAAGTGTTCGGTTGCGCGCTATTGGAATAACAGATGCTCCAGACTTACCCTCAAGAAGATCGATTATCTGGAAAACATATTTCCAATCATCAGAGTTATCCCAGTGCATCACAGACGGGTCGAGGCTTAGCCCAAACATTGGTGTCATCGTCGCAGCTTCTCCATTGCTGAGAGCATCTTATCAGCTACCTCATGGAGTTCTAACGCCAAGTCCTCGGTTTCGAGGCATGTCAGCGCATCTGCCATATTCTCTTTCTCTTCATCTAAGGTGCGCAAGAAGGAACAAAGTGGGCAGTCCAACTCCGCATGAACCACCATCACTTTGTCGTGCCTGTCACAAGAAAACAATCTTGGCATCTTACTTCTCCAACTCCACGTAGGTCCAAGCCTCTCGTTGTCGGCCACGCGGTCTCTGCGTAGTCATCACAATCACCTGGCAGTCTACCTTCTCCAGGCCCTTCATCGTCTTGGCCAAGGTAGCCGTGTCCCACATTCGGTCATCGACAACAATAACGGCTGGGTAGTTCTCTTCTTCTTGCCCACGTCCGCGCTTCGAAGCCACAAAGGCTGCCGACATGGCTGCGAGTGTCCTCGCTTCTGTACTACCCGAAAGGGCAATGTGTAGACCATTCTCCCGGGCAAGACCCATTGTCACTGACCCATTGTCAATGACCTTGAACTGGTCTTTGTTTGGGAGAAACATGTTCACCTTAGCCGCATAGGTAGACCATACGTTCTTCTCGGTGAGAAGCCGACCAATGGCAGCCTGCAAAGCTTTCTCCATCTTGGAGATATTCTCGATGTCGGTCTCGCATTTATCTACCAAGACCTTCATTCCGAGTGCTGCCTGGTAAGAGCCCCGCTCTCTATAGGCTTCTTCCAACTTCTCTCGGGCTTCCTCCGATCCAATCATGTTTTGGATCTTGTCCTTGGAACCGATCGCTGAAAGCGATGCCTTAATCTTAGAGAGTGCTCGGTTGCTCGCTTCCCCACCGCCCCCCTCTGCCCGGTAGGTGCGGTACATTTCTTTCAATCTCTCCAGTCTTTGGGCCTCTGCAAGCTGCAACCATAGAGTAGAGATATGGGACTCAGACACCGCAGTGGGATTCATATACTGAAGAATCGACGAGGCAGCCTTCATCTTCGCGCTCTCTTCCCTCTTCTGCTTCCCCAAAGAGGCAATCAGCTTGGTAACGGAAATGCTTTCCGATCTCCCAACGCACGCATCGAAGTCTCCCCAAAGGCTTTCGGGTAGCTGCGCTTGGACATCTTCAGCCAGACTCTCTCCGATCATGTGATCATAGAAGAATGAACGGATGGTGGAATCACTTCCTGCCATCACGGATCGGATGTCATTCATCGGCAGGGCATAGCCCTCGATCCCCTTTCGCACTGGACGTTTCCCCTCTTCCAATGTCCACTCTGCCGTTCCCCCATCATCCAAAACAGCTTGCGAATACACTACCTCAGTCCCTTCGGGCTTGAGGACTGACAACTGGTTGCCTGCCTTGATGGGCTTGTTTCGATACAGCATACCGAAAGCTGACCCCGTCAGTGCAAGCTGAACAGCTTCAGCGATTGCAGACTTCCCACTCTCGTTTGGCCCGACGAGTAGGGTGTATTTCCCCAACTCATAGGTACGAGAGTTGCCATCTGGGCTCTTGATGTTTGTCGTGATTTCTTTGACCCAACTCATGTCATTGCTCCTTCTGGTTTTTGGCCATCTCCAAAATGGCCCAACAGTACATCTCTCTGGGAGTGTTTCTCCCGTTTCTCCATCGGTACACCGTCATTGAACTCGGGTGTGCTCCACCGGGCATCTGCTGCCCAATGCCTACGGCTATCTGCTCATCCGTAAAACCCCCGGCTTTCAAGGACGTTAGAGCTTCTCGGACTTTATCGATATCTACAGGCATGTTGACCCCTACTCGGTGGTGACGCGGAATCCGGAAGTCCAATCATCTGCGTCAAAGGCTTGGACTCTTTTAGCTCTCTTCAGTTTGTTGTCGTCTTTGTCCCAAAGCATCACTTGGCGACCCTCTTCGAACGCCAACTTCAGGATGGCTGCGGTCGCTCGACCACAACTCTCTCCGGGCACGACAAACATATGATAACATATGTCTCCAGTTGTCGCATGTTTTCTTTTCACGACCTTCCGTTGCCACTTCTCCCAGTCGCCAAAGAAGCCCATCTTGTGCTCTTGTCGCCCAGAGATGACATAGATGGCAGGTGCTAAGGCAGCTCCCATCCTTTCGTGGAACCGTTCTCGTAGAAACAGCTCTAAAGCTTTCCTCTCTTTCTCGATCTTAGGTGGTGAGTCTCCCGATGGGTGAGCATAGAAGACTCCCAAGTACTTCCTCTTTCGTGGGTCAGGCATCTCAAACCTCCTTCCAGTTCATTCCTATTTCAGCTTCAGCCGTGTACGTGACCCGCGCGTTTCTCCTACGCCTTCGGGTCATTGCAGCTTGAAGCCACTCCTTCACTTTCTCTCCATCCTTCTCTTCAACCTCGAAGAGAAGAGAGTCGTGACACTGATTGATGAGGCCGGTTCGTTTGTCGAAATCAAACTCGACAACTTGGACATCACCCTCCACTGACTCAGTGGACCAGCCAGGATTGCCGGTCATCAAGTGCAGCATGGACTCATGGACGACCACTGCGCCCCCGGTCTGAATGGGGTGATTCACCAACTCATTCAGCTTTTCCTCATCCTTAAAGTCTCGACGCCTTCCCCATAGGGAATCAGCGACGTACCCATTCTTGCGGTAACTATTTCTTGTACGTTGCCACCATTCGGGAATCTCCGGGTCGGCCCGCTGTAGTCCGCGAACCACATCCCGGATGTCCCTCTTTGTCATGTGCGCATAGATGAGCTTCCCGTCGTCGTCTTCGACGCTGACAACTTGTTCCCAGATACGTGGGACACTGGCGGCGTATTGCCAAGCGTATCGGACATTCTTGGTAACTCCGCGCGTAGCTTTGAAAGTGCTGCCACCCTTCTTCGTTCTCTCGTCCGGCGCACCTTCGAGCGCCCATATACTTTTGCCATAAATGATCTCCATGGTTTCGTTGTGGGGGTCGAGCCCCGAGTTGATGACTTGGATGAGCCTTTCGGCTTCAGCCTCTTCAGCGATATACCTAAGCTCCAACTGGTCTGCGTCTGCGCCAACAAACACATGCCCAGGTTCTGGGACGAAGATGTCACGTAAGTCGTAAGGAATGTTCTGCGCATTTGGTTCTGAGGAAGAGTACCTCCCAGTCGCAGGCAGTCTATTGTAGGCAGGGTGGACACGCCCATCGGGCAGCACCAGGCCCGACTTCAGCGGTCGGACGTAGGTACTTAGGAGTTTTGTATTCCGACGCAGCAGTCGGATTGATTGGATGAAAGTGTTTTTCTCTTCACCCAGCCCGTACTCCGTTAGCATCCTCCGGAGAGAATCATCGTCTGTGCTGGGGTCTCCACTCTTCTCATTGTACTTCACTGGGGGAAGATCCCATTCATCGAAAAGGATTCTACGAATCTGATGTGTCGAGTTCGGGTTGAACCCTGCTGGCCCAATCTCCA
>Ga0080013_1006668_pt1 | contig 10147 bp, 14 predicted proteins | sample ETNvirenome_6_85_FD_69236 | JGI IMG/M metagenome (GOLD analysis project Ga0080013, IMG submission 69236) | Marine viral communities from the Pacific Ocean - ETNP_6_85 (SPADES assembly) (version 2) | ecosystem: Environmental > Aquatic > Marine > Oceanic | place: Pacific Ocean | collected 2013-06-19
ATTTTTGTCTAAGTAATTTGACTTTTGGCGGTCATTATCATGGCCAAGACGATAGTTTAATTGTTCAATATCATATTTCTCATTTAAAAAATTAAGATCACTATGATGTGAACTCATAAATTCTTGAATAAGTAATTTACTCTTATAAAGTGCTGTTTTTTCATCTACTCCAAGAGGAATATCAATGTGTAATCTATACTGCTGCATCATTTGTCTCCTTGAAATCGCCTGTTATTCCAGATCCATAATTAATTGGAAGATATTGACGAAGAATATTCATAATTTTTGCCAATTCATTATAATTAATTTCATCTTTGAGATATTTTTCATAACCAACTACAGCCGCTTCTGCTGCTTCTATAAATTCATTCAACCATGCATTTTGGGTAGGGATTTCCATCGCTATTCTTCCATTCGTTCGTTGAATACCAACACAGAATCTATACGAAAACTTCTCCATGCAAGTTTCTCCAAATCCCAAACAGCAACTACTTCTTCTGAAATTGTTTTTTCGGGGGCAGATTTGACCCTTTCCTCTTGAATATCTGGTGCAAGATTTGAATTGAGCGTACACATCATATGTCGGACTTCTCCGTTTTTCTTTTTAAAGAAAACCTCACACTTTCCCTGTTGGAGTTTTCCCATTATTTCATTTCTTAAAAATAAAGCCATAACATTCAGTTCTCAACTTTATTTTTCCATTCCCGACGATCTTTCTTTGGGTTATTTACATGGTTTCCCCACGTTTTTGCACGATTTATAGGTGTTCCGAACATGTCTCGTTCGTTCTTTTTTGAAAATTTAACATTTGGTTGTTTGTTCTTGCTGTTCATGATTCTTATTATCATTTTACCTCTTTTTATAAAAGAAGCAAGTCAAAACCCCATCTTCTTGAGTTTTTGAATGGTGCTAGATGCTCCTTGGTGAAGAATTCCAATTCCACCCGCTGCTTGCCATTCTTTGATGTTTTTTGGGTGATCATCAATCAAAATATTTGGTTGCCCGTTCGTTGTTGCATATTCACGTTTCATTGAACGCTTCACCAAATGAACATCCGACGAATTCAATCCGAGATTCTTCTGAACCCATGATGATTTGTCTTTTTTGGAGTTTGGCATCCATTCTGTCGGATGTGCAGAAAGAATCTTTGGCGAATGGTCCAAAATGAATCGCCAAAGTGTTTTTCCGTCTTTCATCCAACTCAAGTCACGAAACAGATTTGGTGACTTTTGAGTCAAAAGGTCTTTTTTGTCGCCGCTTTTATCGTCCATCCAATAATTTTTGTTTGTGTATGCTTTTCCCAACACAGTTTCTGCGCCACCAAGAAAATCAACAAGAACCTGATCCATGTCAACATACAACTGCGGAAGGAGTTCTTTTCCTTCGCGGATTGTATCCTGACCAGAACCAAATATATGTTGTGTAATCTTTGTCTTTGGTATGTTACTACGAATCCAATTCAAAACAGTTGATTTCAGTTCAGTCTCATCTGTCATCTTTTTTCCGGGTTCTTTTAACGTGAGATATTTAAAGTCTTTCACAATGGTTCTTCCCTTGGAACCATCATATGGTTCTCCAGTTTTGGGATCGTTCCAGAAAACAGTATGTTTCTTTCCACCCAAAATCACATGCACTGCCCCATCCACACCCCGTGGAGTTCCCGCATTAATAAAATTAAACATTGTTCCCGCAGCCTTTGAATGTGTCTTGAGCATAATATCATCGGGGACTATTCTACCACGAATAGGATCTTTGTTTTGTTCCACTGCAATGTGATAATTAGTCAAAACCCATACTATATTAATATCTTTTGGTGAATACCCAACCGAAAACAGACTCGGAAGCACTTGAATGATGTCTTCTTTGTTTTTCATTGTCACATCAAACATCAAATTTGGTAAACGTCCAGATTTTGCTTCTTTGAGCATCATCTCAAGAGATTTCTCTTTGATTCCCTTTTTTTTCACAAACATGTGAAGTTTACGAACATCTTTTGGTTTTCTTAAATCCAATTTTCGGATTTCAGGATACTTATTCTTCAATGCTGCAAGTTTCAGAAATATATTTTTCCACTCGTCAACATCTCGGATTTTAAATTTCGTTCCTTCCAAAAAATGAGAAATTGCAAAACCTTTTCCCGAACCAGCACCACCCGCAAGAAATACAACTTGACCGTACTTCGCGCCCTTACCAATAACGATTTGCTTTTCTATCAAAAATGATTTAAAAGGTTTCATTCATATCACTCCTCTTTCTTTTTTATTTATTCATTTTTCTTTTCCAAAGATTTCAAAAACTCATTCGTGGGTTCTATGAGTTCTGTGATTTCACTCAAAAGCCCATCAAGCGGCGCACAGTCTTCATTTCCACTCACGCCTTCTCCGGTCAATCGTTCAATCTCTCCGATTTCCACCAACCGAATTTCTTCCCACCGCTCCTTCCGAACATTCCAAACATTCACTCTTCCCCCTTTCGCATTTTTTTCCCTACGCGATTTTTCTACACCCTCCAAGTCCGCCATATGGCACTCAGCAAGAGTTCCCATAAGTTTATCAACCTCCACAGAGAATTCATCCACAAGGGTGAGTTCGCAAATTCCTGCACGAAGTTCGTTTATAGTTTCATTCATAGAAAAGTTCATTTCATTTCCTTTTGCACCAGTTTCCAATATTTTTCGGTGCTTTTCTTTTTATATCCATTCGGTCCACCATTCCAGATTCGCGCTCTGTCTTGGTCCGTCACGCACCGCTTGAGACGCTTCTCTGTCGCGTATCGTCGCATGTAACGCTGAAAAACTTCAATAGAGTAGTCCAACCCCTCGCAATCAGAATAATTCTCCCCGTCCCGCTTTACGTCCTCCCAACACGCTCTGTGAATCTGTAAAGGACCGGTTGCAGCACCGTTATCACCCTTTGGGCAATCACTCTCGCACTGCGATGTTTCTACCTGCCATATAGCAGATTGTAGTGGTGTGATGGAAACACTCACTGCAATTGCGAGTGTCATGAGCGCAGAAAAAATCATATGTTTTTCCCCATCTCTTCCATGTCCTTTGGTGTTGGATTGTGTTCTCGTTTCCATCCTGCATCAACCTTTTTTATCCAGTTGATTCTCGCAAGATGTGTGTGTGTTGTTATATTCATTGCAGATTCATCGTTGATAATCACATGCTCTTTGTTGTGTCTTGCAGAAACAACGTACATGCATCGGAGCATTTTCGTGCCTGGCTTTGTGAGCATGTAGTATTCGTTTCCTTCTGTGTCTGTGTGCATTACGAAACTCCTTGCAAGCGGCGCAGGGGGGACTTGAACCCCCAACCCCCGGCGTGACAAGCCGGTACTCTAACCAATTGAGCCACTGCACCTCATTGAATTGATGAAGTCGCCGTTAAGCGGCTTCATCTTAACATCGTTCATCTTTCGTGAGAACTATGTCAAGCACGGTTGCGTTTTGAGTCAATGTATCGCTGGATAAATTACCAGTGCCCACACCTTGCAACGGACTTATATTATAAGTCTATATTATATCATGTTTATGGGTCTGTGTAAAGCATTTTATGCGATCCTGTGGGGTTAATTTTTACCGTGGAAAAAAAAGTGAAGTTGGAAATGTGAAAAAGTTTTCTGTCCTGAGAGTGAAAATAATTTCCGAGTTGCAAGCGATAATTAATTTTTTTAATAAAAAAACTTTTCTCAACTGTTTGGACATTGTTTTTTAATTAAATTATTTTTTCTTTCGTTCAGTAGTGTGTGTGTGTCGTGTTCGTGCAGTAGTGTGACGCGCCGTGTAATCCCATGCGCCACCTAACGGGGCCCTACCCACCCGCTCCTGCTACATCTCCCTCTTAGACTACACAGTTGTCATCTGTGGTTGCGCCAGTGACAACAAAGCCACCCTTGCGACCACGATGGAACGTGATGCGGTCGCCGTAGTGTTCCGCCAAGCGGTCACGCACGGTGGGTCCAGATGCGCCTGCCTGCTCGGCAATGATTGCAATCTTGTGCATCGTGCCAACAGGAGCGGCATCTAGTGCCTTAAAATCAATGTCAATTTGTTTACGAGGTCGTGCCATGTCAGTGGTCCTCCATATGTTCATGCTGCCTAAGGATATCGCCACATAGGTTGTGCAGATCCACAACTATCTCTATCTCTTCTATTTCAAAGAAATTTGGCGGATAAGTGTCAAGAAGGTCTGTAATTATTCCCTCTGCTGCGGCAGCACCATACAGGCATAGGGGGTTACATACTTCGGGGTCAAAATGCGCGTCTAATTGGTCATATGTTTCAACAATTAACGCAAGTGTGTCTGAAATTTTGGTGGTAGATTCGATTTTCATATGAAATCCCTCATATCGTCCATTTCCGCTAATAGATCATATCCATCAGCAGTGAGTCCATGCGCGTCCTGTAGCGGCGGATCCCAGTCTGGATCTTCTTCGCCATAGGGGTCTAAGTCATGATGAAAATCGTCTTCTGATAATGCTTCATCATCATCCACCAGGTGCCAGACATCATCATCCACCGGGTGACTGACATCATCATCCCATTTTCGCTCAGGGTTACTTTTCATTTTTATTAATTCCTTTTCAGAAGGGACATTTGTTGTCGTTAGTGGTTTCGGTTTCAAACACGCTTTCATCTGTACCTGTTTGCAAATCCGCATCCACCTTACCATAGAGACTCATAAATGCCTCTTTGGTTTCATCGTCAAAGCGCGCAAGGCACATGGAGATTGATTTCGCCTTATCGTTAAAGATGATATTGGCGTTCACGATATCCACGAGGCGGCGCGTCGAGATTACCTCGTCCACAGCACCCTCATAGAAGGATTTGCGGATGATGTCCGCCCATGCGGTCAAATGCTCACTGAATTCGGCATCTGTGCATCCGGCCTTTTTGAGAATCTTCTTCTCAGTCGCCTTAGTGGCGTAAGGTTGCTCAAGCGTCACGGGGAAGCGATCAAGCATCGCCTCATTCATAATACCCGTTCCTACGAATCGTCCATCGTCGCTGCCCTTGCCCTTGGTATTGGCGGTGGCAAACACAGTGAACCCGGCGGCGGGAGTGACCCATTGACCGATTTTCTTCAAAAATACGCCTTTACCCTCAAGAACGGGTTGCAGGCACATCATATTTGCAGATCCGAGGTCGATTTCGTCCAGCAGCAGCACGCCACCGTTTTTCATCGCCGCTACGACAGGTCCATCGCACCAAACGGTATTACCGTTAATGAGGCGGAATCCACCGAGAAGGTCATCCTCATCGGTCTGGCGCGTGATGTTCACGCGATAACATTCGCGCTTGAGTTTGGCGCAAACCTGCTCCACCATGAGAGTCTTGCCGTTGCCAGAGAGGCCGGTCACGAAGATCGGATAGAACGAACGACTGCGGACGATCTTCTCAACATCGGAGAAGTGACCCCATGCCACGTATGCGTCAAAACACGGTGGAATGAGCGTGGCGCGTTCGCCACCGGTCATGCCCATGGCGAAATTCGCCGAAACAGCAGAAACAGCAGGAACAGACTCTACCGCGCCCTGCGGTGCCACTGCGGGCACGGGGGCGCAGGCAGCGGGTGCAGGGGCGGGAGTCAATGCTTCCTTCGGGGAAGCGAAATCCAGTTCCGGAAGATCATACAGACCCCGACCCGCTTTACGGGTTGAGTCTTGCGTTATCCACGATGGCGGGCATGTATAAATGCCCGTATTCTCGCACGCGGCGATCAAATCTTGGCGACTAACAGGTGAAGTACAACCAGCAGCAGCAAGGGCGTTCACATAATTCTGTTTACGCTTACTTAGTGACATTAAAGTTCTCCGAAGGAAAGGACTAGAGCGGGAAACCGTCCCGCGATACGTACATTATACCCGATATCAGACCATAAACAATGGGTTGAGGCATGTTTTTTGGAAGATTTTCAAAGAAATTCGCCTAAATGCTTGCATAATAGGCACTTATAGACCAAAATATTCTTTGTACGGGGTCTGTTCGGGTGCAATGCGCGTATAAAGATAGGAACGCGCGCGCACGCGAATACCATAATTCCTGCTCCCTGTCAAGGGGTAAAACTTATAAAAATAAAATAAAATACAAAAAATAATTAAACCCCAACAATTAAAGATAAATTTGTCTTTATATCTCTATATGCACCCACCGTCCGATAATAAAAATTTCAACAATCTGCCTCTATTTCTGGTTTTTATGCTACGATCCGCTTGCTAAGACCCCAATTTCGGGTATAATACACGTATGATGAAACAGGGAACTCCCAACGTCCGAACCGCTTCCAAGGACATTCTCGCACGCCTGCTGGCCAGCGAGGATCTCATTGTGCAGCATTCTGAAATCGCTGAAACTGCATGTTTTAATACGCAATCGCGCATTCTCACGCTCCCGGTGTGGGAAAACATGGATAACGCCATGTACGATATGCTCGTCGGGCACGAAGTGTCCCACGCTCTGCATACGCCATCCGATGGTTGGTTAGGATTCATCGGTGAAGGTAAAGACGCATCACAACGCCAAATGGTTCTCAATGTCTGCGAAGATGTGAGAATTGAACGTTTGATTAAGAAAAAGTTTCCCGGTTTGCGGCGGGATTTCTCGCATGCATACAAATCCCTCCACGATAGGGACATCTTTCAATTGAAAGATCGCCCAATTGCTGATCAGCACCTAATTGACCGGATCAACCTGTATTACAAAGGCGAAATCTATGGTCAAGCGACGATTCCGTTCTCCACCGAAGAACGCGAATGGCTTAAGCGATTGGATGCAGCGAACACTTTTGAAGAAATCACTGCAATTGCTGAAGATCTTGCCGATAAGGTCGCGCAGGATCAAGAAGAAAATGAAGAAAATGACCCGCAATCGGGTGCTGGTGAAGAGGGCGAAGGCACGCCTGGCACCGGCGTAGCAGGTAATGACGATTCCGATGGTGACAATGAGCAGTCCGGTTCTGGATCTGCTGGTGATCCTGATGGCGAAGATTGTGGACAGAGCATCAAAGACGATACCGATGATGGTGAGTCTGCTGATTCACGCGATTCTGGCGAATCTGGTGAATCCGGCGATGCCAAAGATCCCGGCGAATTGACGTATGACTCATATTCTAACGATGTTGATGCTATAGGATCTTCCCAGCGCAACTATGAGAACGCCGTCAGCGATATGCGAGATAATAATGCTGCTATTCAACGCTATTACACCGTTTCAGACATTAATATAGAAAATGTCATTGTCGGATTTGACAAGATCGCCAATGTTTGGGAAAAGCACGACAAAGAACGCACAGAGGCAAGTGGATATTCCTCCGGAAACTTTGTGGAAGAATTGGCAAAAACCAATAAAGATCTACGTTCTTTCCTTATCCGCATTAAACCCATCGTTAACCATATGGTTCAGCAGTTCCAGCAGAAGCAAGCAGCGGACGCAGACAAGCGTTCCCATGTTGCGAAGACTGGCGTTCTTGATACCACGACGATGATCAACTATCGCTGGAGCGAAGACATCTTCCTCAAGAATGAAGTCCACCCCGATGGCAAGAGCCATGGGATGATCATCTATATTGACTGGAGCGGTTCCATGTCAAATATCCTACAAGACACTGTTGAGCAATTGTTGGTACTGGTAGAATTCTGCCGTGCAGCAGGCATCCCCTACGAGGTATATGCCTTCTCTAGCAATCGTTTCTATGACGTTAGCAATGTTGACGATCATAATAAACGGCGTGATATTATTGATCAGGAACGTCTAAATCACCTCCAGTGGAAAATGGAACGGGAATCTGACTTCAAACCTCATGAATTTTCACTTTTTAATTTCCTGAGCAGCAAGATGAACACCAGCACTCACAAGTCGGCAGTATCTTATCTTTACCGCTTGGGTAATCGGATAGATTGCTATCGCGCCACGCCCCGCGAATTCAGCCTCGGCGGCACCCCGCTGAACGAAGCAGTGATCTCCGCTTTTGATATCGTCCCTCAATTCCAGAACGACAACAATGTCCAGATCGCCAACGTGGTCTTCCTGACCGATGGTGATGCTCATGGCAGCATCAGGGACTACTCTTTTAATGGAAAAACTGAAATCAATGTCCGCGATTCTAAGACTCGTAAGACATATAAACTCGATGGACGCGAAACAGACATGCTCATTAATATACTCAAGGATCGCACCGATGCTACCTTGATCTCCATCCGACTCCACGACAAGAAGAACCTCAAAAGTCTGCGATATCGCTACTGGAATCACTCTGACTGGAGCATTGCGGACAAGCAGTACGAGAATGCGAATATTGAATATCGTAAAAATAATTTCTGCGTGATCACTGACACTCCCTACGACGATGAGATCATTGTCATGGGTGAACTCAAGGTAGAGACTGATGCCTTTGAGGAACTCCCCGAAGACGCATCCAACACTCGCATCAAGAACGCCTTCATGAAGGGTGGAAACAGAAAGAAGAGCAGTCGCGTCATCGCCACCCGACTGGTGGACTATATCGCAGTCTCCTGATCTCACACATCCCCGCGGCGCACCATGCGCCGTTTCATCATGCAGCACCCTCTCCGGAGGGTGCTGTTATAATTATTAATTGTATTTAATTCTTCAGATTTATAGGACGTCCTTGACGACGTGACCCGGGGCCCGGGTGGCTTAGTAATAATGCAAGAATGTGCGTTTATGAGTTATAATCATAGGTTGCCCCTATGGCGAGGTTGAGATCCCCAAGATCTCGGTGACCCTGTGTGACTCTTAGAGATCTGCAAGTCTCTCCGCGTACCAGTGCGGGCAGTGATCCCCCAATCTCCCCCCACTTCCCTCCACTTTACCCCACAATACCCCTATTTTCCCCTACATTCCGCTATTCCACCAACACTCCACAACACACCCACATATCCATGCAAAAACCCCACTGACAATTACGCCAATGGGGTTTTATAGTATACATTTTTATTGTTTATTTATCTATTTTCCAATATAGGAAAAGACTATCAACGGTTCACCAGACCAGTTATTTTATTTCTTGGGCCCATCAGTGAAGCGTAATATTGGTGTATTAGGATCAAATCCCTGTCTCTTCAAATTTGTTCTACGTTCACCTCTATTAAATGCCTGCTGAGTTGGACTGCCACCGATTTGTCGCGGTTCCCGTTTTCCCATCCTCAAAGCAACTCTTTTGGCTTGGGCGCGTTTCCTGTTCCCGACCCAGTCACCGAAGATTGCTGAAGGCTTTTCTTGCGCTAACGCAACTGCTCTACCTGCCATTTCCGCAGTCTTTGGTCCCATCTCGACCATAAATTCTTCAACCGCATTAGCAGTCTCTAACAACTTATTGAATGCTTCCATGATGTTATCATCTGTAATGGATTCGTTTAGTTCGCCACCGAAGTAACCTTCAAGATATTCTAAAATTGTGTTGTTCATGTTTGAGTTTCCTTTATGTACATGTTTATATATTAAAATTCTTTTCTTTTAGAATCCAGCCTTTTTCCTCATTGCTTGAAGCCTTTTGAATCCTTCTGGGTTCTTTGCCTTCCGTTCAGCATCCCTTGCAGTATTTCTTTCTGCGCGTTCTTCCTTGTTGCGTCTGTCCATAAGTCTATCAGCAGCAGACATTGACGCTTGTCGTCGTGCAGCGTGTTCCGTTGCCCTCGCCGCATCGCCCTTTCCTGGCTTCGCAAGAGCAGGATCCCGCGCATTCCTTGCAGCGGATGCTCGGCGAGTTCTTATGTTCGCAAGATCAATTGTGTCAAGTGGACCTACCTCATTAAGATACTCTTCAACTGCATTTGCAGTCTCTAATAGATCATCAAATGCTTCCATGATGTCCTCATCGGACGTAGACTCATTGAGTTCACCACCAAAGTAGCCTTCGAGATATTCTAAGATTGTTTTGTTCATGGTTGGTTTCCTTTGTTATACATTTTTATTAAATTTTACTTCTTCTTTCAGTTTGTGACTTTCTTCCAGTAGTAAACTGTCTAACGCTATCCATTGTTCATCCGCCCCCAACTACGTTCCTTAGTCTTGCTGCTTGTTCGCCGGTCCTGTTTAATCTTCGTTCAGAGGCAGTATTAGGGCGAAAAAGGGAACCCAGACCCTCCCTGCTGCGGGCATTTTGCTCTAATCCCGCCGCTTTCTT
>Ga0080013_1006669_pt1 | contig 10147 bp, 12 predicted proteins | sample ETNvirenome_6_85_FD_69236 | JGI IMG/M metagenome (GOLD analysis project Ga0080013, IMG submission 69236) | Marine viral communities from the Pacific Ocean - ETNP_6_85 (SPADES assembly) (version 2) | ecosystem: Environmental > Aquatic > Marine > Oceanic | place: Pacific Ocean | collected 2013-06-19
TCCAGCTCACCTTCAAGCGCAACACGCGCCATTACTGGGCTAGACGATGGCTCTTGGTAAAAGCGATCAAAGTATTCAAGTTCATCCGGCGTTGCACCTTCACGGAACTTATCGGCTAACTCCTTTGAGCGTCGCCTTCTATTTACTACATCAAATAAACTGGCCATAATCAATCTCCCTTACCACCCTTGAATATATTGTCCAATACTCGCTCTTTGCCGCCTTTGCCGGGTTCTGCTGTCTGTATCATTGATCCAACGGTGTTCAATGCTTCATTTCCTGACGAACCGAACCCTGTTACTTGTCCCGGCGTTGTCGGCATCGTAGTTGTACCTTCACCGAAAACTGTGCCGGGATTTACATTAGATTTTAAGCTGTTTACTACGTTAGAGGTTTGACCAAGTGCTTGGCCAAGCCTCTGTTGCTTCTGCGCCAAGGCATCACCAAAGGTCATTGCTGCCTTGTACTTGTCCATTTCAGAAGTCCGTCCAACGCCAATGCCCATCCGACCCAAGCCACGCTCAACATTGGACATCTCTGCACCAGACAAATGTGTAGGGTCTTGTGATGCCAGTAATTGTTGAAAACTTTGTGCAGCCTGTTGCTGTGTGCCTTGAACTTCTGGTGATAACGTGTGTTCAAAGTCACGCAATCCACCTGCGATAGCTTGGCCAGACTGATCCAATTGATCTACTCTTGTGGCAGTCTTAGCCATATCACTGAGGCGTTGTTGATTACGGTTAACTTCTCCCAGTATATCAACTCGTCCCGGTCTGCCCGCTCTTACGGTTGTTGGGTTTCCAGTTTGTGCATCAAGTATAATGTTGCCGCCTTCGTCTGTGGCGTATTGTGGTTTAACGCCATAGAGTTCTTCGTACTCTGTATCTACACTGCCGCCCATTGGGCTTTTTGTGCGCTTTGTGATCTGACCGGCTTCGTTTCTTTCTGTAACAATACCATAGTTTAACAATGAATTCAGATCATCAAGGGCAACTTGCTCCATCTGGCCAGTTTTAATCTTTGCATTAACATATGCTGGCAAAAACCTATCAAACTCTTTTTTTAAGTCTTTTATGTTTTGAGCAGAAGCTTCGCCTTTAGTTGACATAGATTCGCCTATTGCGTAAAGAGTACCTAGCTGGACAATGTTGTCCATGGAGAGTATTCCATCTTCGCTAAATGTATTTTTAAAACCACCAACTAACCCTTCAAAAAGCGTTTTTCCCGCACCAGTAACCGAAGCTACAAGTCTGTTTAATAAATCTTCAATACTAGGCATGATGTTATGTTAATATACCTGCGGTACGCAGAACGCTTTTTAAGTGGTTGATTTGTTCTGCCATGTCACAAAGCACGGCAATGATTTCTGCCTTGGTCGGATGTGATGCATCCGAGGCTGTAAAACCTATAGCAGTATGAGCCGCTGCCGACCCACATGATGTGCCTCCAATAGTGGCAATATCCGCTGACGCTGCCGCTTTCTGTACAACACCATCCGTGCTGGTTGTCGCGTCTGGTACTGTCAGACCGTCAAGCATGGCGTTCGCTGCCGCAAGGTTAGCGAACAGCGTGGTCGCGTCTGTAAAATCTGTGTGAGATACGTTAACTGACATAAGCTTGTGATAACATTGGATTCATAGGAGTAATATTTTGTGTCTGAAGTTGTATATTTGACAGGTTAATTCCATTAGTCCATTTCAATGCGTAAGACACTTTCCAACCCTGTTGGCCGCCTTGAAAATTGTAAAGTAAATTTTGTATTTGCTTAGGCCCACTCCATACTGCTGCGTAAGTTACAGGAAATGTAATCGGCGTGGATTGCGCTGCCAATGTTTTGGACTGTGAGCCAGCCGATGTGTCCGGCGTTGTCTCATCATTTACACGTTGAGTGGCCGTGACTGACGAGGCTGATTGTAACTTGCTAAATAAAAGACGAAGTTCCTGCGGCTTCTGTTCGACTCTGGTATCGTTAGTGCAAAATGCTCTAGTCTCGACGTATGCCGTTGCGTAGTTAGAACCCTCAAATAACTTAACACACTTGTAAGTCGCTGCGCTTGGGCTGGTCGTTGTTCCATGAGTGATTGCAAATAGCTCTCGCTTGTTGTTTGTTTCTACCTTGGCAAAATCTATAATTGGGCCAATGTTAGCGTTGCTGTCATCGGTGAGTTGGTCGAAACTTACAAATTGTTTTGTGAGTGTGTCAAAGACAAGGATGCCGTGACCGAAGATTGTGTTACACGCAAACAGAGCGTAGTCATCGTATACTATGGCGGCACATTTTCTAGTGTCTTGCACAACACCTTTAAACAGTCGAGCGACTTTAAGTGAGAAGACTGAATTGCGTCCCTCGTTCTTTGACTGCATCACAGCATTAAATGAGCGCAAACCTTCGGGATCAATGAAAGCAAAGTCACCAAGCAAATCAACAAACGAATGCTGGTTAATCGAGTTGGCAGTAAACAAGTATTGCTTCTTGAACATTGGCTCTGCAAACACTGTCATCGTATAGTCCAGCATGACAGCGTAGCTTCCCCCCAATGTTGAAACAAATAGTGACTCGTTGTTTAATACCGATAACGCTGTAATTACATTATAGCCGACTGTATAAGCTGTTGCCGGTGCGCCACCAATTGTCTCGTCAGCGTTTATTTTGTTACCCGCTGTTGTGATCGGTACAACAAAATCCATTGGGCGACCGCTCACACTATGATAAATTTCTGTCCCGTCTATACTAACAACAAATAATTTGTTGTTAAAGAAAGCCATCTGCTTTCCTATTGGAATGTATTCACGCGATGTGTAGGTTCCATCAATCCATTCTGCATAAGTCTTGGCTGCCCTGTGTGTTGCCGCGCCGCCCGCAATTTCTACAACTCTTGGCTGGTTTATGCCGTCTTGCACAATGATTGCAGCTACAGTTCTTTGGACTGCCGTATCTGTGTCCAACTCAAGTGACGCTCCCGCTACTTGTGTTTCTTTACGCAAAAAGTTCTGAGTGGATGCTGGAACAGCTTGTACAAATATCTCAGCTGATCTGCTCATCGTGCCGCCATCATAAAGAGCAGCCCAAGAACTGTCAGGATTCGATGGCTTACGATACTTGCAACCACCATCAAAAAAGATAAATACAAACTCACCAATAGAGTAAATCTTTTGAATCGGTGGGTTAGATGTAAATTCACTACCTGACAATGCTGCGCTAGAAACGTCGTTAACGTTCTTAATTCCCTCAAGTGTACCAAAGCGATTGCGAACGTTACTGGCAAACTTATATTCGTCTTCACCTAGTCGAGTGTCATCCACCGACATGTTCATGCCGCCAACAAACGACTGTTGTGAATAATCAGCCACGGTGATAGTGCCAGCGTCGTGCCAAAGTTAGACTGTCGTGACTATGCCTTCCAAATTGCATAATACGTTTTTGTCCACGCTCAAGGTCAGCTATCTTGCGACCTAGATCGCGTGTTACTTTTCCATCGTAAACCATAGACTCTTGCAGCTTGCCTTGTTCTTCCATAAACAACTGCATCATCTTGTGCATTACAATGTTCTCAAAACCATAGAGCGGGAATGGATCGTTGTCGTTCTTGATGTGTTTCAGCTTCTTTTTATAGAGAACCTGTAACGTGTGCGAATCGTCCTGTGTTGCCGTGTCATCCCAAGGAAACTCGGAGATGTCCACGATCATGTACTGAGCCTCGGTCTCGTCGTGTGGTATCTCAGAATAAATAATTGATGTGTCGGCTGTATCCACCAACCTGACCAACCCGCCATCGTTAGCTGTATAACCACCAAACCGTTCGTTGTTTGTATCAAATCGTCTCATACCCACAACAGATGTGATGGTGCGATTGTTGTCCAGCGTGAGTGCTATCGAGTGTGGCGACGATGCAGTTGTGTAGGCTGCTGCTGCGCTTGGGTAGTTTGGCCACACCTCAAGTGTTTGCCTGTCTGAAGCTGATGTCTCAAATGTTACCGCAAGTTTTTCTGTGGCTGCAATGTTGGCAAACCAATGGACTGTTAGACCAGTTGCCGAACTACCACGAGAGCCAGTAATTGCTGTGGATAAGGATTTCTTGAGTGGCTCGTAGCCGACAACACGCCAGCAACGATTGTCACTTCGCCAGTTGTTCTGGTTATATTCTGACAGGAGATTGTTAATACTCCATGTTAGCTTCGACTCCTTTTCGCGCATCGCACGAATGGCGTGGACATCACGACTCAACGCAATTCGTTGCTTACCGGCAACGTAAAATTCTTCTTCAACCAATGAGCCGGGAATATCAACGTGTTCATATACTGACTGCATTGCCTCGTTGAGAAAGTCGAGGATAACGTAGCGTTGATTGGCGTCACCTGCGTTGAGGCCAACCTTACGTCCAAACCTGTCAATTATGTATTCAGCACTCATCGTTTAGTAATTGCGACGATTGTTGGCTTTGTTCTTTTTGTTATAGTTGCCACCGTTGTTGCGGTTGTTTTTGTGATGGCGACCACGGCTTGGCCTGACCTCTTCGTTATCGTTGACCAACTCATGCCTCAATTCCCTTACAGCACTCAGCAATTCATCCAAGTTATCCTGTAACTCGTCTCTATCACCTGCGCTCAATCTCATACTCCAGTTTTGCTACTTTTCTTAGTGCGGCCCTTGTGAACTCTGGTGCTGACTCTCTTGCTTTTTGGAACTGTGGGTGTTGGCTTAACTCCTTCACTCCCTCCAGTTGTGGTGTGCTGCACGCGCTCACCATCAATAAGAGCATCAATGTTGCCCAGCTTGTCTTCCAGCCGATTCTTTGCATTGGCTTCCTTTAGTGCATCTGCAATTTTATAAACCAACCGTTCCAGTGACGGTATGGCTTTAAACAGTGTAGCCAGTAGTTTAACTATTCCCATTCGTGTCGCTCTTTACGCCCTTCCTCAAAAAGACTGCCAACAACGAAGTAACCACTACGTTTATCATTACGCCCATCTCCATTTCACCGGAGAAATAAGCACCCACAGCAGCAAGAATGCCGCCGATTGCCGTTACATAAGTTTTCTTTCCTGATAACATTACTTTGTGTCCTTTATTGTTTTAACAAGTGTCGTATCTTTAATCCTATATAGAATAGCGTAGCAAGGCTAATTGAAACTTTCAGTAGTATGTCAATTTCAAGTAGCCAGTTTCCTATTCCTGAGACCGAAGCCGCAAGAACCTTTAAATCATCTAGGTTCATGCAAGAATTTATTAAGGATCATTTGCTTGGCAACTTCTATTACACCAATCATTTGCTCCATTGTCAAGTCAAGTTCCTGTTCGGAATACTCAACTGCGTGACAAATTCTTCTAGTGAACTCGTCTAGTTGTTGTCTTTCGGTCATGATCTACGCCTTCGATTCCTAGCGGCAGCCCTTGATGCTGCCCTTCTGTTTATCTCCTGCTGCGCGTAGCCTATTTCTGTTTTTCTGGCTCTTTTCTTTTCAGCCGCCCGCTTGTTTGCAGCTACAGCATCTTTACGCGCTTTATCTGCCTTACGCTTGCCCTTCTTAACCTTATCTGCACGTTGTGCTTTTATGTGAGCGTCTTGTTGTTTACGGGCGGCTCTTTTAGCTTTTGGCTTAGTTGATCCCGCAAAAGGATTCTTTTTGCCGGACTTGGCTTTAGCTTTTGGTTTTGGCTTTGCATTAGCCGCACTCTTGCCAAACGGATTTGGCTTTTTAATCTTGCGGATTTTACCACCTTGACGGCTCAATCCTTGCGCCTTCAACAGCTTGCGATCAGCCTTCTTTAGCCCAACTCTAGCCTTTCTTGCTGCTCGTTTTGTAGCTTTGGCGGCTTTCTTTGCGGCTTGCCCAGTAGCTTTCGCCCCTGCTTTTGCAGCTCGGCCCGTTGCTTTAGCGCCAGTTTTTAAAGCACCGCCCGTTGCTTTAGCGGCTCTGCCAAGAGCTTTCGCACCTGTTAAAGCACCACGGCCAACTGGGCCTCCCATAGGTAATGTAGCGGCTGTTATTGCCAAGTCTGTTGCGAATTCTGCGTCACCAATATCTTTAGTTAGGCCAGATGCAAGCTTGGACATACCACCAGCTTCAGACATTTGATTCATCAAACGTTTCTTAAGAGCAGCGCGTTGTGCTGGCGTTCTTAAATTACGTGGAGCCATTCCTTTAGACGGATTCTTACGGTAATCCGCCAGTTTCTGAGCGTCACTTTTCTTTGCCTTCTTAGCGACAGGCTTTGGTGCTGCTTTCTTGGTCGCTGGCTTTAGATGCGGACTGGGCTTGGGCTTGTACGTTATTGTTGTACCACCACGTTTAGTTACCGCAGCCTTGGAACTAGCGCGTTGAGCAGGAGTCTTAGAACCCGCTGCAACATTACGCCTAACTTGATCGCGCAATTTCTTTGCTGTCGCACGTTTGCGTTGACCACTCTTGCGGGACAGCTCCATTAAAGCTTGTCCGCCTTTTTTTCTTTTGTATGCCATAATTTATTCTGCTGGTTTCCAGTTAGGGTTAGATGGGCTTTGCCCGTAATTCGCGTTTACTTGACCTCTCGGTGCTTGTGCAATTGGGCCAACAGCCCACGGTGCAGATGCAGAGCCGACACCGTGCCGTCTATAGATAGAATCTGAACTAGGTTGACGTGTGTGACCATAAGCTTCTATTCTCTGCTGATTCTTTATTAGATCATTATAATATGGCTGTAAATCTGGCGTAGGTCTTTGTCCCGGTGGTAACATATTTCTCGTAGGCTGACTTCCTGCGGGGTCAAAAGGGTCGTTAGTAAAATTACTACCAGACCATTCCAATGTTTGAGGTTGTCTGGAAATAGACGGTTGGCCGGGAATTGGCCGTGATGCCATTACACTACCATACCAAGGTGATGACGGAGACATACCAAGAGGATTGCCATAACGCATACCACGAATTCCAGATGATGGATCATCTGGAATATAATAACTGGGTGTACCCATTGAATAAGCCAACGCATTTTGGTTTCTACCTTGACTGCTTAATGGATAAGGCTGCAAGTCTTGCGTTTGGCGTTGAGCCATCGGATGTGATGGACTTGTTAAGGGCGGCGACTGCGCTTGTTGTGCAGCGGCTATTCCCTGCGGTGTGTATGGGTATTGTACTCCTCCAACGTTAGGCATCTTTATCTCCTTCGTATTCTATATCAAAAAACGGCGTATCAATTTCCAGTTTTCCCGGCAACGACTTACAACCACTAAGCGTAATCACAAACAAGCTAATCCCGACTATCATTAGAAATCTTTTTGTTTTTGGGGCTAATTCCCATGCATTTATAGAGCGAACTAACTTCAACCCGTAACATTGAAATTTCTTTTGCAAGCTTGTGCGTCTCCTTGTCATTTCCGTTTAACCTATCAATTAACTTTACGATAATTGTATATAACTCTTTAATCTCTCCCGACAAATCGCGCAGGACATAGAAGACGATCTTATACCCGAAGATTCCTGCTGCCGCCGCAGCGACAACAGGGAATCCAAGAGTCTGTATAAGATTTGCCGTGTCCGATCCCACATCTTAACTGCTAGCTTCTTGCTTAGCCTCTGGCTCTGCTTTCATTGCTTCAGTCAACAAACCCATAAAGTAATTTCTACTTCCCTGTGTTTGGTCTAGGTTGAAACTAATCTGTCGAATCTTGTTCTCAAGATCAGCAACGTGGTTAAGTAACGCAACCTGTTCTTGTGACAAGTCCGCTACGTTATGCTCCTCACCGTTGATAACAACGGTCTGCTTGTTTTCTGTTTCTGTTTTTTTAGCCATAGCCAAATTATCCTTCAAGTGTCTTAACTCTCGCACTCAACTCCTGCACCGCTTTGATAAGCGGCATCACCAAGTTGCCATACTTCAACGACAGCTTCCCGTTGGGTGACTCATTCACGATGTCGAACTCAACACCGGCTTCAGTCATTGCGGTCTGCACATCTTGCGCTATCAGACCCAAGCGCACCGTGTCATCGTCTGCTGGTCGTTCGTCTGCTGGGACTGTGACAGTCTCGTACACAGCGTCTTTAGCTTCCCCCGCTTCACTGACCAGTCGGCGTTCTGTGATCTCTTCGCGAGCCGCTTCTGCTGGTCGTGTGACGATTGTTTCTGTCCACGCATCTTTCGCCTCAACAACCACCCGTGTCTCGGTGTACTCGGCAACTGCTTTGCTAACCAAAACGCGCTCGGTCACTTCTTCGACTGCGGGGATGGTGATTGTTTCAGTGACTTCTTCTTGTGCAGTTTGTACGATGTACTCTTCCATCACTGGCACACGGTGAACGTCGTTCGCACGAACCTCAGCAACAGCTTCTACCGCCTCAACCGCCTCAACTGCTTCAATAGCTGCGGTCTTCTCGTCACCAATTGCTTTGCCTTCTGGTAACTCATCACCCTCTTCGTAGTAAGTAGCGGCAACTGCTTCCACTCCCTCAACGGCTGCTACCGCCTCAACTGCTGGCGTTACGCAGTGTGTGCAGAGTGCGCCGTCCTCGTCGTACAAGTCGCAGTCTTCGTACAGCGGAGTGCGAACGGTGCGTGTGACTTCTTCGCTAGTCGCACGCTTCACCCACTTGCCATCCACTTCGACGATCTCTTCGCCCGTGATGGTTTCAGTAACTTCTTCTTCGCTGTGCTTGTGGCGCGTATCCTTAATCTCCTCACGCGCTTCTTGCGTGATGCGTGTCTCCGTGCGCTCGGCTTCTGCGTGAACCGTCACACGATCCTCGTACACCGCTTCAACTGCTGGATGCACGATCTCTTCCGTGACCTCCTCGATGGCTGCGTGTACTTCCTCGCGTGTCTTTTCCTCAACAGCATCGCGTGCTTCTTGCACAACTACGGTTTCGTAAACTGCTTCAGCCGCTTCGACTGCTGGAGTGACAAGTTGTTCGTAAGTTACTTCTTTGTAACGTGATTCTATAATTTCTTCTGGATAGTCGGCGGGATTAACGAACTTAAATGTTACTGGTTGCAGTTTTTCAAGAAACGATAAACCAGTATTTTCGTCTGCAATGTCTCGCTTAGTGCGCCTATCCGAGTAAGTACCTAAAGCAACCTTACACTCAGCCGTAGCTACACTAGAATTACCAAGTGCGACTGAGTTAAGTCCTAGACCCGTTGCGCCGTACCCAATAACAGTTTCGTTTTCTACATTAGATGCAGTTGCACCAAGCGTTGACGAACCTAAGTAAGTACACTTAACCCTATCCGTCATTCCAGTGCTGCCGTTTGATACGAAACGACCAGCGTTAAAGCCAAGCGCGGTGTTATATTCTGCGTCACTGTTTTCTAAAGAATACAACGCTGCCGAACCGACTGCCGTGTTGTATGACTCGCTGCCATCTGAAGCAGTGCCGTCAGCATCACCGACGTGGTATAAAGCGTTTGCGCCAACAGCTACGTTGTCTTGACCGGCTACAAGATACTGCATTGTATTTGCGCCCAATGTTGTATTGTTTGGGCCAGTCGCCGTATTCAACGCTTTGTAGCCAACAGCCGTGTTGTCGCTATTCGTGCTGATTGCACCACCAGCTTCGTGACCGACCAGTACGTTGTTTGACCCAGTAGTGACGGCTTGACCGGCACTCCGTCCAATAGCTAGATTGATGATTGCACCAGACGAACCGTAGTTAGCGTGTTCAAGCGCACTTGTGCCGATTGCAATGCTGGATGACATTGCGGTAGTACAACCACCCAAAGCGTTTGAGCCGATGGCAATATTATAGTCCGCATCACCAACTAGACCGTCCGCAGCTTGATACCCAATGGCGATGTTGTAATCGCCGGTGGTCATATTTTCACCAGCAGACCGTCCGATGAGTACGTTGCCGGGGCCGCCTGTGATATCAAGACCGGCTGCGTAACCAACAAGAACATTGTCGTTGCCTGTGGCAACCCCAAGTCCGCCAGCATTTGCGCCAATAAATGTATTGTTATCAGCACCGTCAGCGTTTGACCCCGCATCGTGACCAATAAAAGTGTTGTAACCTTCGTTGGCGTCTAACTGATTTCCTGCTTGGTAACCAATAAGCGTGTTGGCAGTTCCACTAGCAAGTTCAGCACCAGCTAGACCGCCGATTGCGGTGTTCTTTGAGTCGTTGTTTTGTACAGCGAGTGCGCTCACGCCAATGGCTACGCAGTAGGAAGCGTCAGAAT
>Ga0080013_1006670_pt1 | contig 10146 bp, 11 predicted proteins | sample ETNvirenome_6_85_FD_69236 | JGI IMG/M metagenome (GOLD analysis project Ga0080013, IMG submission 69236) | Marine viral communities from the Pacific Ocean - ETNP_6_85 (SPADES assembly) (version 2) | ecosystem: Environmental > Aquatic > Marine > Oceanic | place: Pacific Ocean | collected 2013-06-19
TTTACACACTCTTTAATTACTTCTTTTATAAATTCAGTTTTTCCTATATAAACTCCACTATTCAAATATCTCCCATTTCCACCATTAATTTTATCTACAAACTGTTTAACATCGGGCATACAATTATATCCATCCGTGGAATGTGTTGACATGAAAAGAGCTTCACAATTAAATGATTCAAATATATCAATAACTCTATGGGGACTATCTATAAATATAACATCTATGGCATCACAAAACATAACGTATTCAGTTTTACACTTATCGGAATTTAAATAATTATTTATCATTTCAAATTTAAATGTGCACCTCCAAGGTAATCTCTCATCTCTTAAAACAACCAAATCAACGCCTAAGTATTCTAAATTTTCTTCCAGTATAGATTTGTCCTTGTACTTTAACAACTGTGGGATCAATCTATCTTCCATACTTTCCTTATTTCTACAAGTAACTATTGTTAAATTATCTGAATTAACAAACTTATTTTTAAGCGATTTGTTATTTTTCATCTGTTCAAAAGCAGAATTAACTACATGTCTATCATGAATGACTGGTTGTTTTATATCCACCCTAACTCCTCCAATTGATTTTTTAAAGATTCAATATAATTTTCACCAGCTCTGTGGTTACTTATAAACCCTCTTTCTCCCTCAATACAATATTTACTAACTCTTTTGGTGTTTGAAAACCATCTTGTTTTTTCAACCAATTTCAAATCACCAGAACCACCATATAAAAAATCTCTAAAAGTTCCAGCATGCGTGTTCCAAGCCTTTATTCCATCATAACCAATACTATCTGTTTCACCAACACGATTTACTATTCCATAACCACCATTTTCATACATGTTGAATTTATTATCGGGCAACAAATCAATCAGTTCTTTTTTATAAAAACTAAACGAACCTCTCGGTGTAAATGCTTTTGGTAAGTTTTCCATGTATCCATTATCCAAAAAATACCAAGTATTATCATTATTTACATGTTCAGTTTTAAATTGATGACCATTTGAACCATATCTGCTATCAATAATAGGTTTATATAATTTTGTATCTTCGTTTATCATATCAAAAAATATTTTGTCTGATAAAATGAAATTGTCGTCATGAGTGATACAAATTATATCATAATCTTTATAATCATATTTATCACTCCATTGATTAAATGATTCCATATCACCGACTGTATTATCTTCTAACATGAATTTCCAGCCAAAATCTTCAATTTGTTTTTTTGTTATAGGATATTTATACATTTCCTTATCAAGTTGATTTAAAAAATTTCCATCAGCCGAAGTTCTAATGTTTTCTTTTTCATTTATAACATTTTCATCACCGGGTTCTCTATGTGCCACACAGAAATAATCAACTTCCCAGCCTTCTGGTAATATTTGTTTTGACATATTTTCGTAAAAATGAGAACTGAAATGCCATCCTGTAGCTATAACCAATATTTTATTCATTAGTACTCCAAGTTATATAAATCTTTATTATATATTATTGAAAAAGAATACTTAACATCTTCCGTCAGTACCTTATAATTAACTTTATCCCTTATATCATTCATTCGCGTTCCATCACTACCATAATTATCTCTTACAGGAGAACCACCCTCAAACAAAACAATTGAACCATTGTCAATGTCATGTTTTACTCCAATATACAAATCTAAAAGTTTATCTCCGTTATTATCAATATCAAAATAAAGTATATCAAATTTCCTATCTTCAGCCGGTAATTTAATCCAATCATAAAAATCTCGTCTCTGTAAATCTATCAAATCTGAAACATCCCAGTCTTTAAATCCGTTCAAACAATTTTGTTTATCTCTCCAATATTCATCGACCCATAAATCGTAAGATTCTATTTTTCCCTTTCCCAATTCCTTTAATGCCAGTGCCATAGTTATTGTTGTTTGTCCTCTTCCAGGTCCAAATTCTACTATTTTATCTGGTTCAAAATCTTTAACAATATCATATAAAAGTGGTAGCCATTCATATTTTCCATGATGTGGTAAATTCATTATAAATTCTCCCCAACTTTATCTATTATAAATTCTGTTTCTATATAAGATAACTTTTCATTCATTGGTAAACTTACAGTTCTTCCTTGTAATTTTTCAGATTTAGGACATTCAAAACTTTTACCCTCGTTATAAATAGAATTTAAGTGAAGAGCATCATAATGTGCACCACATACTATTCCTACATTTTTCATATTTTTAATAAATTCTTGATTATTTGCAACCTCTATTCTGTAAAGATGTAAACTTGAATTATTATAACCTAACTCTTTATTATATATATCAGATAAACTTTTCAAACCTTTCTTTTTTCCTTCAAAACACTTAAAGTTATTTAAAAGTATTTGAGCCTGTATAGAATTCATATACATCTTATAACCAGGAAAAGATATACCTCTTTCCCAATTGTTTTCAGCATAAGTCATTCCATTTAAAACAGCTTCTTTAAACCATCTATACTTTTCATAATCATCCGTTACAATCATCCCACCATCAGAACCACCAAGTGGTTTAGTTGGATAAAAACTAAATATCATTAAATCTTGCGAATTACACTCTCTTTGAAATTGATTCTTCTCTAGTTTTTGTGCAGAATCCACCACTTTATAATCATCAAACTGATGTAATATATAAGAATGACCAATCCAATCAACATCATCTATAAAATTAATCTTATTTCCGCTTGTAATGATTGCATTAGCTACAACTGGTGGTATCATACTCGGTAAATCAACAGTTACATTTTTATTTAACAGTGATAAAAATATAGCACTCGTAGCACTATTAACAGAACAAGCATATTTAGCACCAACATATTCAGCAATCTTTTTCTCTAACTCAATAACAATTTCATCATGTAACAAATGAGAAAATTCAGATGTATCTATTATATGATTTGATATATTAAATAGCTGAATCATCAAGTATTTTTTTTAATTTTGTTACGTTCATAGAACAATCTGTGGCCATATTTACATCGGATATTTCTGATAGAGTTATAGGTTTAATATCTGAATTAGTTTCCTTTACAAACTCGTAAACTGATTGTGACTTTCCACCAACATTGATAATTCCACTCTCGTCTAATAGTTGTAGAGTAACTTTAGCTGCATCTTCAATCCACATTAAACTCTTTTTCATATCTACTATAGCCTTTGGATGTGGAAATGGTTTTCTATTCATAGCCATTCTTAATATCAAATGATTATCATACATCTGTACCGCACATTCACCACCCATTTTAGACCAACCATATTTTGTGAATGGTTTAATTGCATCTGTTTCTTTATAATTTCCATCTATTCCAGGATATACATAATCAGTAGAAATATATATTAATTTAATATTGTATTTCATACATACTAATACTACATTTGAAGTCCCTATAATATTATTTATAATACTCTTATCAGAATCTTTTTCATGCATAACCATAGGCCTTGTTATTGCACCAGCATGAATAAAAATACTTGGACTCGCTTTACTTACAAAAGAATCAATACTTTTAATACTTGCAACGTTCATTTCATTCTTTGATGGTGTAAATAATTCATGCTCAGTATTAAATTTTACTAATTGTTTTGCAAACTTACCATGACCACCTGATATTAATATTTTACTCATTTCAAATTATCCAATGTCTTTAATGTTTTTTTAATCGACCCTTCTAATTTATCCTTTGGTTTGAATCCAGTTTTTCTCACCTTATCATCAATAACATCATAAGAAAACTGATTTAACAATGGTGTATCTACCATATTCAATTCTACTTTACCAACAACCTTTTCTATTGATTTAACTACATCACTCAACTTATAATTACCTGATATAACATTATAAGTCTGATTGAAATATTGTATGTTCTCTAAAAAATAAATTATACTTCTAACAGCATCACCCAATCCCAAATATGGTCTAACTTGTTCATAATTCTGTTTCCAAATCGTTAATGGTTTTCCAAGTGATACTTCATAACAAAATTTATTTATAGCAGTATGAAATCTCATACCTATGCTTTCCCCAAAAATAGTACCAAATCTCAAAATTAAATAATTAATATCACTTTGATTTTTTAATAAATTTTCTATTCCTATTTTTGTTTCTGCATAAGGACTTTGTGGATTTACAACTGAATCATCATCTTCATAAACCACATCAGTTGATGCTCCATAGACACTCGTTGACGATGGAAATATAAAGTAAGGAATTCTTACTTTCTTACATAACTCTATAAATTTTTTAGTTTTAACAACATTAACATCCTCTACCTCTTCTTTATTTTTAAAACTTCCCTCTGCATTTGTTATTGCTGCCAGGTGTATAACTACATCAATTCCAACCACATCCGATTCTGTTAATTCATCTATATCCTTTTCTACAAACTTTATTTTTCTATTCAAGTTAAATAAAGAACAATATCTTTGAGTCAATAAACTATCAACTACTATAATGTTATATTTTAATGATAACTTTCTAATTAAATATGAACCTATATGGCCCAATCCACCAGTTATTAATATATTCACGTGACCACCTTCAACTTCTTAAATTCATCATAATCTACTATATAATCTAATTCATCATATTTAGTATTTGCCAATACCAATAAAACTGAGTCGGGCGATAAATAAGTTTGTTCGTCCCAAATCAAATTTGGTATATAAAGTGCTTGGTTCGGTTTGTCCAATGTCCATTCTTTTCTATTTTTTCCATCATCACATAAAACTCTTACTCTTCCACTCAAACAAATAAGAACTTGTTCTGTTTTATAATGACTGTGTTCGCCCCTATCTTTTTGATCATGAACTCCAAACACATAAAAAACTCTCTTTATTTCAAATGGAATAGACAAACCAGATTCTAATGGAACTAACGATCCCTCTGAATCAACAAAGGTTTTTAATTCTAATAATTTTACATCGTTTATTGTTATCATTTATTTGGAATATCCCACTCTTCCCTGAAATGTCCTACGGGTACTCGGATTTCATCTTCGGGATTATATTTTTCTGTTAAATAATATAATAATATAGAGCCTGGTTCCAGAGCCTTGTATCCGTGATATGTTCCAGGTTTTATTTCTATAACTCGTGGATTCTTATCAGATAAATATTCAAACTCACAACCGTCCTCTTCAGTAGCCAATCCAACTTTAAATGAACCTTTAAGACAAGTCCAATAATCTGTTTGGACATTATGTTTATGCCAAGCCACTACATGTTCAGTACTATTTACATACGAAACATTTATCTGCCCATCCAATATATCAAATACATCAAACAGCCGTTGTGCTCTATCATCTTCGTGATAATACATACTTTACTCCTTATGAAAATACCATTACTTCGGGTACATGTGTTATAAATTTACCACTACTTTCTACAAATTCTCTTTCTTTATTGGCAATAACATCTTTAAAGTTCCAAGCACCTAAGAAAGCATAATCATAATCGTTTAAATTAACTGACTCTCTATCCACTACAGGTATATGACTGCCAGGTGCTAACAAACCTTGTTTATCAGGTGTAGTGTCTGTAATACACTCAATCAAAGACTCATCTATATCACAATAGTTAAATACTGTAGTTGATTTAGATGTAGCACCAATGCTAACTACTCTCTTACCCTCATCCTTTAATTTAGTAAGTAACTCCACTAAATCATTTTTAGATTTATTAACTCTTTCTGAAAATATCTCATACGTTTGAAAATTATCAATTCCAAAATCTTTTTCTTTATTTAAATTTTCTCTAACAGTAAGTTCAACTGGTCTGTTACGAAGAAACGTATGGGATGGCAAATGAGAAACATATATTCTATTAGAACCACCATGAACTGAAAGATTATCTACTCTAAATATTTTTAAACCATTCTTCATTAAAATATTATCTAATGCTGTAACTGAAAATATATGTGAGTGTTCATCGTAAATTTGGTCATAAGAGCCCCTTTCTAACATACGAAGTAAAGATGGATCCTCAAATACAAATACTCCGTCTTTAGATAATATATTCTTAACTGCAGCAAAACATTCATCTAAGTTTTGAATATGACAAATACAGTTTGCAGCATAAACTAAATCCATTTCTCCATGTATCTCTTTTATACCATGAGATACATCTGTATCCCAAAAAGAAATATAACTTCTATATCCCATATCCGTAGTTTTCCTAGCAAAATTCTCACAAGGCTCTACACAAATAGAAGTCTCTGTATCAAAATTCTTTATAAAGGGACCATCGTTAGAACCTATCTCTAAAACTGTTTTTGGGTTAAACTCCTCTTTTAACATATTAGCAGTTAACTCAAAGTGTTTTACCATAGGATATGACATAGAAGTACTATAAGCATAATCTTCATTGAACATAAGTTCAGGTTTCACAAAATCTTTTAGCGAAACCAATTTTGTATCCTCATCAAATATAACTTTTAAATCGTAAAAAAACTCACCTTCATATTCATCTTCTTTTAAAAACTTATTCGCTATGGGCTGTCTACCCAAATCTAAAAACTCTTTTTTCATAACAACTCCTTATTTAAAAATACTAAATCTCTTTGAATTATTTCATCTCCTTCATAATGTTCACCTATACTCATTTTTTCTTCAAAACCAAAATCTTCCATAAATACTGCAACTTCATCATATATAGGAGCACCCTCATTTAAATCCACTAATGACACTTCAAGTATAATAATGGAAGCTCTTTTACATAAATTTTTTCCACCTTTCATTATATCCAATTCAGAACCTTGTGTATCCATTTTAATAACTTCAAAAGTTGTATCATCTGTAAATATATTATCTAATTTCTGTAATTTTTTTGGTATCTTCATTACCAACTGTGGAATATCCCAATACGCGTTTTCTTTGTAGTACGAAGCACCCTCTGTATGTGGCTTATCACTCCGAGTATAAAAAGTTACATCTCTCTCTTCATCACCCAAAACAGCAATTAAATATTCATCGTCTGTACCAAGAGTTATATTTTTTAATATACGTTCATGAACTTCATTAGCTTCTATCATCCAAATTACCGAAGTAGGCCATGTTTTTTTAGCCCAACGATAAAATTGTCCACTGTGAGCACCTATATCTAATATAACAGTTGGATTTATTCCTAAATCTCTAACCTCTTCCAATCTCATTGTCTCTCCACTTCTATAAGCCATCATTCAACCTTTCCAATTCTTCAACTTCACTACACACTTCTTTAATTCTATTATAGAATAATCCGTGTCCTTTTGCTGAATTCACACCCCACGGTTTATGTAGTGCAAACGGTGGTTTCATATCTAATGGCGCCATATAACCATTGTCTATAGAAAAACTTAATACCTCTTTAGTTGTTGGCATATCTAAATGACTTACACATTCAGTAACAAAATAATCTTCACAAGGATTGCCTCCACTTTCTAAATATGGTTGTAATTCGTTTTTTATAATATCTAACATAAACTCTGTTTTTCTAATTGAAATACCACCATTCATAACAACTGGATATTTTCCATCCAAATCATATAATTGATTTCCCCAATATCCACCTATATAATTAAAATGTTCAAAGTCACTAACTTTATATTCTGACTCCACACAAAGCATTGAATCACATTCAAAATATAAAACAACTTCACCAACAACTTCACCCCAAAGTTTTTCAGTTAACATTATATCAAGACTTGAATCATCGGCTGTAATAGATTCTATATTTAAATTACTGAATACTATCTTATCTTTAATGTTATTTAAAAAATTATCTTTTTCTATAACCTCTTCAATGTAATCTAAATTACTTGTCCCATGGAAAATCTGTAACGACCAATCCTTTGGCAAAATTGACATCACATTATTCAATACAAATGGAAGAGCACTATGTCTTCTTGTTTCTACTATTACTGCTGCTTTACTCATTTTTTACTTACTAAAATCCCATAGTCTCTAAAATACAAATAATCTATATTTGTTCTTAAAAAACAATCCAATGCGTGATCAGGAGTTTCTACAATTGGTTCTCTATCATTGAAACTTGTATTCAATATAATTGGAACTCCAGTTTTTTGTCTAAACTTATCTATAAAATTATAATACCATTCATTATCTTCTTTACTGACAGTCTGTAACCTAGCAGTATCATCAAAATGAACTACTGCTGGAACTCTCTTAGACATACCCTCTTTAAATTTCATAGCTAAATTCATATATGGACTACCAGCATCGTGAACAAACCAATCCTTAACGTAGTCTCTTAATACCGATGGTGCAAATGGTCTGAACCATTGTCTGTGTTTAACTTTTTCATTAACTATATCTTTTGTTTCTGAGTGTGTCGGGTCAGCTAAAATACTTCTATTACCGAGAGCCCTACGGCCTGACTCTGAACCACCGCCAAATACTGATATAATTTTTTTATCAATCATTTTGTATATAACATATTCATCATCAGCTACTGTAACTTCAATTTCATAATCACGCACTTTTATAGCGCTCTCTACATCCTCTTTACTATAAGTATAACCCAAATATGGACTCCAATTCTGTGGTGTATCATATATCCTTGGATTATCTAATATCTGATGCCACACATATCTGGAAGAACCCAATGATAACCCAGCATCATATGGTATAGGATCAACAAATATATTTATATTCGGAAACCAATCTAACATCTTACCCACAGACACACAATTTAAACTTACCCCTCCAGAAAGGCATAAGTTTTTAAGTTTATATTTTTCAATGTACGGTGTTAGTAAATCTTTAATAACTTTTTCTGTTTCTTTTTGTAATGAAGCAGCTATATCAAATCTATGTTGTTCTGATTTTTTAGCTTCATCAATTAAAAAATCTATATCAGATGGACCCCAACCACTACTAATTGTAAGGTCACCTATATTTTTAAAATAAGATATATATTTATTTGGATTACCCAATGCCGCCATCCCCATAACCGTTCCAGCCTGATCTCCTCTAGGATCTTTTCCTCTGCCTTCCCAATAAGACCCAAGACCAAATATTTTACTAGTACAAATTGCCCAATAAAACCCTATATTAATTTCTCCACGACTAATCATTTCTAAAGGTTCTATTTTATTATCCTTACCATACCAAAAAGTAGTACAAGTTATAAAACCATCTTCAACCTGATCAATTTGTGATTTATTATGTAAGAAGCCATCTCTATTATCTGTCCCACCGCCATCTATTGTTACAATTAAAGCTTCATCAAAATTACTAGTAAAAAATGCATTAGCAGCATGCGCTTGATGGTGTCCTACTATATACAACTTTCCACCATTCTTTTCAACTATAGATTGACATTTATCGAAGGCTTTCATATAGTTATTATCTCTCATACCACCAGTTCGATGCGTTGTCATATATTTTATATCATCAAAATCTTTTTCGTTATCCAAAAAAAATTCCATAGAATTTGCAACTGATCCTTTTTTTCTGTTAAATCTTTCCAATTCATTATGTACAGTTGGAATCCCATCTTCTAAAATTCCATATGATGCATCATGACCACTGTGAAATCCTACTATTTTCATTTTTTCTCCATAAAAGCTAACATTGTTGGCCATTTATATTTTCTTCCTTTAGAATCAATATAAGTCTCAGCTCCAATCTTTGTTATACAACTTTTTAATTTATTTTTAATATTATTTATATCTTCTTTAGACAAATAATTAGTTTCTGTTATAATATTATCTTCAACCTCTAAACTATTGAGTAAATCTGTAGTTAAAGTATCGCCTTCTTCTATTATCTCGCTTCCATATAAATAACTCCACTGACCACTACAAGTATGTAAATCTTCAATTACATAGAATCCCCCAGACCTAACCGCATTAAATAAAATCTTTAAAGAAATCTGCTGTTGCCTCATCGAATGACCGCCATCATCTATTATTATATCAAATTCATCTCCATGTAAGGATAAAAAATTATTTAAATGATCAATATTTGATTGGTCTCCCTTAAACATAACCGACCTATCTAAATAAGGATTGCCTTCTTGTAACCTATGAAATTCTTCAACTCCAAATTTAAATATATCAAACCCATATATGGTAGCATTTGGGAAATATTCTAACCATAGTCTATGAGATCTTCCTGTTTCCACCCCA
>Ga0080013_1006671_pt1 | contig 10144 bp, 14 predicted proteins | sample ETNvirenome_6_85_FD_69236 | JGI IMG/M metagenome (GOLD analysis project Ga0080013, IMG submission 69236) | Marine viral communities from the Pacific Ocean - ETNP_6_85 (SPADES assembly) (version 2) | ecosystem: Environmental > Aquatic > Marine > Oceanic | place: Pacific Ocean | collected 2013-06-19
TGCACCTCTTCATAGAAGACAGAGATATTATGAAGTAGGTACGGAAAAGAAAAAATTAAAAGAAGCAGGGGAAAGAATTTCTAAATGGTTTAGAAAAAAAGATGGAAAAGGTCTGACAACTGATTACACACAACCTAAATTACCTGGTTTAAAAGAAGGTGGATTAATTAAAGGTTTTCCTAAAATCGCTACGAAGGGTTGGAAGTAATGCCAAAATATGCAACAGGAAAACATGCACTAGCTATCTCAGATCGTTCAGGTTTACAATTTCCCTGGAGGGAAATGGTAACGGAATGGACAGGAGCCTTTGTTCATATGTCTGAATACGAACCTAAACAACCTCAATTAAGACCAAAAACTTTAAGCGCGGACTCTATGTCACTGAGTAAGGTAAGACCTGCGCGAACGGCTTTTCCAACGCCAACTATTTTACCTAATAATCCTTTTACCACTGAAGTAGGAACTACTGTTACAGTGACTCAACCTAGTCATAATTTTTCAAGTGGAGACGCCATAAGATTTAGAGAAGTAAAAGACATTGTAGGAGGAGTGGCTATTTCTACTTTAGAATTAGAGACTACTTTGAATGGAGCTATTACGGCTGGAGCTACATCTTTAACTTTAACCGATGCTTCTGCGTTTCCAAGTTCAGGATATATTTATGTTCAAACTAAACCTACTGCAGCTCAAACGAGATCAGGAGAAAATATTTTTACTCTCAGTGAAGTCATTAAGTACACAGGGAAGTCAACTCATACTTTAACAGGTTTAACTCGAGGTTCTTCGGCGCCTCTTTATGGATTAACTCCACAGTCAAGTACAGCAAATGTTCATAAGGATTTAGATAAAGTATTTGGATCTTACAGTATTACACCGATCAACATTACGGTTAAGTATCCAGGTCAACCTTCAACCAAGACCGTTAGCAATCAATATACTTTTGTATTGGCTTCGGCAGCGACAAGTGCTACAACAGCAGGAGGGTTTCCTTCTTTTGCAGGGCCCGTAGGAGATAGACCATAATGGCATATACATACGCAAATTTAAAAACAGATTTAAGAAGCTATACTGAAGTAGATGATACCGTATTAACGGATGCTATCTGTACTACGATTACGAAAAATGCAGAAAACAGAATTTATAGAGAAGCGGATAATGATGATAACCGATTCTATGCGACTTCTACTTTAACTACTGGAAATCGGTATGTAACGGTTCCCAGCGACTTAAGAATTATTCGTTATGTTCAACTTGCTAATACTAATGTAAGTCCTACGGTTAATGTTTATTTAGAGAAAAAAGATACTTCTTATATGACGGAGTATTATAACACCCCTTCAACAGCATCAGGATTACCCAAATACTATGGAAACTGGGATGCTACCTATTGGGTGGTATCACCTACTCCTGATGCAGCTTATGAGATTACGATGGCTTATATTAAACAGCCCTCAAGCATTACTGCTTCGGATTCAACAACAACTTATTTAAGTAATAAATATCAGGATTTACTTTTATATGGTGTTCTGTTAGAAGCATATGGATACTTGAAAGGTCCGCAAAATTTGATACAGTACTATCAGCAGTCGTATCAACAGGCCTTACAATCGTATGCGATCGAACAACAAGGTCGTAGACGCAGGGACGAATACATGGATGGAGTCATTCGAACGCCTCTTAAGTCACCACCACCAACACAAGATTAAGGAATAAAATATGGCAAATATTATACCAGACGCATTTAAATTGGAACTGTTATCAGGCACGCATAACTTTGCAAGTGGAGGAGATACTTTTAAAATTGCTTTATACGTAACAACTTTAGGGCCTCCCTATACAACTGCTTCAACTGTTTATAGTACGACCAATGAAGTAAGTTCTTCAGGGACGGGTTATACAACAGGAGGACAAGCGTTGGATGGTCAAGGCGTGAGTGTTCCAGGAAGCAACACCGCTACTGTAGATTTTAGCAATGAAGTTTTTTCGAGTGTAACGTTAACTTCATTAGGCGCAGCTATTTATAATTCTACTAACAGCAACAAACTTTGTTTAGTTATAGATTTTGGTGGAGATAAAGTGGCAACTTCGGGAGATTTTACAATTCAATTTCCAGCCAATGCAGCATCAACCGCAATTATACAGGTAGCATAATATGGCATTAGAAATGAACAACATGGTAAGAGAAACAACTTCAACAACAGGTACGGGACCCGTAACTCTGGGTGGAGCAGTTTCTGGTTTTCAAACCTTCGGAGAGGGAATCGGAAATAATAATACGACATACTATGCCATTACATTAGATAGTGAAAATGAATGGGAAGTAGGATTAGGAACGTTAAATTCCGACAGTTCAACATTAACTCGAACTGAAATTTTGGAAAGTTCCAATACTGATGCAGCGGTAGATTTTTCTGCAGGTTCAAAACAAGTTTTTTGTACATTATCCACAAAAAAACACAATGGCTACGATAAAGATGGAAATATAATATGGCTTTAGTAATAAATAATAGAGTAAGAGAAACAACTTCAACAACAGGCACGGGAGCCGTGACGCTTGGAGGAGCAGTCGGTGGTTTTCAAACTTTTGCTGCTGGAATTGGAAATAGTAATACGACTTATTATGCTATTTCAATAAATAGTGAGAGTGAATGGGAAGTAGGATTAGGAACTTTAAATGGCGATAGTTCAACATTAACTCGAACTACCGTTTTGGAAAGTTCCAATTCGGATGCAGCGGTAGATTTTTCTGCGGGCTCAAAAGAAGTTTTTTGTACGTTGCCTTCAGAAAAAGCAGTTTATTTAGATGCAAGTGATGGTCAGGTAGGAGGCTTTACTAGTCTTGCTGCTGACACTTCACCCCAATTAGGGGGAGATTTAGATGTTGTAACTTACGATATAGTTTCAACTTCAAACAGAGATATTGATATAATTCCACATGGAACAGGCGATGTTAATCTTGGAGCCGATGCCGTACAGATTGGAGATAACGATGCTAATGCAACGCTTACTACGCAAGGCACAGGAGATTTAATTTTAAATACAAATAATGGAACGAATTCTGGAAGCATCACAGTATTAGATGGTGCAAATGGTGAAATTACTGTAACTCCAAATGGAACGGGAGTTGTAGCTATTGAAGGTTCAATGAACCCATCTGTATCTTCAACAGGCAAATCATTAATAATGGGATTTTAATAGGAGGAAAATATGGCAAGTGAAGTATTAAAAGTAAAATTAAATGCAGCTCTTTCAAATAGTGAAGTAGATCTACTTACAGTAGCATCTGGACACACTTATACGGTGTTGAACATTTCTATTTGTGAAACGGCAGGTGCGGCTGAGACTTTTGATCTATACATTCGAGATGACGCTGGGGGTAGTGATTATGAAATTTATTCTGATCAAGCCCTAGCTGCGAATGCTACTTTTGAACATACGACAAGGATTGTTCTTGAAGCAACCGATGTGCTTTCTGGTAAATTAGGCAGTGCAGGAGATGTGGACGTAGTTATTAGTTATTTAGATCAAACATTATAGGAGTATTTATGAGTGGAACAGTAGGAGATAATCTTTTTAGAGCTTCAGGTGTTGTAGCTTCTTCGAGTTCTGAATATGACGATGATAAAATTCAATCCAACATCGCCATGTTGGGCTTTAAGATTGCCGTTAATGGCTCTTTAGCCAGATACAATTTAGTTGATCAAGCCGTGGATGCTTATGAGGACACAAGCGGAGTGGATGCTTCAGCTTCAGTAAATGAAACAAGAGTTGCTTCAGGTGATCTTTTTTATTATTGGGGAACATCTTCAGCAGAGCCAAGCGGAGGAAATAGTACAGATACAAGCGTTTCGGGATTTACAACTCGGGTTTTTACTAGCGATGGATCTTTAACTGTTGGTGGTTCTGGCGACGTAGATATATTAGTTATTGGCGGTGGAGGCGGCGGCGCAGGTTATTATGGTGGCGGCGGCGGTTCTGGAGGATTAATTTATAAAGCGGAACACGGCCTCACAGCTAACACTTATGATATTGTTATTGGTGCTGGCGGTATATCAAAAACAAATACTGCTCCAGGAGGTGTTGGTGGAGATACTACCTTTACTATTAATGGAGGAGCACAAGAATTTATAGCCAAAGGTGGTGGTGGCGGAGGTGGTCCCAACGCAACTGATGGTGGATCTGGCGGTGCTTCTGGTTATAACACTGGTGGTGCTGGTGATGAAATTCAAACGGCTCAATCAGGTGATAGTGGAACATACGGATTTGGAAATGATGGTGGTTTAGGAGTTGGTAGTCCTGGTTATAATCCAGGAGGAGGTGGTGCTTCTGGTAGTACCCCACCTGCGGCTACTCAATCAACCGCTGGTGCAGGTGGTGCTGGAAAAGATTATAGTTCAATTTATGGAACAGCCTTAGGAGTAAGTGGCGTGTTCGCTGGTGGCGGCGGAGGAGCTTTTACTTCTGATGGAAGTGGTGCTGCTGGTGCTGGTGGTTCAGGCGGAGGCGGAGCTGGGGCAACCACGGATACGGGAACAGGAGTAACTGGAACTAATGGTACTGGTAGCGGTGGCGGAGGCTCAAAATGGGGTGCTTCGGGTGCTGGAGGTACGGGTATTGTTTTAGTAAGATATGCTGATGATGAATTTGTAGCAGCAGGAGATTTAACTTTACAATCTACAGACGTAACAGCTTCAACAGCAAATCCAGATTATGCAGATATGGTTGTTTTAATGGAAAATGCCGCAGGAACTGCAACTTTAAATACCGATATTAAGGGCTATGTTTCGGAAGATTCAGGGGTCACTTTCACTCAAGGAACTTTCGTAGATGAAGGAACTTGGGGAACCAACAAAAAGATTATAGCTTTTCACGATTTAGATATTTCAGCACAAACTGGTTCAGCTATGTGCTATAAAATTACAACTCACAACCAGTCGGCAGGTTCGAAAGAAACAAGAATTTATGCAGCCAGCATAGGTTGGAGATAATGATATTAGAACACAATTTTTATTATTTTAAAAAGGCAATCCCGCTTGAAACTTGTAAAAAAATTTTAAAAGCAGGGCGTAAAAAAATGATAGAAGAAGCTGCTACGTTTAAAGGAGTGAACGAAGCAGTAAGAAATTGTAAGGTCGCTTGGATAGCTAATAAATGGATTTATGACATTATTAATCCTTTTATTCATAGAGCTAATGAAAAAGCAGGTTGGAATTTTGAATGGGATTGGAACGAGTCCTCACAATTCACCATTTATGAAAAAGGCCATTATTATGGTTGGCACACCGATCAACCTTTAAATGGTTTAAAACATAAAAGTAAACATATTAATGGCAAGACAAGAAAATTATCTCTTACTTTACAGCTAACAGATAAAACAGAATATGAAGGTGGGGATTTTCAATTTAAGTGGATTCAAGATGAGACGGGAGGTCTAGTAAATGTGATCACCGTTGATGATGCCAAAGATGTGGGAACCATTATAATTTTTCCTTCATTTATTTTTCATCAAGTTCTACCCATAACAAAAGGTAAAAGGGAAAGTTTAGTTAATTGGTCCATAGGAAAAAAGTTTACTTAGGAATTTTATATGTTAGGACTTTCAGCATTCGCCGAGACAACTTTCGGAGCTACGGCTCTAGTCGATCTCGATATTACCGTTATCGTTTCAGGTAGTGGCGTTACTGTCAGTCAAAACGCCAATGGTATTACTTTTACCATGACTGGAAGTGTGTCCCCTGATGGCAGCGGTTTGACAGTTTCTACTGGCGCAGCTGATGTGAATGTGTTAACATGGAATGCAATTGATCCAGATGCAACTCAAACCTGGACTAATATAGACCCTTTATAGGAGAATTATGGCTTCGACATATACGACAAATTTACAATTAGAAAAAGTAGCCACAGGTGAAAAAGCTGGGCTATGGGGAACCGTTACCAATACCAATCTAGAAATTTTAGAACAGGCTTCGAGTGGATATTTATCGGTCGACGTGGCTTCAGGCGATGTCACATTAGACCTGAATGATGGAGCTACTTCCAACGGTAAAAATTTATTTTTTGTTTTAACAGGAACCCTGGCGGCCAATCGTAATTTTATTATGCCTGCTACGGCAGAAAGAATCTTTATTGTTAAAGATTCAACGACACGTTCTTCCAGTAATTATACTTTAACCGTCAAGACGGCTTCAGGTACAGGCTATGTAATGCCTGTAGGAGCAACCGCTTTGGTTTATTCTGATGGAACGAATACTTCCTTAGGCATGCTGCAAAAAGGTTATGTCACTCATACTGCGGCTTATACCGCCGTTGCGGGGGATCAAGTCTTTTGCGATACGAAGACAACTAATGCATTTACCGTCTCTCTTCCTGCTGGAGCTGTGGGATCCGAAGTAACGCTTATCGACAGTCAAAATTATTTTGCTTCAAACAATTTAACTATTGATTCTAATGGGTCCGAAAAGATTAATAGCTCAACAGACAATCTGGTTTTAACCGCCAATGGTCAAGCTATTACTCTGGTTTATGCGAATGCAACAGTAGGCTGGATTTATAAAACCAATAGTGCTTCGTAGGGGCTAACCGAATGCCTCTCGTAGATTTCAAATTACTTCCAGGAATCGATAAACAACAGACTCAGGTTGGTGCTGAAAGGCGCTGGGTGAGTTCTGACAATGTCCGATTCCGATATGGCCTTCCTGAAAAAGTCGGGGGTTGGTCTTCTTTATTAACCGATACCATTGTTGGTGTAGCCAGAGCTCAACACTCTTTTGTTGATCTCGATGGTAACCGATACGTGGCTATCGGAACGGATAAATTTTTATTGATTTATTTTGAAGGAACGCTTTACGATATCACTCCTTATAGTGCCACAAGTTTCACAAGTTCTACTTTAGCAACGAATAGTACTACGGTTAAAACATGTACCATTACCACAACTTCTGCTCATAGTTTATTGGGAGGAGATATTATACAATTGGATGCAGTTACTTTACCTGGCGGTACAGGTTTAACCGATGCTCAATTTGAAGATAAACTTTTTCAAGTTTTAACTGTCCCCACGAGTACAACTTTCACGATTGATTCATCGGCTCAAGCAAGTTCGGTGGTATCTACAGGAGGAAGCATGACCGTTAAGCCGTATCAAACCGTGGGTCCTGCGGCTCAAACGTATGGCTATGGTTTTGGTGTTGGAAATTTTGGCGGAACGGTTTCAGGAGCAGCCACTACTGATTTAGATGGAACTTTAGCCGATGATACTTCTGGAACAACAGGAAGCACGATTGCGGTAACTTCTGCCACGGGTTTTCCAACAGCTGGAGGAACGATTATTGTTAGTGATACTCCAGCGGTGGATGGAGAATTAATTGACTATACGGCCGTTTCTACAAATAATTTAACAGTCATTACCCGAGCGGTAGATGGCTCAACACGATCATCTCATGCTGATGAAACCATAGTTACGGATGCTACCGATTATACAGGATGGGGATCGGCAGTAGAAGCTTCAACCGTGAGCCTTGAACCAGGGCTCTGGGCTTTTGATAATTATGGAGATGTTTTATTGGCAACTGCTTTGGATGGAAAAACTTATACTTGGGATTCGAGTATTGCAGCACGGTTCACGACTCGTGCATCAACCACAACAACAGATTATGTAACCAGCTCAGCTCCGACAGCGTCTCGAGCCATGATGATGTCTCCCGTGACACGACACTTAGTTTTATTTGGAACCGAAACCACGATTGGTACGGCAGCGACTCAGGATAATATGTTTATACGGTTCTCGGACCAAGAAACCATTAATACTTTTGCCCCAACGGCCACGAACAGTGCTGGAAGTCAAAGATTACAAGATGGCACCAAGATCATGGGAGCCATTAAAGCAAAAGATAATATTCTAGTATGGACGGATACATCGCTTTATACCATGAAACATGTGGGTGCGCCTTTTACTTTTGGATTTGAACAGGTGGGAACGAACTGTGGATTAATTGGGATGAATGCTGTCGTGGAAATAGATGGTATAGCCTACTGGATGAGTAATAAAGGCTTCTTCCTCTTCGATGGTACCGTTAAATCTTTAAGCTGTACGATTGAGGACTATGTCTATGATGATATTGATACCACCAAAGGTCAACAGATCTGTGCTGCGATTAATAATCTATTTACCGAAGTGGTCTGGTATTATCCAACTGAAGGTTCCAGCTATAATGATCGTTATGCCGTTTATAACTATGGAGAATCGGCGGGAAGCGCAGCAAACAAAGTGCCAGGAGGAGTTTGGTATCCAGGTACTGAAGCACGAACGTCATGGATGCCCGCTAAAATTTATCCTAATCCCTATGCCACTAAATTTAATTCTACCGCAACAGGAACGTTTCCTAGCGTGATTGGTGAAACAGGGTTGGGTCAAACTGTTTATTTTGAACAGGAAGTTGGCAAAAATCAAATTAATCCCGATGGATCTTCCACCGCGATTGCAGGCACTTTAGAATCTTATGACTTTGATCTAGGAGACTATTTTAAAGAAGCAGGAGCAGGCACATTTTATTTATCGATCAGTCGGTTTATGCCTGATTTTAAAACCTTAACAGGAAATGCAACGGTGACTTTAAGTCTTAAACGTTTTCCAGCAAGCACAGCAACCACAAGTGTCTATAGTCCTTTTACCGTGACTTCTTCTTCCACTCAGTTTAATACTAGAGCACGAGGAAGATTTGCAAGTGTCAAGATTGCCAACAGCGCGGTCGATGAAACATGGAGATTTGGAACGATGAGGTTGGATCTTCAACCCGATGGAATGAGATAATGGCTAAGATACTTATTAAAATACCTGAACCCAAAGAAGAATACGATTTCTCTAATCAAAAACAAATTGCAAGAGCGCTGAGTGGAATTGTAGAACAATTGAACTCAACGTTTTTACAACAACAAAAAGAGGACCAAGAACGATTTACTTGGTATCTAAGCTAATGGCCAATACCTATAAAATTATCCCTATCCTGATTGATGTATCAACAGCTAACCAGGATGTTTATGAAGTGCCTACAGCAACGACTTCGGTTATTCGTTCTATTTCAGTTTATAATACAGACTCCAGTACCATGAATGTAACGCTTTCTGTCTATGACACCAGTGCTACAACCCGATATATTTATGATTATAAAGGATCTCTGGCAGCGACAACCAAGTTCGAATTTTTAAACTCCAGTAATTCTACCCTTTTAGTTCTAGAAGAAGCTGATAAACTCCAGGTTACGTGCAGCAGTACGGGAGGTTTGAACTTAATTGTGTCCGTCTTGGAGATGAGTAGGTCATAATGTCTTTTAAAGAAAAGGGGTTGGTAACCTTTAAAACGGTCGATGGTAAACTTCAAGAAGAAGTGGAAAGTGAGACCGTCATTACAGTCACGAACAAGATAACAAAACAAGAGTATGGGTCGGACGCAGAGGCTACGGCCGATGTTAATGATCCCAATACCCCAACAAAAAAGGAGGATATAAGAAGGGACGTCTTGATAGATATTAAGAAAATGCCAAGTCTATTAGCAAAGTCTGACCTTGTAAAACATTAGATTTTTGTGTAAAGGTATAGGCTCAGGTGAAATGCCTGCCTTTAATCAACAATCAAAGAAGATAGTTTAAATTATGCCATTCAAATCAGAGAAACAACGTAAGTATCTATGGGCCAACGAGCCAGAAATTGCTCGCGACTGGACCGATACTTATGGTAGCAAAATTGAAGCCGCTCAAGGCGGAATAATAGGTTCGGTCGGAGGCATCAGTAGACCTAAATATCAAATGGGAAACATGGTTGAAGAAGAGATGGAAGGTGCAGAGATGGAAGGCGCAATGATGCAATCCCAAGAAGTCATTAAAGAATTATACGACGCACTCATAGCTCAAGGATTATCTCCTCAAGAAGCTATGGAAAAAATAAAAGAAATAATAGCAAGCACTCAGTCTGAAGGACCTCAATCACCCATGATGGGAGAAGAGTTTCCTGGTCAAGAGTTTGGTAGAACACCCGCAGCGTTCGGTGGTATCATGGATACCTACACGGGAAGAAGAAAATATGGCATTGGAAGTGCCTTAAAAAGCGCACTAGGTGTTGTAGTAGACCCCGTTAAAAAAGCATTAAAAAA
>Ga0080013_1006674_pt1 | contig 10142 bp, 11 predicted proteins | sample ETNvirenome_6_85_FD_69236 | JGI IMG/M metagenome (GOLD analysis project Ga0080013, IMG submission 69236) | Marine viral communities from the Pacific Ocean - ETNP_6_85 (SPADES assembly) (version 2) | ecosystem: Environmental > Aquatic > Marine > Oceanic | place: Pacific Ocean | collected 2013-06-19
ACCCCGACCACTGCCCATTGTTCACTACCTAGTGCTGTTGTCATTTTATTACTCCTCTAAGCCTTATGCTCTTGCTGCTAATGTTACGAAGCCACTCATGGTGTTTGAACCATCACGCGGCGAAATTGTAGAACTCATCCAAGGCATTCCATCCATACGCATTCGGAACTTGAACGCAACTGCATCTTGGTCAAACCAAAGGTGTACCGAAGATGATGCTTCAATGCCGCCCGACTTGGTTGCTGTAACATATTGACCAAGATTGGCAAAACAAATATCGCCAACATCGCCAAGTGTTTCGCAGTGTTGCGTTGAAACAACAGGTCTGCCAAGTAGCGTTCCAAATGGTGATCCACTTATGCCGCCCGCAGGTAAATAAATACCTGTGGAAATTGCCATCGTGAACAGTTGTTCTTCGATGTCTTGGTTTATGAACCAAACACCGCCAGATCGCCAAGGTGCATACATTCGTGACCACATCTTTGCAATGTTTTCAACCACAACGGTATCCGCAGCCTGTCCTGTTTCTTTTGCAACTGTAACCAACGCACTGCTGTTCAAGAAACCAAGTGGTTGTCCTGCACCTGTGCCACGGAAGATTGCTTCGCCCGCTTTGAACTCAAGTTTTTCACCCGCTTTGCGTGAAACAAAAGATTCCATTGCCGCAGAATCGGCAAGTAATTCTTCGGTCACAGGAACCAGGCAAGTCAATTTCCTGAGTCGTAAGTTTTTCTGCTTGAGCGCAGGTTTCGTTTGGGCGAGCGCATCAGCCTCGCCTTCCCATGCAGCGAGTATCCCACCGCTTGTTTGCCAAGGCGTAGTTTCGTCATCGGGGAAGGTGATGCTGTTGCCACTTAATTCGTAAGAATCAGTTTGTGCAAGCAGTGAATCCTCACCTGCCACGAATGAGTAAATAAAATCTCGAAACTCTGGTGGAACAGCAAAGCCGCCATCGGCACCAACTGTTTCGTTTCCGTAAGTAGAAAGAGCTGCCTTTGTCCAATCGGTCAATCGGTCAGGCGTATTCCTTCCATCTGCGGCTTTTGCAACATCGGCGTAAAACTCACCAACCCTGTTGTATCCGCCCTTTTTGTCAAATGAAAGTCGGTCTGCACCAACTTGAACATCTGCACTTGCCACTGGTGAATCATCTTCGCCAGTCGCTTTGCCAAGCAATTCCATTTCGTTCTTCATGTTTTCTTTCTCCGTTCGGAGTTCTTCGATTTCATCTGCCATTTGAGCCGCTGACAAGTCCATTCGCTGTTTGGCTCGGTCATCCCACATTGTCTCAATATCGTATTCCACGCCTTTGATTTCTACCGTAGCAGGATCAAGTTCGGAATCGTCAAGATGTTGTTGGATAGCCTCAAGCGTTTCTTCGCCTTCGTACCCTGCTGATAGCAGGTGTTTAATAAAGGTTTCCCAATTCATAGTTTTCTCTCTAATACGGTTCGCGTGTTTGCTTTGCACAGCATGAATCGGGGGAAGCCATCCACGGAGTTGCTTGCTTATTGCAACCTAGTCTAATTTCAAACGAGCAACGCGCCCGTCTATTTGTAAACGTTTTCTTTCGGTGTTCTCTTGCATTTGTCCGCTATCAATTTTCCAAGCGTCGGCAAGCCATTTATGGTTTTTCGCTACTTGCATAACCAAGGCATCTTGGTTTGCAGGCACATTGACGACTGAAAACTCAAGCAGTGACCATTTGGAAATAACATTGCGGACATCGCCGCCAAACTTGTTTAAGTCCTTGTCACTCGGTTCTCTCGCTTCCAGAGGGATAAATCCAACCGAAAACGCTTTCAAAATCCCTTGCTGAAACAGATTAAAAACCGTATCGGGTATCCACTCAACGCTACTTGGATGTCCTGCGGGTCGTTCTGCAAACTGCACTTCGGCAATGATGCCATCAGATTGTCGCTTGACAGACAACGCTCGACCAACTGGCAAGCCGCCTTGATCGTGGTTCAAAAGCACAACAGGATTCTTGCGAAAGTCTTTGAGGTCAATACCGCTTGGCAATAGCACTTCGCCATCACGGTCAATGGATGTTGTGCTAATCTTTGCCGTGACAGTTCGTGGCTTCATCGCCTTTGTGTCTTTTTCGATTGTTACCTCAAACAACGCAAGGCGCTTTTGTTCACCTTTTATCACCAATTCTTCGATCGCTGTTTCAGTTTCTTCGCTCTGTTCTTTTTCTATTTGTTCAATCATCTTCGTTATCCCTTTTCCAAGTGTACAAAATCTCGTTTATCCTTCTGAGTATTCCTGAACCCCACTGTTCTTTACACAGGGTAGTTACTTCGTCAAGTTGTCCATTCCATTCCATGTAGATTGCTTGCGGGTGTTCGTTCATTTGTTTGCAAACAATTACTATACGGGAAGGCTTTTTAGCAGTCATGGCTATAAATCCCATCATGTTAGGCACCTCCGGTTACAATTACAGGTAAGAGATCGCACAGACAGTTTGGGTGAATTGCAGGTCCTTGCAGTTCCCGATAATCTATTACCATGGTTCTTTTGCCTGCGGTTATCTTTCCAGGAAAACTTACCAACGGCGTATTCAGTTTAAGGTTTTTACCTTTCCACATTTTAGAAATTGCTTCACAGAACACACAAGCCTCTGGTGCAAGCAAAAACTCCTTACCCATCACAACGCCACTTTGTTTCCAACCTTCAATTTGTCCTGCGGTTCGAGCAAAAGAAGTTTCGGTTCGAGCAATTCTTTGTGCTTGGCTCTTGCTGAACACTCCTTTGCCGTATCGCTTCATTTCTTGCAAACTTTTAGCCATCTGTCCCGTGGTCAACTTGTCGCCGATCCCTTTTGCCAACAGTTTCCTTATTTTCTTTTGATGCGTTGCCGTTGCAACTTTGCCCACTTGTGCCGTCTGTTCTAAAATAAACGCTTGGGCGCGTGCTGCTTGAAGATCAAAGATGGTTGACTCTGCAACGGGCGCGGCTTTGGACGCCAAGCCTTCGGTGACAGATTCTATCGCCGCAGTACCCGCTTCCTCAACAACGGCTTCCAAGTTGTCGTGAACAGCGTCAGTCATCTCCTCAGTCCACAAAGCCATCCATTCGGCGTTCACAACCTTGTCGGCAATCTTATCGTTTAGCGGAGATTCAACATCTTCTAAACTTTCGATAATATCGTCAGCCATTTTCTGCTGAACGGCGTAAACATCTTTCACAAACTTTGGGGCTACTTCGAGTTCCTCGAACCCTTTTCCGCACCCGCAATCCAACACGTCATTGCCGAGCCACAAGCCTTTTTGAGACACCTCACTCACCTGTTCTGATTCGACTGTTTTTGTCTGCATTTCTTCGGCGGGAGACTTATCTAATTCGCCCATTTGCATATCAGCACCAACAAGATCAAGCGGCACAACGTCTAAGCGGAGCATAGGTGTTTGAGATTCAGGCGTGTCAAGCAAAGTTTGCCCTTCCATTTCTCGAACATCGTCAACCGAATAACCACTTTGGAGCATGGACGCTCGTTCTTCTATTACGATTCTTTTATCTTCGATGACAGGATTGTCATGCACCAAAATCAATCGGTCAGACCACATCGGGACGAGTTGTTCGTTCAGTGTATCTTCAACCTTCTGCACCATCGGCATAATTGAATTGCGTAAGAATGTAATGCTGCCTTCTTTTGCGTTGGCAAGGTTTACGTCATCACTTGTGATAAGTGATTTTGGTACACCGAATGCAATAGCGATCTTATCTCGCAGAACATTATCTTGTTCAGCACTTTCAAGATCACGCGGCGTTCTGCCAAGTGGAGTGATGCTTCCTTCACCAGAAAGAATTGCCACGTTTTCGCGGCGGTTGAATAGTTTGGAAAACATCTTGCGCCACTCGCTTCTAAACGACTTCTTTTGATCTACGCTCATTCCGTTCTTGGCTGTCACAACATAATCGGGCGAACCACCTTTGTTGTATATCCAATCTATGAACGAGGCATGAGCGAACTCGGCATCAACTGTTTTAATCCAAGCCTCCAAAGCGCCGAACCCACCAAGCGGATCGAACGGATCAAAACATCTGAACCACAAAACGTCCTCGGGTTCGAAGTTTTTCTTGCCTGACCCTGTGCCATATTCAAAGCCGCCAACAAACTTATCTGCATCGGGCAAGACTTTCATCAACTGCGGCTGCATTCGCCAAATACTTGTAGGTGGTTGGTTTGGGTTTGGTTGCACTTTGGCATGGAATGATCGCCCGAAGATGTCCATGTCGGCATAGATTGATTCACGCCAACTAAATCCTTCGGTGTATGGGTTTACGTTCGTGAGTAAAGTAAGCAAGGGGTGATCAGTCAACTCGATCAAGTTTTCCATGTTGCCTCGAAGTTTGCCTTGCACTTTTACACTTGGCGTTACAGACATTCGACCACGCAAGAACGCCTTTGTTGTTGCATCTAAATCAATCGCACCAAAATTGGTCTTACGCATCTGCTTGGGATTGCCTATCGCATACAACCTGAGAGGGATGTTCGCTGCCGTTTGACTTTTTACCGTAATGCATCGGTGAACCATCATGCCGTATCGCTTAACCAATTCGCTTGCCGACACCCGATTGCCCATTGATACGCGAGGCATTGATCCGCCCGAACCGAAAATTGGCTCGAATACCTCGCGTTCGCTTTCTATTGCCTTGCTCTGTTTATTCCAAAGTGCCATCAGAGATTTTCCCAACTTTCATCTTCATTATCGTACCAGTTCGTAGCGTCAATGTCTTTTTCTTGATTGTCGGTAATGTCCCTACCAGAGCCATTCGTATCAAGAATAAACGGAGTTCGAAGTATGCCGTCTAACTCGACGCACGCATACCTGATCGCGTCCATAGCATGATCGTTTGACTTGATAGGGACATCCCGCACCTCACCGCCTGTTTTCTTCCATTCGTAAGTTTCGAATTCTTTTATGGTTTGCTCGCAATGAGGCTCAACCGTCAATCTTGGAACTCCGTTGCCTGAGACAACCATACGTGCTTGAACACACTGAATGCCACTGAACACTTGATTGTTAGCGGGTTGAACGTACAAGCCCTCGTTTCGCATTCCCGCGATCAGTGAAGCCGCCGAAGGATCAACCACAAATACTTCAACGCCGTGTTGCTCGTTCCATTGTTTTGCGTGTCCGATTGCGTCAGGCTCCAACTGTTTTGTCTTGTACCACTCGTCTGCGATATGGATATTCCCATCCCCATCTTGTTTGATAAGAATATGCACTGCGGGATTAGTATACCCCGCATCAACTCCAACGATACAACGGACAAAGTTATTGCCTTCCTTATGACGGACAAACTTTTGTCTATCCCATCTATCATAGATCACTCCTTCACTTCCAACCCATCTGCCCTCGACATATCTCTTATACGCTATGCCTGTGAACTCGTTAAGCGAATCAAGATAAGATTGCGGAAGAAAATAATTGTCTGCCGACTTGGTTTGTATTACCCGACACTCCTTTGCTATTTGAAACCCACTTGCCAAACCGAATCGTTCAGCAAGAAAATGAGTGGGTGCAGACGGATTACAGGCAGCGTATATCTGATTCGGCATGCCAACATCAAGGCGAATGCGACCTAACAACTGAATGTAGTCTGCCTTAACCAACTCAACCGCCTCGTCAATAGCAACGCCCGAAAGATTATACGAACCAATCTTTTCGGGATCATCGAGTCCAAAATAAACTATTTCGCCGCCACCCTTAATCTTAATTATCTTATTGCTCTTGTTATGACTGTAAGTTCCTTTGGGTAAAACAGGTGGATTACTGCCATCGGCTTCCAGTAAAGTTCTTAACGTGGTTGCCTTTAATGTTACGAGATACTTTCGACACAACCCCTCTCTTGATCCTGCAACAGAAGCTCTTTTAACTAACTTGAAGCAAAGGCTTCGAGTTTTGCCCGCAGCAAAGGCTCCCGAATACAAGATCTCCCTCGCTTCATTATCTCCAACAAAGTCATACTGTTTTGGCAAAAGATTATGCTCAACCGTTTTCATCATCTCGCTTGAAAATTATATTGATGCCGCCCTCTAACTCGGCTGATACCTGCTCCATCACTTTACCTTCTGTTCGATCAAGCAACTCACGCATGAATTGAAAGTTTCCTCTTTTGGCTTCAAGAACAATAGTGTCTGCAAGCATCTCTGCAACCGACTTTCCTTCAACCAATTCTTTTTCAAGCAATTCTTTTAAGAAAGTCGATACACGCTTGCCCTTTGGCGCACCGTCTGGATTGCGAACCTCGCCTTTTTTAATTCGATATTCATTTCCTTCAACAAACTTGCCCGAACTATCCCTGTTGTCGTCTTTATTGTCTGTCATTCTCCGCACGCTCCGCTTGTGTGATGTCGATACGTTGCGTGCTTTAACACAGCCGAAGAATTGTCCTTCCAATCCCAATGTTCCCTAAAGTTTTTATTTTGTTCCCAGACCGCTTTTAGAACTAATGGATCGATTTCTTTTTTTTCCATCGTTCTTATGAGTGCATTTATGTCTTTTGGAAAACAGGTGCCACCAAAGCCATAATCCCCATTACAAGGAACTTGATAATGAGTTTCTCCTATACGACTGTCGGCGACAACTGCATTACAGATTACTTCGAAGTCGGTGCCCGTTGCCATCGAAAGCATCTTTGCTTCGTTGAACACCATAACCTTTGTAGCAAGAAAACAATTAGCAAAATACTTCACCGATTCTGATTCAGTCGGTGTCATTCTAAAAATGTCAATCAGTCCAAAGGCGGAAGCATACAAGTCAAAAACTTTCTCCAACTCGCTTCCAAAGCCACCAATAACAATTCGATCTGCATTCTCAAAATCACTGACAGCGTTTACAGCCGTCAAGAATTCTGGGTTGTGAACTATTTTGAGTTCGGGATATTTTGTTCTAATCTTTGCGGTCGTACCAATAGGCACTGTTGATTTCAAGATCAAGATGCCACAGTTGGTCGCTTTCGAAGCCGCACTAAAAAAGTTGTTTACAATTTCGAGGTTACAATCTCCACCTTCGGCGTGAAGCATCGGAGTCGGCAGACAGACAAAGACGAAGTCACTGCTTAATGTTTCATCAAAAGTGTTTTTCGCTTTGCACTCGTCTATGTCATAAACCCTAACGTCCTTAACTTTCGACTCGAATCCCTTTGCAGTTGCATTGCCCACAAAGCCGTTTCCAATTATTCCGATTGTCCATTTATTCTGCATCATAGTTTTCCTGCATTAGCCTTATTTTCTTGCTTTTAATGTTTTTACTTGTTTGCAACAATTTCATCTTGTGCTTCTTGTTTTTCAGTTTGTCAAAATCAATATCAGTTCTTCGTATGAGTGGGGTGTCAAACTTTCGCCACGCTTTAGCGACAATATGCTGCGGTCGATTGAAGCGTCTATCAGTGCTTACAACGTGATGCCACTGTCGTTCCAAACTTCGAGCCATCTTCAACCTTCCGTCGCCGTGATAAAGTTCGGAGGTATTGCCGCCCTTTATCTGCATTGTCAGCATCTTGAAACAGACAAAGGCATTGAACAAAACTGTACACCAACCATCCCCAAGCACTTGTAAGCACAAGTCTGTATCTTCATTGTAATTGCCTCGCCACTTATTTGGTATTTCATTCAGGATTAAAGAACAAGAATAGACATGGCAATTCAATACGAAGGGTGGGTGCATTTCTGATCTTACAAAAAAGTTGTAGTTCATTCCCGCAATAGCGATATTCGTATAGCGATCAGTAAACTCCTCAACCACATCCATCGCTACTCCCGAATGACATGGAATCCTTTTGTGCTTATACACTCTGCCGAAGTCTGTAATGTTATCGTCTAATTGCCAATGCCTTTTATGTCCACCTTTTGTTGCATGATCTTTGCACCAATTTCTTGCGGGGACAACACTTCCCTTATCTCGAAACGGCAAGACCAAAACACTGTCTGCGCCAAACCGCTTTACGTACTCATCTTTTTCTTGTCGCTCGACTACCAACATAAAAGGAACTTTGTCTTTTTTTAGCAACTCGGCGGTGTAACAGCAATCAAAGCGACCCTTCGAAGGAATGTATATCGGATATTTAGTTTTCATCACTGCTGACCTTTATCAAGCGTTGAGTAAACTTACTCCGAATGTAATTCAAGTTAACCGCTGGTCTACCATTTTGACGCTTAATCTTGACAATTCTTTTGCCCCATCTTTGTTGAAGTTCCCTTACCCTGTAAAGGTATCCATCGCCTTCGTAAGTCTTTTCGTTGCCCCCTGCCGTAACAGATGCCCACTCAAACTGAAAAGCACAAAACAGAATCGTACACCAACCGTCCATTAGTGCTTGCAAACTAAAATCTGTGTCGTGTCCATGAATCCCCCTCCAACTGTAAGGCAACTCGTTCAACACTAACACGCAAGTAAAAGCGGTGGTATTGGTTGTAAAAGGATGGCTAACAGTCGAACCGTACAAGTGAGTTTTAAGTCCAGCGATGGCAACATTAGAATAGCGATCAACAAATTCTTCACAAAAGGGAAGTGCATAAGATGGAGTGCAAGGTTTTCGAGAACCATCTGAAAAAGCGTAAAAGCGTTTAATGTCATCGTCCATCTGCCAGTGTCGCTTGTGTCCTGCTTGTGTTGCGTGATTCTTAATCCAATTTCGTACCGCAACTGCACTCCCGGTGTTGCTAAAAGGCAGTATAAGCAAGTTCTTATCTCCAAACGTCACTGCATATTCTTTTGCTTCTTGTGGCTCTACGCACAGATAGAACGGAACGTTATCATCACGAAGGCACTTGGCTGTCAAGCATCTATTGGGACGCCCCTTTGATAGAATGTAAATTGGATATTTAGTCACCATCCTTATTCCAACTCATCAGGCTCGAACCTGACCGATGAAACATCATCTTTTTCTTTTACAGGAAACCAGATGTATCTTGTCTTGTCTGTTATCACTGCACCCAACAATTCAGCAAAGTCTTTTCGGTCGTCCGTTGTCTCGAAGTTAACCGTCAGGTTGATTCGCTTTTCGCCAACCTCGTATTCAGGCATGCCAACCCATTCGGCGGCAGCATCCATGTCTGCAATTTCGCTTGCGGGTCTAGTTATCATCAAAAGATTAGCAAGCATTTGGTCGGTGTACCCTGTTCCAAGTAAGCCTTCCACATCCTCGTCTTTAATTTCTTTTAAGATTTCAGACAATGCTCTATCGTCTATCTCTGCAAGCAAAGACAACTCGTTATCGGCAGCAAGCAATTTCAAAGCACGCGGTTCATCGGCATCCAAATCAACGCGAACAATAGGCACTTCTTTACGCCGCATCTTTTTAGCGGCTTGCACAACACCGTGGCCTGCAAGAATGTAATTGTCTTTTGAGACAACTATGTTCCTATAAAAGCCATATTCCTTTATGCTTTCTATTATATGTTCAAGTTGATCGTCAGGATGTTTCCTGTAATTACGTGGATGCGGCTGCAAACTATTTATTGCAACAGACTCAGTTTCGAAAGTTTTCATTTTGCACCTCTACTTTGTTTACTTGTTTATCCAACCAAAAAGTTGCTTGAATGCTGCTATTACAAATCTGTGGCACACAACTCCTGCAACAAACGCCATAGCCAAATACATTAAGTCTCGTTCAATCATTTTCTGTTCTCCAATTCTTTTACTTCTTTGCCAATCTTCAAAACATCCTTGACAGTGGCATACGACCACGCAAGGCTTACTGCACCCGTTCCAATCAATACAGGAATCATGAGCCAACTCAAAAAGTTCGCTATGGCATAATTCAAAACTACCAAACATATCCCAATCATTATTGCTCTGCCACCAATCATTGGCAGTCCAATCGCTTTCGTAAACACCAAAGCCAGTATTCCAATCAGTGTCGAAATACCACCAAGCCAACTCAGGACTGATAATTCGTTCATCGCTAACGGAGGACTCCCGACTGTTTCCATCACTGAACCTATCGGGTTCGAACTCGTTGGCATTGGCGGAAACAATGCTGAACAACCAAACAAAAAGAATAAGCCAAGTAGTATTGTGTACCATTTTATTTTACCCATTGCGGAATATCCAACTCAAAGTCAAAGGTATCATTCCTGCAACTGCGCCGAACGCGGCGGCGGTTGCCTTGGCTTGCCAACGCAGCAC
>Ga0080013_1006675_pt1 | contig 10142 bp, 15 predicted proteins | sample ETNvirenome_6_85_FD_69236 | JGI IMG/M metagenome (GOLD analysis project Ga0080013, IMG submission 69236) | Marine viral communities from the Pacific Ocean - ETNP_6_85 (SPADES assembly) (version 2) | ecosystem: Environmental > Aquatic > Marine > Oceanic | place: Pacific Ocean | collected 2013-06-19
AATATACGGTTGCTTATAGTTTAAACGATAATAAGGTTAAATACGCGCCATATGGTTATGTGATTGATAAAAATAATGAATGGAAACAAAGCGATAATCCAGTAAAAAAATGTGTAGGTGACATAAAAGATATATTTTTTAGTTTAGTAACAGTAGTAGGTCTTATATTAATGTACAAATGTAGATAATTTATCCAATTAATTTGATAAATAAAATCAATTTATAATAATATATGACTTGGTATGTTGGTACTTCTGGATTTATGATCGGAAAAAAAAATTGGCTTGAAATGCCTGCATTAAATTGCATAGAGGTAAACTCAACTTTCTATCGTCTTCCGAATGCTAAAACGGTAATGAAATGGAAAAATTTATCTCCAAATCTCTTTTTTTCTATTAAAGCTTCTCGATATATTACACATATTTTGCGGTTGAAAAATTGTCGGCCAGCATGGAAAAAATTTTGGAATCGATTGAAACCTCTTGGAAATAAAATGCGTGCAATATTAATTCAACTCCCCCCGTCATTTAGAAATACGCCAGAAAATTTTAAAAGGATAAAAAAAATGCGGTCTTATCTACCAAAAGGCGGACCAGCGATCGTTTTCGAGTTCAGGGACAAAAGTTGGTTTACTCCTGAGGTGACGGCGTTTTTTAAATCAGCGGGCTTGACGATTGGTGGAACACTTATCAATCGTAAGAAGGGCACATATTGGCTAGGCAATATGCTGACTGGTATAATAATTCCCCCTCGAACTTCGGATACCACTTATCTACGTGTTCATGGTGAAAAGGGCTATAAGAAATACTATAGACCGAAAAAACTGAGAGAAATAAAAAGGCTTATATTAAAAAATAACACAAAAAACAATTTCGTTATGTTTAATAATGTCTTCTTCGTAAAACGTGGAAGAACTTGTAAAATTCAAAGAAAAAAAGTCCGTTATGCAGCCATTTGTGATGCAGTGAAGTTTGCAAGGATGACACGAAAAAATAAAAAAAACGGGATGTCAGGACAGCACTTCGTAAATAAGAGGTAAATATTTTTTACAAATCATTTTTTAATCCCACACCCACCGCAGAATTTATGTTGGTCCAATATTTTTGTTCCACAATTGGTACAAAATTTTAAATCCGTGCTTGCTCTTTCCTCTTGAGCTTCACGTTCTGCTTTTTTTTTCGCTCTATATTTACGTTGTGCTTTTTGTTTTGCTTTCTTCCCTTTTTCAGAAAGATGATACTTTTTAACATATTTTTTTTGTTTATGATGTTGCGCCGCATCCTTTTTTAGACGCTCTAATTCCTCTGGGGTTATGGCATTGTGAGTAGACATATTATATTGTATCATATACTATGTCTATTAAAATCAATTTTGTAAATGGTTACTATCTCATTCTTAACATATCCCAGATTTTCTTGTTGGGATAGTCTGCCATTATTCCATATGGTGCTTCGGCTTTTTCATCACTCGGCACATCGTTTAAATAGATATTTTGTTTCCCTCGTGTGAGTGCCACATAATAAATATTTTCCTCCTCTTCGTGATCAATATCATTAAAAACACGAATATTATTATTTTCCATACCCTTATAGGCATGGATAGTATACATACGACAAGTTGCTTTATTTTTTGATACTAAATTTCTCTCAATATTTGATATTAATGTATTCAGTTCATGCGCATCTAATTTAAGCAAGAAGTTTGGTAAGTCGTCCTCATATTTTGCTTTGTCCTCTTCATTAAGCCCGTATGTTTGCAATATTTCGTGTAATTTTTTAATATGTGGTTTCTTCTTACTGAAGTCATTGATCCAAATATTCGGCATTTTGGCGGCTGTTTGAAGTAAATGGCGCCAGGATCGAAATAAATAATCATATTTATCTGTTGGCGTTTCATCATTATGAAAGAACGTCTCGTGATCACTCCCCGCAATCATCCAACAATCCTCAAATTCTTCTCGTATTCTCTCACAAGCAGGATTGCCGATACGCCACGTTGTGTAGAATTCCATAATAAACGTTTTTTCTGGCAATCTTTCAAACGCATTTATCGCACCCCGCCATTCATAAATTGCTTGGCGGGGATCACCAACAAATACCTTAGGAACAGTAGTATCTTTGAGCAACATTTCAAGCATTAAGGGATCAAAATCTTGTGCCTCGTCGATGAATATCATATCGTAATTTTCATCGACATAATCTTTAAACCAATTCTGGACAAATGCTAACTTACGTAAGCTATCAAATGTTATCAAACGTTTATTTCGGGTATCAGTCCACATTTTTATTAGGTGTTTTTTTGTAAATGGAGAAGAATTTGGATATTTATGTTTCATAAACACACTCATTTCAGTATAATTTATATCTTTGCAAAATTCGTTATATTTTGTGACAAAAGCTAGTTTCAATTTGAAGGGTTTGTTTTTAAACCACGGATATATTTGCCCCATGGTATATGGTTTTAAATCTTGGATATTACATTCGTTATGAGGAAATTTATCTATAAAGAGTTGTCGGGTGAATGCATCAAAAGTCTTGGGCCATAAATTTTTAGGTTTCTTCTTGCGAATTTCGGATACAATGGCTTTATTAAAGGCTAAATACAAAATTTTTTTATCCTCATTTTCTTCGGCTAATTTTATAAGCGTTGTTGTCTTGCCGCTACCTGCTACTGACTTGATGGCATATATTTTATTCTGCTCATAATCAATATCTAATGCATATTGCCTAATCAGAGGGTCCAAATACTCCATCGATTTTTTACAACGAGCATACATTATTGGAATGATTGGTAATTTCTCTCTGTGTTGTAGTTTTTCCTTACCCATAGCAGAAATAGGTTTCCCAATCCACATATGTCGCCTGATATCCTTTATTTCAATGTAAAAACTTCTTTTATCAGTTAACAAAATCCACTCCTTTTTTCCTGTGTTTAATATAACATCGTTTTTACACGCTTGAATATCTTTTTCCCAGCGAGAAATCTCACAAAAAGCTATCTCATCCCATATACAGCAATACTGATATGATACATCAAAAATCCGATTGTCTTGGCTTACACTAGCCATTTATATAATAATTAATATCAACTAATTATTATATCAATTTTACTTCTCTCTTTTAACACCTAATAAAAGATATAAACCTATGCATTATGGTGGAGGAAAGAAAAGAAGACGAACACGAAAAAAACGTAAATATTAAAACTCATGCCATTACAATCTATATGATAATCTAGTTATTAAAACTTTTTTTCATATATATATATATAAATGAAAAAAACGCAATTTGAAAAAATCAGTCCTACCTTGGATAAAGAACATGAAAAAATATTTCTTGCTATTGATAAAGTTGTAGCTGCAGCAAATAAATATTGGGCTAATAAGGACAAACGTCATCTTATTATGAAAGCATGTGAGCGATTATATAAAGCTTGTGAAAAACATTGGAAAACTGAAGAAAAATTATTTATCAAAGGACAAAAAAAAATGCCACAATGTCATCAATCTGTTAAAACAGATATTGATAAACACAGGAAACACCATATTAAAATGTTACAACGTATTCAAAAAATAAAAGATGAATCTATGACTAAAAACCCGCTAAAAAAAATACTTGCTATAAAAAAGGGAACTGTTAAACATATTGAAACCGAAGATGTTCCACATTTTCATTGGGTATAAAAATTGATTTATATTATAATAATTTTTATGCATTTAAAATATGTCTGCTGCTGCTGAAAATCATAAATGGTTGGATTGGTACAATAATAAACGCGAACCATGGTTAGGTGGATTAATTAATGAACCAAAAAACGAAGACGAGGCTAGAGATGTATATATTGACGACGCATTGTTAGGAGGCGTGGGAATAAAATGGAGAGTTGGTATGTGGCATTCGTCGAATATGGGGACAGTATATCAAAATAATAGTACAAATAAGGTTTGTGGTGGTGGGTTTGGAAATGATCAACTTGTCCGGATTGAATTGTATAAAAATAAAAAAGGTAATTTGGGAATTATTTTGGAAGATAATCGGTCAGAAGAAGATAAACAATCAAATGTTGGAATAGTAACTGTTTTGTGGCAAAATAAACGATTAAAAAATAATCCAAGAGAAGAAGATGTTAGACGCCTTACTGCTCTTCATCATTGGATAATTAAAGATCAATATGGCGCTTTAAAAAAAGCTGGTAATAAGCCGAATGCCGCTGGGACGTTTTGTGACGTTTGTAAATTGTGTAACAGTAAAAGAGCGTGGCAATTTGGTTGGGTTAGAGGTTAAAAAATGTTTTAGGTCCCACCGGGATTTGAACCCAGGATGTTCGGATCAAACCGAAAGTCATAACCACTTCACATTCATTAATTGGGGGATTGGTAATATATATTTTGCTTCTGCAGAAAGTTTTTCTTTCCAAAAATCATCCCAAGCTTTATCAGCTTCATCACCATAAGGGCACGCAAAGATGAAATCACGTGCTTTATCTAAATCACCTTGTTCTATATCCGATATATCAATTAAATCCCTTTTCTTTTGTTTCCACAATTTTTTTCTATTATTAATATTTTTCCTAATTTCTTTTGCATATTTTTTATTATATTTAACCCTTTCATGAATTGGTAGGTGTCTGTCTATTTCCTCGCGTACTTTATAAAAAGGTGTGCAGGCTTCTTTTTTGTTCTTTATCACTTCCATTCTTAAATCCCTCACACTTTCACATGAAGCAGTATCTTCTATAGCCTGTCTTAATTTATAAATTGTTTCTACCCCCTGATTTGAAATAATTAAAATATTTTGTATCATTTCTGAATATCTTAAATATTTTGCAATAGCCATAAATATCACAATAGACGCAGTCAAAAAAAGAGTCAATAATGATAAAGCACTATCCCAAGAACTATCTTGAGGTATATTAAATTCTATTTTTATTGTTTCAAAGCAAGTCAATATTGATGAAACGAAAATAACATAAATATGGACCGCATCATATCTTGATCTTAAATCTTTTAATTTTAATGACATCAAGTTTTTGTCTTTCTTTAATACTTTTACAAGAAGTTCGCAATACGAAATCCATTGTTTTTTTTGCATATCTAACTTTATTTTTTGCTGTGTTCTTTCCGAAACATCATTTCCCGAAACATCATTTCCTGAAACATCATTTCCTGAAACATCATAAATATTTATATCCATATACATATAATGAATATTGAAATTATTGGATACATAGCTGCAATTCTAGGGGGCACATTAAAATTACCACAAATATACAAAACAGTTAAAACAAAATGTGTAAAAGGACTATCATTAAATAGTTTATTATTAGAAGCATCTTGTGCTGCTTGTTGGACGGCTTTTGCCATAGACAAAAAGTTATATACGGTTCTGTTAGGAAATACTTTATATGGTTCTCAAGTTCTTATTATTATTTTTTGCTATTTTAAATGGCACAATAATCCTTCAAATGCTCCAAAAAGTCATGCAGTTATTGTAAATATTTAGTAGATAAATTAACATCTGGTTTATGTGATGAATATAACAAATTGCAAGAAGATAATTTTGTAAAATTTCGCAATGGTCCGGTCTGGTCATCAACCAATAAAACAACCATCTTAAACAGATCTGTTATTATTATCCAATTATAATATATAATGGACGAAGAAATGAATAATGTGGATACCGCCGATTTATATAGACAATATTTGAAAGATACTTATGATTATATGTATGACAACCGAACGATTGGTGCGGATGGTGGGGAAGACGAAGACAGTGAAGCAGCGAAAAATCGCAAGTGGGTTCACGATGCTTGGATTTCAGCAAAGTTGTATTTAGAAAAGCTGAATTCAGACGACCCTCCCAGTGTTGATGAACAAGATGAGAGACGGGAGATGCAAGAAAGACACATGGAGGAGGTAGATCATGCCACCCACGGATCAATGGAGATGACCCAGCACACTGTTGATTTAATTATAGCACTATTAGATGAGGAAGATGCCCAGTATTATGCCGAAGACGGCTCGATCGCAGGAAGTGAATACTCAGCCGCCTCAACTATTCATGATACGGCGGTTGAGCAAGGGGGTGGAAGAAGAAAACGACGCAGTTCTAGGAAAAGACGAAAAACAAAGCGCCGCAGAAAAAAACGGCGTAAAAAAAAACGATATACAAAGAAAAGTGTGAAACGGCGCAGACGGAGAAGAAGAACGACGAGGCGAAAATAAATAAATAGAAAGATATATATCCAATGTTAATATAGCATTTCATCAAACACTCCCTCAAGATGTAGTATCTTATATCAATTTAACTAGCTATATTCTCGTGCTTTGAGGAATGATCCGGAGAGATTGTGGAAGCAAAGGTGGATAATAAATTGAATTGAAATGTCTCTTTCTTATTTTTAAATAAGATGGATATATTTAATAGGATACCGCGCGATGTGCAAAAACTAGTTGTGTTGTATTTTAGTCATCCGAATGCCGATTCTATTCGGGCCATTCCAAAACATATTACTATTTCACAATCCTATTCCCCCCTCCGAACCGAATATGAATTTAGTAAGTCTGTCATTCATAAGCCCATTCATCCAAACCGAGATGAATTAGGAAGAATAAGAGTGTTGTGGGAAGTATTAATTAGTGGGATGAAGTTCAAGATGGTGGACCGGTTCTGGGCCTCGCAGCAGGTTAAGTTCAAAACTACAGTTAGCAATTTAATGAATGAATATAATAAAAATAAGAGACATTCGTCTATCTTAACGGATGATATTATAAAGTATTATAGACGTGTTGAATATTACAAGCGACACTTGGTAAAATGTTTACAAGGAAGCCGAAGCGGCGATCTGGGCGGCTGCGCGATGGGGAGCGGACGACACAGTGTTTTTCGAAGCGGAATGAGTTATAGTATTCTTCATTCTATGAAATCTAGGTCGGAGGATATTCCACGAATCATGTGGTGGGATAGTGATATTCGTATCCGTCGACGAACATTGCGTCATATGTTAGCAGAAATAAACGTCAGAATAGCCAAGTGCATCAAGCAAAGCCATAAAAGCAAAAATATTAAAAAATATTACAAGATTAAAAAATATTACAAGAATAATTGCAGTAAACGACATAGGATTCCCAAATACGCTTATCATAGGTAATGCGAATAACTTTGTAATATTGGGCGGTTAATCTCGCATTGTCTCACGCGTTTCTGAAGACAGCCGGGTATTAGAATATTTATTTTTTCTGCATAGTAGTGGTAACGTAGGTGGATTATGCTGTTGATTCTATCGTTTTGTAATTCTGTGATTTATTTTCTAGAAATTCTTCTTTTTTAATATCGTCTGTTAGGAACCGTTCAATATGGGCAAGTCGTTCATCCAGATTGGTAAAACTTCTTTCGATTTTACATTCCATTTCCCATAATTCTTCACCAATGTGTTTGAAAAGGCGAAATAGCACAGCATCTTGTTCATATGATTTTTTTTGTTGTGCAATCATAGCATCTGAACTTTTATCTTGCTCACTACCTTTTAGGTGTGGATGACGATTATTATAAGATTCGATTTTTTTCAACTCACCAATTCTGGCGTCTGCGTCCAGTTTTTTATCTTTATAAATTCGCTCCAAAACACCTAGATTAAATTCCCACGATTGTTCTTCTTTTTCTTTCGCTTCTCTCTTCTGTTGTTCTAAAAGGGCTTCCTGTTTCGCCAAATGTTCGCGCAACGCATCAACGTTATTCTGTAATTCACTCATGTTATTAAAAATATAATAACAAATATTTTAAATCAATTTTGTAAACCCTTTTGCTGTCGAACGAGTTAGAAAAGCCAATCTTTTGATATCTCGTTTTTTGTGAGAGATGGGGTAAAATCTTAATCTTATTCTTCATCGCTATCAATCAAACATTGACCTGTAAATTGTATTGTATTTTCGTCTTGATATATTATACATTCGTCAAAGGTATCATGTTCTTTCCAATGGTGATAATAATTACAAGGATTGGTCACTGTCTGTAAACCTATTTCTTCTAGAAAAATTGTCATTTCATCCCAATTACAAAAATTTTTTTGACTACATCGCCAATACTTTTTTCCATTGTATTCTTTAATATCAGCCGGGTGTTTACAGTTACAATAAGGTCTATCAATAGTAAAATCTTTGCTAGGGTTGATATTACGCGGATGACCACTATGCCATCTTCCACCAAATACTTGTGCCCATTTCCGCCCCATCGCTTTCATATATTGCAGAGTAATTTTATCTTCCACCTCGAGTGCCCATCTCTTATTCTCTGTTAAATATCCTGTTTCATACATATCTTGAGCAATGGAGTCATTAGTAAAAGCAAATAATCCTTCATCCTCAACTTTATATAATCCTAGAAGACGAATAGGGCGATACTCATCAGTAGTAACTGACCCCACCGTATTACCCCAATCGCCACCACAATGTTCTTTTAATCGTCGAAATAATCGTCTCGTTTCTCCAATATAGATGTTTCTTTTATCTTTATCACGTAATCCCAGTTCTTCATTCCAACCTTCACAGAGTAAAATATAAATCCAATGCATTTATGATAAATTATGATTTTACTTCTTTAAGTAGACGTAAAAAAATTGAATAAATATAATTTGATTTGACAGATATAACTAATATGGAATGCCCCATTTGTTATGAACCATCGCCAAAGTGTGTATTAGACTGTAATCATACCCTTTGTCGTTCTTGTGCCTCCAGTATTCTCGATCATGACCCACATTCCAAATTAAAATGCCCTCTTTGTCGGCATTTATCTTATAATATTTTGGATAAAACCATAAGAAGGAGAATTTTTAAAATAGAGTTAGAAAGAGATCCTGTATTGGAAGCGTTACAGGCTTATTACTATGCAAGATACGGATTATGTATTACCATAGTTATAATACAAAGAATAATTATCACTTTCTTATTCGAAGACACACCAAATCCCCATGATCGTGTGTCCTATAAGACTTTTCGAAACTCAATAATTCGAAATATGAATGTAATATCAACATCGTATTCTTCCTAACTATCACGAATATAAAACCAACATTCTTCGCCTTTTTCTTCTTTTTCCCGAGCATCGTTTCTTAATCCCTCTATAGTGTATCTATCATCGGTAAACAACCATTTTTTATTGGTATCTATATGCCCATTCCGTACACAGACAGCTATCACACGATTACCATCAATTGGTTGTAAATTATTCATTTTATTTAAAAATTCTTCCTCTGTTTGTCCTTCTGAACGTAAATCATTATCTCTATTAATTTGTTCAGTATTCGGATTCTGCATATTAGATTTTAAACGTAAATTATATCTTCGCCAACCCATTCTATGAACAAAGGGAGCCATATTATTATCTATTTTAATATAAATAATAATAATTCAATTTTCCAACCCTTTTTTGCTGTCCAGTGAGAAAAAAGCCAATCTTTTGAGAGGTTAAAAAATTGAATCATTTTATTCATAGGAATAAGTATTTAACACAGCGCACTCTGATATCTTACACCTAAGCAAACCAAACACAAAATGAGACTCCGCTCACACACACGAACTACAATGCGTGCACTTTCTGACATATCGGATATTCAATACGAAGACTTGGTAGATAGGGAACTATATGGATTTCCTAGACGGAAAATTGTTTATGATGTCAAATATTTGTTGTATTGTGCTGAAATCGCGATTGGTCGTGAGAATAAAATTAATCGCGCTCGTGATATGTTTACATATCTAGCAACGCCAGATTGTAAAAAATTTATCCAAACTTATCGCATATTTCGTAATGGAGTCAAAAAAAAGTTGCTGGAGTTTCGTTATAAGGAAGAGCTGCGGGAAGCGCAGCGCTGGTATCGAGATATTTTCGGGATGCGAATTCCGATTGAATAATCATCGTAAATATCAAATACTGTTGGGAAGTGGGGAAATATTTTCTTAGTTAAAATATTTGATTTTTTTAACATTTGGATTCTTAAAATAATCTATTCTCTCTTGATATTCCAATTGTAATCTTGTCTCTATTTTTTCCAACCTTGTAGAATTTATTTAATTCCCAGCATTAAAATGATTTAGAATTTATAGTTTTTTTTAAAGTTTATTGCTAATAAGTTGACATTTTAGC
>Ga0080013_1006677_pt1 | contig 10141 bp, 14 predicted proteins | sample ETNvirenome_6_85_FD_69236 | JGI IMG/M metagenome (GOLD analysis project Ga0080013, IMG submission 69236) | Marine viral communities from the Pacific Ocean - ETNP_6_85 (SPADES assembly) (version 2) | ecosystem: Environmental > Aquatic > Marine > Oceanic | place: Pacific Ocean | collected 2013-06-19
AATCCAGTCTTCGTTATCTTCCTGCACTTCGTTTTCATTAGCAGCATAACTATCATCACCTTCCGTTCCATACAGATCTTCTTCGTAATCTTCATCTGGAGCCATAACAACAACTACACTATCACTAATCTTATCGACGTCTCTCTTTAACGCTGCTTCGATTTTATCAATACCGTGGGCTGCAACTGCTTTAGCAAGTGGCGTATCTGGGTCAACTGAGAATTGAACTGTATCACTACTAATGTCTAACCCATCTTCGTTAGCATACTTAGAAACAATATTACCAACATCTTCAATACGTTCAGTATCTCTAATTTTAATCTCAATAAATGTTGTTGGATCTTCTTTTGACATTTGCAAACTTTGAGCTAATTCAGATTCTGCAGCATCTAGTTGACCAACAGCATCTTCAACAGCGTCACCAACATCTTCACCAGCTTTAATATCTTTTGCCAATTCTAAAGCCGCTTTTTGTGCAGCGTATTTTTCTTCTCTTCCTCTATTTGTAGTAGCTCTATTAATATATTGCGCTAAACCATCTTCAATTTCTTTAGCAATCTCATCTTTATTTTGCTCAATAACATCTGCTTTAGCATCTAATAGAGCTAAAAGATTATTCTTTTTAGCAGAAAATCCAGATCCTTTTTTAGCGGCATCTAATTCATCATCACTAATTAGTTCCAAATTATACAATGCTGTTCTAATAAAGTTAATTGTATCAAGTGGAGCAGAACTAAATCCAGCCGTTTTTAAATCCTTAGTAATACCACTAAAAGAAGGGTGATATTTTGCATATGGCGATTGTTTAGCCTCAGTAAGGAACTCAGACCTGTTGATTAAATCATTAAAGCCGCTAAAATTGTCGGTATAATCGAAGGAACTCATATAATATATTTATACCTATGAAGCTGAATTATAAGGATTTTAACAAATTGACTGAAAAAGAGCTGTGTAAACTACCTGGAGTAGGGAGGACTACAACTGTACGCATAATTGCTAATAGACCATATAGAAGTGATGATGACTTGTTTAAGGTAAAGGGACTAGGTAAAAAGACTCTTAAACAACTAGGCATCGAAAAGACCAAAAAGAAAAAGAAAAAATGGTATACCGTTGAAGGGGTAGACTACCCAGATAATGCACTTGCTAGAGATAAAAGATACGGTCATATTGATTTATTTTGGCGCATTCCAAAAAAACACCGCGAATCAATAGGTGAGCCGTCTCCATGGGTATTAAGAAATCGACGTATAGATGAAAAAATAAGAGCTGATGGTCCGGATGGTCCATATAGTCGTTATATTGATTATTCGTATATGTGGGAGCCAGGGTTTAAGTTTGATTGGGAAGATTGATTATTGTATAAGATATATTAACATATGTTATGTGCGCTATTTTTGGATCTTTTGATACTTCTATGTTTGAAGTATTGTATGAAGCAAACAAGCAAAGAGGTAACTTTGCTAGTAGTATAGTAAGTATATCACCTGATGATCAATTTATTCGTAAAAAGAAAGGTGATATTAATTTTGATAAGTACACTTACGAGCCACAAACAGATTATTACCTAGGTCACGTACAAGCACCTACTTCTGCTAACCGTAAGTGGAATTACGATACATCTCACCCGTTTGAGTCGATGTCTTGGCTTGTAAGCCATAATGGTGTTTTAACTAACCACAAAAAGCTCAAAAAACAATATTGTAACTTTTTAGAAAATCAGGTTGATACTGCTGTTATAGTCAACCTACTTGAGCATTTTACACAAAAAGTACAAGTGGAAGAAAAGCGCGTTGTACCGCAAAAAATTATTAAGAAAACGTTAGAGTTGCTGACCGGTACATTCGCTTTAAGTATTGTTCATTGTGACTCTAATGAAGTATTCATTGCAAGATCTGGATCAATTCTTCATTACAACAACAAAGGGGATTATTCTACAATGTGTGGGTATGGATTTAAGGAATTACCAGAAGGCACTATAATGAAACTGAACAATAAAACAAAGAGGTGGAATAAAGCTTGTAAGTTTACATTTAATTCACCGTTTTCTTTCGTATGAAAACATTTATATTTGCAGCAACTAAAGGAAAAAAAGAACAAACGCTTCTATACAATACTCTTAAACATGAAGCAACTTGGATCCAAGAAAATAATACTAAGTCACTAGCTAAGTGCTATAATAAGGCTATCGATTTTGCAATTGAAGAAGGTATAGACAATCTAATACTGGTGCATGATGATGTAATACTGGAAAACTACTCAAATGAAAGACTCGATAATTTAATGCAAAAGTTTGATGTTGTTGGAGTCGCGGGTACAACACAAGTAAAGTTACAAAGCCCAGCATTGTGGCACATAATGGGCGGTGGTTTCGGCTCCGGCAATCTACATGGTGCTGTAGCTCATGGAGACGGTAAGACGAAACATATGACTGCATTTGGACCTTATCCAAAACGAGTCGTGTTACTCGATGGCGTGTTTCTCGCTATTAATAAAAAGGTCTTTAAGAAAATTAGATTCGATGAATCGTGCCCAGCGAAATGGCATTTTTATGATTTAGACTATACTATGCAATGTCATAAAGCTGGGTTTAAATTAGGCGTTGGTGACATTTTAATAACACATCAATCACCAGGTCTTAGTAGCGTAACACAGGAATTCAAAGACGGTAGTGAGTGGTTTCTTAATAAGTGGAAAACGAAATAAACTATAATAATATTAAATGGTGAGTAAGCTTGACTTAGATTATTTTGAAAATGTGCTTATTTACAAGTCACTAACAGATGGTACATATCTTGCATCTGTAGCAGATTTTGTTGAACCGGACTATTTTAAGAATAAAGCTATAGCAAGTATTTTTGCTATAGTTAAAGACTTTTCTGAAAAACGTAATAAGCTCCCTACTGTTACGGAGATTAAGTCGTACTTAGTTTCCGACGAACAAAAAAGTTCCTTTAAAGAACTTGTTAAATCGTTTAACGATATTGATAAGAACTTAGATAAAGATGAATTGTATGAAAATACAGAACAGTTCCTAAAAGAAAAGGCTGTCTACCATACAATGCTTAATGTTGCAGAAGACGTATCGAGTGGAAAAGTAGACACATCCGATGTATTAAATAAATTTGAAAAGTCATGTAACATCAGCTTAGTAACTGATCTCGGATTAGACTTATATACTAATATTGATGCTCTTATTGATGATATAAACTCTGTTGAAAGGCATATACCTAGTAAATGGGAATGGCTAGATGAATGTCTAGGTGGAGGGTTCCTTGAAGCTGGAAAATCTCTATACGTTTTTGCTGGCGAGACTAATATTGGTAAGTCGATCTTCCTCGGTAACGTAGCTCATAATATTGCTAAGGAAGGTAAGAATGTACTACTGGTTACCTTAGAGATGTCGGAGTTACTTTATGCTAGACGAATTTGTTCTAACGTTACGAAGGTACCTATGAAAGAAATGGTCGGTAATACACCTGCTATTAAACAAGCAATTAAAGACGAAGAGGGTAAAATTTTTATTAAGGAATTTCCTCCTGCAACTATTACAGCAAACCAGTTAAAGGGGTTTATTAAAAAGTTTCAAGAACAAGGTATTAAGTTAGATGCTATTGTTTTAGACTATCTCAACCTAATGCACTCAACAATAGGTAATAACTCATATGAAAGAATTAAACATGTAACTGAGCAAGTTCGTGCTATGAGTTACTTATTTGAATGCCCCATTATTTCAGCAACTCAACTAAACCGAGCTGGTTTTGATCAAGATAATCCGGATCTAGCGACTATATCTGAATCTATTGGACTAGCAGCTACCGCTGATGTCATTGTATCAATCTATCAAAACGAAGAAGATAGAGAATTAGGAATTATTAGATTAGGTATGATGAAAAATAGATATGGCCCTCGAGGGACTACTCAAGCAATGCGTATTAACTACTCTACCCTATCAATTGAAGAAGCAGATGATATAGAATTTGATGATGACGGTGATGATACCCTCAACATGTTGGCCGGCCTTGCACAATAAGGAACTTCTTGTAAATATACACAGTGAATATCCAAATATGGACTGATACCGATTTGCATGGTGCTGGATCAGCATTGGTGTTAAAGTGGTTATATAAAGATGCTGATACATTTAGTATAAATGATGTAACAGAATCAACTCTTACCGGTCGCTTTAAAGGGGCACTCCATACGTTAGATCACTACGATAGAGTTTATATCGTAGATTTAGATCTAACACCGGAGCAGGTAAAGCTTGTAGATAGAAATAACGTGGTTGTTATAGATAGTCATAAAAACCATGCAGCACATAAACACCTATATCAAAAAGCTAAAACTATTATAGATGCAGATGAATATTCTTCTATTAAGATAATACATCAAAAATTTAAATCGCATTTATCTCACTTAACACCTAATCAAATTAAACTAATAGAGCGTGTTGAATCATATGATTGGTATAATCCTGAAAGCAAGGACTCGTTAAAATTAAATGCAATATATTATAATCTTAATTCTCCGAAAACGGAAAATTTTATAACTGCATTTGAATCTGGATTAAGAGAATTTACAGTGCATGAAAAAAATGCAATTAAACTTTACTTTAAAAAATTTAAAGACCAGCTAACAAGCGATACCTTTACAGGTAAAATTAAAAATTATAACGTTATCGCTACTTTCGCAAATTATGCAATAAATGAATTAGGTCACTACTTAATTAAAAAGTATAATGCTGATATTAGTGTTATAGTTAATACTCAGACAAAGACTGTTTCATTTAGAAGATCAAAGTCGTGTGACGCTGATGTAAGTATTTTAGCTCAAAAGCTATGTAATGGGGGAGGACATGCTGCCGCGGCAGGAGGTAAACTAACTGAGCAATTTGCAACATTAACCAAACAATTTACCCCATGTTAAAAATTCACACTCCGAAAGCCCCATCTAGCACATTAATAAAAGACGAAACAGAGCACTTGTTACTATGCTTCTGTACGTTTTGCTCCCAACTTAAAGGTAAGAAGTTATCACTACAAAACATTTTTATATTAGTACTACAAGAAGAAAAAATAAGGAACATTCTTAAAGAACTTTTAACCATTGAAACTAACTTCGATGTAGTTAAACTATTTATAGACTTTGAACCGTCGATTACAAAATCGAAATATATTACAAAGTTCCTTAATTCCCATTCTGATATAGATTTATGATTACTGAAAAAGAGAAGCATATATATAATAGTTTTTTATATGCGTCTCGTAAGGCAAAACGCAAACCGGTCCGCCTTAGACAAAATTTTGATAACATAGAAAGTAAAGACGAAGTAGCCTTAAAGAAGCTTAACTTACTTTTATCAAAATATAGTCATATAAACTATAGCGATTTTTTTATTGCTCCATATAAAGTATACGGTCCTGACGATTACTTTGACTTGTCTTTTTTTAATACAAGAAGAGCAATAAAATGTTATTCAATGTACTGCAAGGATAAGGAAACCCAAAATCCGGATAGTGAAGATAGTATTAATATGTTAAAGGATTGTTTAAAGTATATTTTTAACTTTTGTAATGAGGAGAAAATAACACTCACTCAATATAAGAATTATACCGGGGTAAATAATCGCGGTGCTATACCAATTGTGTTTACTCATCTCAAAAATCATAAAATTAATTTTTATGTTTTACATGCTTTAGATATGGATTCTATTATTAACCCATGGACACAGCATGAAACCTTAAATTTGATTTTTAGTGATTTTAATAATTTATATGCTAAGACGCGTACTAAATTTATAAGTTCCAAATCACTTAAGGAGAAAGCTAAAAAAGGTCTCAAAATAGTAGAACAAAAGCTCTTGAAGTTCAGAGCATAGACATTATAATTATGGCATGAGTACTTTTAATACTTCAATGTTCCAATCAATTAAAGACGCGTTAGCTAGCTCTGATAGTAAGGGGTCAGCTACATACAACGAAATTATGCAGACTAAGGTCGGCAATACGTTTACGGTTAGGCTTTTGCCTTTTGCAAAAGATCCTAGTAAAACTTTCTTCCATTATTATAACCATGGATGGAATTCATTTGCTACTGGGCAATATGTTCAGACGCTTAGTCCCCAAACGTTCGGTGAGCGAGATCCTATCGCTGAAGAACGCTTCAAGGTTCTTCGTACTGGTAGTGAAGAAGAAAAAGAAAAGATGAGCGCTGTTCGTCGTCTTGAAAAATGGTTAGTAAATGTTTATGTAATTGACGACCCGGTCAATCCAGATAATAACGGTAAGGTAAAACTTCTTCGCTATGGTAAGCAGCTTCAAAAGATCATTACTGAAGCGATTGAGGGTGAAGACGCTGAAGAGTTTGGTCCTCGTATTTTTGATCTTGGGTCTGAAGGCGTTAACTTTAAGATTAAAGTTGAGCAACAAGGCGACTTTCCAACGTATGTCTCTTCGAGATTCACTACTGCTGGTAAAATTGATCTTACAGAAGATCAACAAAAAGATATTTATGACGGAGTATTTGACCTTAACGAGGTATTTACTTTAAAGTCGTATGACGATCTTAAAGAAATGTTTAATGAGCATTATTACTGCAAGACAGAAGATGATACGCCTGAAGTACCAGCAACTTCAGCTCCGGAACCTGCTGCAGCACCTGCTGAACCCGAGCCAGTAGTAGCAGGTAACGATACTGTAGAAGAAGATATTGACGACCTTTTGAAGGATCTCTAAGATGCAAGAGCCACCACTTACGCCTGAGGCAAAAGCTGCATTAATGCAGTTCGTTGGACAGACTTATGGGGCAATGAACAAACAGGATCAGATGATAGTTGGTCAATCTAGTTCATTACAACCCAATTCAGCTCAACTTAAACAAACGTTTGAATCTGTAGCAAAAATGCCTACTGCTCAACAACCACAACATGCTCCTCCACAACAACAAGAACAACCGGCTGAACCGCAGCCGGTTGCCGCTGTGGCGCCAGAACAAGCAGCACAAGAGCTAAAAGAGGCACAAGAAGTTGCAGCGCAACGTTCTATCCGTGAAGCTCAACCACCTGTAGTTGAGCAAATTGATACTAAACAATTAGATTTAGATTTTTCTGAACCTTTGAAGATTGATAAGATGATAAGCCTTCTAGAAAAACAAAATTTGCTTCTTAAAGAAATTAGCTTAAAATTAGATAATGGAAAAACTGCTAAAGCTAACAAACAAAAGTGAATTTTTAAAATTCTTAGACGCTGTTTCAAAAATTAACGATCAAGGCGTCATATTAGATATCAAAGATAACAAGATATCTGCTTTAGTATCTAGTTTAGATAGTACGTTAATTCTTCATACTAACTTTGACATAGATTGCGATCTTGAAACTACTTTAAATATACCTGATGTCAAGAAACTAAAGCATGTTCTTGATACTATTGAAAAGGATGAAGTAGAATTAGTTATCAATAATAATAATATTCAGTATAAGGGTACTGATGTAAAGTTTAAGTATCATCTCTATGAAGAAGGGTTTATAACTAAACCTAATATTAATTTGGATAAAATTAGTAAGTTTAAATACGATGTTGAATTCGAATTAGATAAAGGTAATCTTCAACGTATTTTTAAAGGATGTGGCTTTGCACATGAAACTAATAAAATTTACTTTTATACTGAAGACGGTAAATTAATGGCAGAACTTACTGATAGATCTAGACATAATACAGATAACTTTACTTTATCTATCGATGAAGCTAGTTTTAATTTAGAGGCTGTACCTCTTAACTTAGATAATTTGAGACTGTTATCTAGTATAGATGAAAAGTTTGATGTAAGAGTTAATACTGAGTTCGGAGTAGTGGTATTTGATATTCAGAATAATGGTATTAAATTAAAGTATATAATCTCAGCATTAACTCAATGATACCACAAAACCAAAAAAAGAACAAGCTAAAAACTGCAGGGTACTTTATTAAAAGACTTAAAGACAATGATTTTGTAACATTAAGAATATTTGATAAGTATAGCAAAGCTGATCCACGTAGATGGACAGTTTTAGTAGATCCAGGAGGAGCGTCAATCTTTATTACATGTTTTGAAAATACACCGTTTAGAGGTGAATATTTATTTTCCTTTTATGATGGAAATCAGCACTTTAATTCAAATTTTAGTCTTAAAACCGATTCAATAGAAGTAGTAGTATCAAAGCTACTTAATAGTGGAGTGAGACAAAAAGACGAAAGCGATTTTTTAGATAAATAATAATATGGATAATAGCGAAGATCAATTCGATAACGATGAAGAGTTAAGAGAAATGGTCGAAAAAGCTCTTAAAGATAATATTAAAGAAAGAAAATCCTTTAAAACTAGAAAAGATCTTGCTCACCGTTTATCGACTATTTTATGTGAATATTTAGATAGTTATATTTTATTAGGGTACGATTTTAGTGGTCGTCATTTAGATATAAAAGCTGCTAAAACACCACAACAAATGGAAGCTCTAAATTCATTTTTATTGAAATATTTCGCTCAAGAAGCACAATCTATAAAGGGATTAAATCCACCAGATGAGTTATTGTAAAAGAGAGCTATATGCTGTCCAGACCGGTGATTATGCTGGTCAAATGTTTGCTGTGGTAGATACAACCGCAGAGCTTGTATGTTGTTTATCTCTCCCGATTATGGAAAATATACAAGTTCCAAAGGAGTCGTTTGAGAACGGAAGGAACTCTGATATAATTAAATTTGTAGAAAAACTACCTAAAAAAATTTATTCGGTAGTTGAAGCTCAATATAAAGCAAATGAAAACCCTGATAATCGACGGCAACAATTTAATACACCGAACATTTCATACAGCGAAAACACAGTCGAAAAAGACGGAGACACATTCGAATGATCAAGTTCGCAACTTTCATATATACTTTACGCTTAATGCGGTGAGCTCCTACGTGAAGCAGTTTGTTCCGGATAGTACAGTATTTGTATGGGATGAAAAAAAAGACTATAAACCCAATATACGCAAGGAAATATATGATGGCTATAAAGGGAACAGATCCAAAGATCCTGCACCTCATGAAAATAACGAAGTAATCAAATCGATCTTACTTTCGATGGGGATTAATTCAATATTTCCATCTCAATTAGAAGCTGATGACATCGTCGCATATATATGCCGAGAGCATGAAGGCGAGAAAGTTATTATTTCAGTAGATCGAGACTTTCTTCAGTTAGTATGCAAAGATTGTATGTTATATGATCCTATCAGAAAAAAATATTTTGATTTACGGTCTTTTGAAAAGGAAACAGGCTACAAAAATGTAGAACAATGGTTTACAGCAAAATGTTTAACAGGTGATAAGTCAGATAATGTACCTGGTATACCTCGTTTTGGTAAAGCTTCAGTTAAAAAATATTTTCAAGACCCTAGCTTTATGCTCGACGAACCCCAGCGAGAAATATTCAAACGAAATGTAGATATATTTTGTTTAGACAAGTATGAACAATTACCTGACGAGTCAGAATACTATAAGACGCAGCTAAAGGTAGAAGTTGATCCATGTTATAAGACGTTTTTAAATTATTGTAAGGAATATTCTTTTAATCGAATCTTAGATAGAAAAGAAGACTGGCATAATTTGTTTTTTATGAAAAGTCTTTATAATAAACTAAATGATATCGCTTCCTGAAGATTTTGTTATACTTAAATTTTTTGAATTGGGATTCTACCCAAAGTATAACAAGTTTAATAATGTCTATCAATGCAGTTGTCCAATCTGCAGAGAGGGAAAGTCACTAGGTAAAAAACGTCGTTGTTATTATATTCCAAAAAACGAAAATATATTTTGTCATAACTGTGGTTGGTCTGGAAAGCCGTTAAGGTGGATAAAAGAAGTAGCAGGTAGCACGGATGAGGAAATTATTAAGGAGTTAAAGGAACATGTTCCAAGTGCAGAAGATATAATCGTAAAAGATGAAGAAACTAAACCAACTTTTAAAGTCGAGACCTTACCTAAGGATAGCATTAATTTGTCTGATAAGTTTCAGCTTGACTATTACGATAGCAACAATATTGTTAGAGCTGTTCAACATTTAATTACTGAGAGGCGATTAGATACTGCAGTAAATAAACCGGAAGCTATGTATGTATCA
>Ga0080013_1006678_pt1 | contig 10141 bp, 10 predicted proteins | sample ETNvirenome_6_85_FD_69236 | JGI IMG/M metagenome (GOLD analysis project Ga0080013, IMG submission 69236) | Marine viral communities from the Pacific Ocean - ETNP_6_85 (SPADES assembly) (version 2) | ecosystem: Environmental > Aquatic > Marine > Oceanic | place: Pacific Ocean | collected 2013-06-19
ATTTAAAATCTCTCTTCTATTCAGTTTCTTGTACTTCATCTTCACCCAACGCACTAAATCATTGAACGATCCTGGATACTCAAGAACACCTGCATACACCCATATCTCAATAACTGAAGGACAACTATCAGCAAATTCTATAAAATGATCTGAATCAGCTGCTGGTAGATTGTCAAGCCACTTATCTACTGTATTTAAATAAACTTTGCCACTTTTTACTTTTGTTATTGGCATTAGAAGCTCCTAGCTAAATTCTTGGCATACTGATGCTGACTAGCTTTAGTCTTAGCTTTTAATCTATTATCATGTGACATTGTTGATCTATCTTCAGAAGCTCTATTGGAATCAGTTAAACGTGTCTCACTTCCAGTTGTTTCAATTCTATTGGAATCTGTTGCTCTAGTCTCTGCCCCTTCTACAGTAAGCCTGTTTGTATCTGTTGCTCTAGTCTCTGCTCCTCGTACTCCTATCGTATCCCTCTCTTCTCCTGCTCTATTACTCTCCGTTAGACGTGTTTCACTCCCTTCTGTTTCCATATTAGCTCTAGTTTCCAGACCTTGCGTCTCCATATTAGATCTTGTTTCTGCACCTTCTGCAGCAGTGGTCAGAAGTTCTCCTGCAGTCTGTGCTCCAATCTTACCTCTTTCCTGGATACCTGAGGCTATGATTTCATTAACATTACCAGCAGAAGTGGCTGCAATATTACCTACATCTACGTAGCCTTGTGTAAGAGTATTCATCTGATCAGCTGTAGACTGAGCGCCGATTAAGGCTTCATCTACATCTCCCTTAGCCTCAATCTCATTGATGTTAGCTATGCTTCCTGCTCCAATCTGCGCGATGTTACTTAAACCTTCTGCATAGATGTTTGATTGATCGACTTGACCTTGTACTGTAATAGTATCTCTAGTCTCATCTCCTGTAGCTTCAATTGTATTCAGATCAGCAACATTATTAGCGGCAATAAGGCTTGCGTCAACATAGCCTTGATCCATAATTTGATGATGTGTTGCTTCACTCTGGGCTCCAACTAAATCAATATCAGCATCACTTTGAGCAGCAATAGTATCTGCTGCTATATCCCCTTCTGTAAGAAGTAGATTTTCAGCAATATCTCCTTCAAGCTCTGTCTGATTGAGTTCAGTATCTGCGTCAAATCCTTTGCCAACTAAATCTCTAATTGCATCATTTGTAGCAGCATCTTCTGCAATATCTGCTTGCATTCCTAAGTAAGAAGTACCATAATTAAATTCATCTGCCATAATCAATGAAGTATTGGTAAGCTCATTTAGTGCAGCTGTATTCATTAATGTCTCCCGAATTTCTCCATTTGTCCAGGCAAGTGATTCTGCCCCAGCATTTTCAAAAGCAACCTTTCCTATATCCAGTGCAAAGGTATCTCTAGCTATCTGATCTGCCTCACCTATGTCCTCTTTATCTCTCTCTGCATAATCTGAGAATATATTCATAAATGACTCCCCGAGACTACCCATTCCATCTGAAATCTTACCCACATCTTCATCATTAGGTTGATCACTGTCACCTGTTTCCGGTGGAGTTTCAGGAGGATCAGTTTCCGGTGGTGGTTCATTTTCACCGGAATCTCCAGGATCTGGATTATTATCGAGGTAATCACTAGAGCCAGGGACTTCCTTTTCTTTAGCTTTATCTTGATGCGTTGTTGAACCTTTATTATCAGACAGCGAAGTCAATTTGTCTAAATAAGAACTTGCAGTATCACTTGCACTATAGGGATCTTCTTCTCCTTCTCCTTCTGTACCTGCTGCTGCTGCATCAGCTGCTTTCTTGTCCTCCCTTGCTTGTGCCTTTGCAGCAGCGTCCTGTCTTGGTGTAGTATCAGCTGAACCTGAACCAAATCTACCCTCAGTGCTTGGTCGATTAAATCCAGCTATAATATCAGAGAATCCGCCACTGCCACTGCCTGCTTCATCGCCTGCTTCACCGCCTGCTCCTTCTGGAACACTTTCAGGATTTGCTGCATAATCAGGAATACTCGCACCTGAAGTTAACGAAGCATGTATTTGAGAAGCAATACTTGTCTCATTATTAGTGTCTCCAGGCTGAGGATCTACAGTTGAAGGATTTACTCCAACATCTGTAATCATTGTTGTTAAATCACCAGAACTTGGCGTTATGTCCGTTGTACTGGCACCATCAGCACTACTGACTAAATCAGCGGTTGCCCCACTTACTGCGGTAGGATCCCAAGTAACCGTTTCTGGAGAAGTACCCCCGGTTAAATCAGGTTTACTTTCTGGCGGTTCAGTGGACCCACTACCTGAAATATGATCTCTTCTGCCAATATTCGGAAAATCACCACTTATGACATTCTCTTGATTGGACGTAATCATATTCACATCGCCACTCTCTAAATCACCATATTCTCTTGAACCACTTCCTGCTCCTGGTTGTTCTATTTCAGCCATTTGCTGGCTTATTAAGGCTTGAGGATTCAAACTCTGGCCATTCAGATCCATCATACTTACACGATCTGTAGTATGCCCCACTGCTTTACTTCTATTCTCATGCCTCTTTCTATTCTCTGCTATTTGCGCGTCGGTCAGCATTACACTTGTCATTTGATTTACTTCTATTAAATACTTATCCCTATTCTAATATTATTAATTACCAAGTAAAATATATAAAGACTTATTGATAACTGCTATGTCTAGAACACTGGATAATCTCTACAATGCTATGCAGGGGGCGCATCAAGCAGGAGTGAACATTCGTCAAGCATCTGCGATAGATGCTGATTACGGGAAGTTGTTACTTGCTGGACAGGCAGCGAAAAAATTGAGACAGGCAGCGGAAAATGATGCAAAAACGTCACTAGCTGTTAATGAAGGAAACACACAACAACAACTAGCTTTAGCCGATGCTTCTGAAGATTACGAGCGTTCAGATCGAAGACATACAGCTATAACTGGAGGTATTAGTGCGTTGGGAGATGCAGTTCTTAAAAGAATGAAAAAGGCTGAAACTGACGCTAAATTAGAGCAGCTTAGATTAGAACAAGCTAATAAGCCTGTAACAGATACTTCAAAACAATCTAATATTGATTTATCTTACTATGAAGGTCTTCTAAATAAATACAGCGAAAAGATCAGAGAGCATAAACTGAATACTAATAATCAACAGCCAAGTGGTAATACTTCATTTGTTACAGGTGATACTGGTATTAGTACTGGTCCACATCTACATTTTTCTGTATGGAACAATCGTACTAAACAATTTGTTGATCCATCATCTTATACGTCAGTATTAAGTACAAGCTCAGGTACTCCCTTTAGTTCTTTCTCAAGATCTTCCGGTTTTGGTCCTAGGGCTGCTCCTACAGCAGGTGCTACCACAGATCATGACGGCAATGATTACCGCACTCCTGCAGGTACTGAACTTAATATTGCTAATGCTGAGTTTTTATCCCGTGAATACTCAAGTGGATATGGGTGGCAGAATAAATATAGATCCCTAGATAATCCAGAAATAGAATTCTGGCTTGCTCATGGTCAGCAGCTTGACACTGATGTTAGGTAATATTAAACAATAATTGCCCAACCATCACTATCTCCAGCAACGGTCCAACGAGAATCTAGTAATTTGTTGGAGTACCGTTGATTTCCACCCTCAGATGAGATGTAATGACCTGTAGCGTGATCTAGCTCACCCCATGGATCCATCACCCAGAAACCCTCTCCATAGTATCCATAGACACAAATCCAGTGCCCTCCTCCAGATGGTGCAGACGCTGGACCATGATGCAGGATCCCAATTGGTACTGGAATACCCTTGTCAATCTGCTCTTTTAAGGTATCTAACGAACAGCGTTGACTGAAGCTAGCAACAACACCGTAACGATTAAGGGCTTCAACCTGTACCCAAGCCTCTGTTGTATCGCCAATACTGAAGACTGTTTTGATATATTCATCATCACCACGATCCCCGTCTAACGTACCTGGCTTCAATGTTTCTAGCAGCATTGCACAGGACGATGAAAAGCATGTCCTGCTTGAATCTCTGAAATTATCTCTCTGTGAATAATACTTAGTATCTAGCTTCTTAGGTGTACTTCCTACATATAACTCAGGCTCTTCACCTAACCCAGACCAATGGTCATTAAAGATAAACCATGTACCACCATTATGAGACAGGACTACTTTTGTATGACCATCACCACTCTTGCCTTTCCACACAACAGAATAGGTTTTTCCTGATACTACTCTTACCTTCTGTGTTTCAGATAAAACACTTGCCTGTATAGGTTCCTTCTTCAAGTACGTATCAACCAACGCTTCAATTGTATATAATACTTCTGATTCTAGGCCTTCATGTTGAGGTACACTTAAATCCATAGTCTCTTAAATTCTTGCTTTACTTATATATTCTATTGCTTATACTAATTTTAATTCCCGAACAGAGCCTCCCATAAGGTGGAAAATGGATTATCTCCTGCCTTACGCCCCTCGTCTTGTAGTATACGTTGGCTCTCTACCTCATACCTTGCAAGCTCCTTCTCTGCTTGGATTTTCATCTTCTCCAAATCTAATGTAGCCTTTGTCGTATCTTGACCTTGTTGTGCTAAAATCTTTAACTCTGCCAACTTTCCCGCTATCTTTTCTCTAGCTAGTTCCAAAGTATCAAGCCTACTTTGATCCTTGCGAGCTGCCGCCTCCCTATGTTTGGCACCCTCAACTAACGTTTTAACAGATTCGATAGCGTTATTTCTTAATTCAGTTGCCTTTGCTTCTTTCGCAGTGTCCGCTTTCTGAAGAAGATCATTTGTCTTTACTCTTAATCTATTCGTTTCAGATGGTACCCACTCACCATTTGCGTTGTAATATCCCTGTTTTTTCCTATTTGCGTTATTATGCTCTAATAAAAGTTTCTTGATAATAGGAGTATTATCAGCAACCTCTACGGTTCTAATTGCTTGAGTTCCATCACTATTGTAAACTAATACTTGCTTTCCAGCAGCATCCGTCGTAGTCAACGGAATACGAGCAGCTGCCAACTCATCCGCTAACGATGGCCCTTCTATTACCTGATTAACCCCATCCGCACCCTGTACTATCGTTTTTGATGGTTTATTTAAGTCGCCTAAGGCTCTTTGCTTACTATAATTATGCATATCTTCTGGAGTTATAGCACTAGCCTTTGCCCACCAAGGGAGATTTTCCCAATTTCCGCCTGGATTTACATTTGGATCACCTTTTAGATCAAATACTTGACGCATCCTATTATCACGATCAGTTCCAAACAGATAGTTTAGAGGACCGTCCATTCCATGGGGAACACGCTTACTTGCTGCACCCTGTCCAATAGGCTCCGCTGTACCTGGTTTACCTTTAAAATAAGCATCCTTATATTTTTGATAATACTCTTCGCCAGGTGTAGGCATTCTTACCATTTGATCTGACTGATCACCTAACCCCTTTACAATACTTCTCCTTCCACTAGTGCCTGGACCTACATAAATGTCTTCTAATCTGTGATTACCTATATAACGAGAACCATCCGGCAAAACCTTAATCTCTGTTGGAGCTATTTCAGGTTTTAGTCCTTGTATACCTGCAAGGTCTAGGACATACTGGTCATAAGTAGATAGTTTAGGGGCCATCAGATCATCCCTCCATTTTGCATTAAGTATTCAAGAAATTTTTCTTCTTTAGTTTGACTTGGCATTGCAGCCACTACTAAGGGAGCTGCTGCAGTTGCCGTTAAAGCCGCAGGTGCATATCTTACAGCGTTTTTAAATGCTGGTTGATTAACTGCAGTAAATGCAGCTTCTTTTGTCATAGGATTAAATGGGTTGTTATAAAGCGCATTGGCAGCTGTATGTCTAAGTACTCTGCTTACATCAGGGTTTTGTCCTCTAAGAGTGGCTACTGGCTTTGATGCTATAGATTGAACCAAAGGATTAGTTACTGCAGTATTTACAGTATTTACAGCTCCCTCCTTTAGTAGTCCCAAAATTTCCAATAGCTTTCTTAAGCCATTTCCCCCATCTGGATTTGCGTAAGCCATCCGTGGCCGTATAGCTAAAGCACCTAAACCTGGCATCTGCACTCTCCAGCAACTAAAAAATAGTTATATACTTTATTCTAGTAAATTTTTAATAGGTAACTTATCCTAGACCTGGAATTGGCAGTGCCGCCACTACCGGCGCCACTACCGGTGCGGCTGGGCCGGCCATTGCTGAAGCGATTCCCTTCACTGCAATTGGAATAAATGCTTTGCCAATGCTACCAAACAGATCATTCTGTTGTTCATTTGCTTGTGCTTCTGCTTGTTTTCTAATGAAATCGTTAATTAAGTCAGTTTTCCTTTTTGATGCTACTAACTTGCTTTGATTGCCTATGTAATTAATCTTTTCTCGTGTCGCATCTGCAATGGCAGTTGCGAATATTTCATCAGAAGGTGTTATGCTATCCTTCACTATTTCTTTATAAGCACTAATGTTATCTCCGGCAAACTTTCCTACATGTCCATACCTATCACTACCTCCCCAACCTTGAGACACGCCCCTCCAATTAGCCATCTTCTTTATAACTTAGATATTAATATTCTATCAATTAAAAAGCTGACCAGCAAATCTTCCGGCAGCTCCCCCTATTCCTTGTGGTCCTGAAAAATCTACTGGGCTCAAGCCCGATAACCAGCCATCTCCAGGCTGGGAAAAATCATCAACCATAAAGCCATCAGCACTGTTAAGTAGCTCCATCGTATTTCCTACAAGGTCACCCTGAGAATCATCTTTTTCTTCGCCAAAATCTATATTATCATCGATAGCACCACCAATGCTGCTTATCCAGGACGATGCAGGATGCTCATTGCCTCCTTGTAAATCAAGTTTCAGCTGAGCCAACGCAAGTTGGTTGCGAACATTCTCCTCACCTACAGCAATATCTGTTTGAGCATTAAGAATGGCATTGTTAAATAAGGTTTCTGCAGCGAGTCCTGCTCTTCGTACCGCACCCAAATCACCTATTCCTCCATATACAGGACTAATATTGTCATCAAACATAGCAGTTAAACCCTAGTATCTATATAATACCAAACCTACATAAATGTACTTTCAGGATCTAAAGCTTTAGTCTTAGGTACATTCTCACGCATATTTCTATTACGACGCTCTTGTTCGATTAAATTACCTGCAACTTGTCCAGAAGTAAATCCACCTAAACCTCCAATTAATCCACCGCGTATTGGTTTACGTGACCTAGCTCCCATAACTGTACCAGCTAATGAAGCTGCAAATGGTATGCCAGCAGTAGTTAATGGCATGCTTCTACCAAGAAACTGAACCTCAGGACCATGTATTCCTTCTGTGGTAGCTTTCAATACACCAGCAGGGAGTGTAATATCTCCATCTAGGGGATTCATGTCTACTCTCTTGTCGTACTTAAACGCTTTGTACTGATTATATTCTCCTTTACTTATATCAGGTCTAACTTTCTTGAATTCATCGTAAGGTAATAGATGTCCTGTCCTACCAAGAATGTACTTAGCACCAACTTCTGCTAGTACATTTGAAGTCTTTGATTTATCACTCTCTAATGGTACGGCAGCTTCATATCCTGGAGCACCTCCAAACGGTGTCATTAATCCTAGTCCTGTATTGATTGCCATTCCTGTTGGAATCCCTAAAGCGGCTACAGCACCTGGAGCATATTTACGCTTGGTATATACCCGCTGTTTAGGCGGACCTTGAGATACGCCAATACCTTTCTTTCTCCTGCCACTTTGAGCGTCTGTGATCAACCCTTCTCTTTCTGCTAATTTCTTATTTTTAAATTTCACTTGTTGTCCTTGTCTTGGACCAGATTGGATCGTATAAGGCTCTGCTTTATATAGGTCAGGATTTGCTTTATTTAAAGTTATTTCCGTCGTAACATTTGCTACCGCCTGCGGGGCATTCAATAACCACCAGAGACTACGTGAATGATCCTGAGTAAGGTCAGCAGCAAGAGTACCTAATATCTGTCCAGCTGCAGCAGCTCTCCCTTTCTCCATGCCCATGCCCATTTCCCTTCGAGCATTGCGATCTACAGGGTTTGATACACCAATGAAATCTCTTGCTCTAGTAATTGTGGGATTTGTACCTAATGTTGTTTCAATCCTAGGAGCATCAATGTCATATCCTTTATCTTCTCGTGCATTATAAAAAGCTTGACGATGATCATCACGTCCTTCCCCATAGGCTTCTCCAAATGCATTAGAAAAATTTTGATGCCAATTTAAAGCAGTCATTATGCAACACCTATATACTCTGGTCTGACGCCTGGCAACAATCCATAACTTTCTAGGAATTGTTGCTCCATTTGTTGTGCATATAATTTCTGCTGCTCTTCATTCATTAACTCATAAGCTGTTTTATATTCTCCCTGAGTTAACTTATTCTTTGCTCTTTGTAATTCCTGTTCTACCGGCATAGCAGCAAAGCTACCTGCAATACTTCCGCCGATGTCTAATACATTAGAAGCTAACTGATTACCCATTCCTAACTTAGCTGCTGTCATACCGGCAGCTGCTGGAATAAAGAACTGTGTTGCTGCACCAATTCCTTTTTCAGACCAGTCACCAGGAGTTACTGCATAGGTTACTCCAGCACCTATACCTTCAGGTACTAATCGAGCAAGTAGCTCTCCTTTACCCATATCTCCTACTAAAAAGTTTTTGGTACCTTGTAATCCAGTACCAGCCATTCTGGCACCTGTGGCCAATCCCGTTCTTACTGCTTGACCAGCACCAAAAGCTCTACCTCCATGCATTACTGCTTGACGAGCGGTATTTAAAGCTGCACCTTGTACCGCCTTCTTAGCTAACAGTCCTGCTAAAAATCTACCCGCTGTTGCTAATGCTGGTAATGCTAATGGAAAGGCCATTTTATTCTATGCTTTATGCTAATCCCATTTTAGCTTGTTGCCATCTGACACCATATTCATTACCCATGAATTGATTATTCCAATCTGCTGTACGTTTAGCTTCTACAGGATTGCTTGCTAATTCAATAGCACGGGCACCCATATAACCTGCCATACGATTATTCTGTGAATCTAGAGTAGTTGAATTTTGTCCACCTTTTGAAACATTATTACTAGTAAGTAACGTTTCAGGATTATCAGTCAACTGGTCCCTGATCGTATTACCGTTTCTTATCTGTGCTGGATCGAAGTTCATAACATGCCTCCAAGGTTTACTCTATAAGGTGCATCTGCAGCCTCACGTTCTCTACGTTTCCTTTCAGTTTCAATTGTATCTCTTTCTAACCCATAACTGTCCTGTTCCATCTGACGTATCTTCGCTTCGTTTTCAATACGATCCTGTTCAGTAGGTACCCATGCTGGCTTACCTTTCTTAGGTAACTGTTTCTGCTTAAAGTAACCTTCCTGCTGTGCACGTAGTCCAGAAGCAGGGACTGGATTAGCTCCTGATCTACTCCTTCTACCTAAGGGTGCTTCTTGGCCTCTTCCACCTGATGGAGTACGAGCAGCAAAGCCTACTGCTCTTGAACGCGCATCTGAGCCTTCTAACCCTTTGAGTGCTTCTGTTACTTGAGTCCTTGACTGTGCTCCTTTAGGTGTCATTCCTGATCCCTGTACACCTCTCCTTCCCCCTTGTACTGTCCTACCTCGTGACACTAGACCCGCTACTTCCGGCTGACCAAAACCACTGGAATCAGGGGAATCAAAGGTTACTGGTCTTTTAGCTGTTGTAGTTGAGAATGGCCTTGGAGTGCTAGGAGGTTTTACTCTTGTGCGGTTGAAGTATTCAGCTTTTACTGGACTATCATCTGAAGAAGTCGATCGAGCTTGTTCCAATAAAGTCAATGCCTGTCTTAACCGCTGACTACCTCTTTTGTCATAACGCAGTACATTAAGAACTTCCTGTACACCTGGATCATCAACGTATACTTTCTTCCCTTCCTCAGGCTGAGAATAGAACTTTTTAGGTTGAGGTGCATCCTTACGTTTAACTCCCTTTCTTGTATCTACTTCTCTATCTTTTAATACTTTCTTATTTAAACGATCAACAAACCCTACAGCATTTTGTAGTTCACTTGCACTTCTGATATTTGGACTTAATTGTACATCGCTGCCTAATGCAGTTATAAGTGATT
>Ga0080013_1004459_pt1 | contig 10140 bp, 15 predicted proteins | sample ETNvirenome_6_85_FD_69236 | JGI IMG/M metagenome (GOLD analysis project Ga0080013, IMG submission 69236) | Marine viral communities from the Pacific Ocean - ETNP_6_85 (SPADES assembly) (version 2) | ecosystem: Environmental > Aquatic > Marine > Oceanic | place: Pacific Ocean | collected 2013-06-19
AGCTCAATCGCACCTCGATGCTGACCTGTTGGTGTTCCAAAGTTACATAAAGAAGACGAATATCTTGGAGGTATGCGGCTGGATAGATAAAGACGATGCTTTAGCACTGGGCGAAGTGCTTCCCAGAGGCTCTGTAAGGACGCGCAGGGACGGTTCCACCTTCACAACTGCCTCTGACTTACTAGAGGTCTCACAAGGCTTTCTGAAGCCCTTAAAGGGGCGTCTGGCATTCAATTTAGAAGCTAGTGAACTCACTGGCCCGATGTTCCCCCAACCTGTTTATGAAAGTTAGAATATTATGAATGAAAAGTTATTTAAGATGCCCCTTTATGTGAATGATTTCATCGCCTCAACTATGGTGATGAGTGCCGCCGAGCGCGGGGCTTATATCAGCCTACTTTGCCATGCTTGGATCGACGATGGACTGACTTCGGACAAGGCAAAGCTCGCCAGATTAGCCGGATGCGATCGCATAGACTTAAAGGTTGCACTGGAAAGATTCTATTTGGATGAGTCTGGAAGATACCGGCACAAACGCATGGAAGAAGTGCGAAATGAAGTCATGGAGAAACGCAATAAGCTCACAAAAGCAGGGAAAAAGGGAGCAGAAGCACGCTGGAAACCGCATAGCGATGGCATATCCGATCGCAAGGTAAATCGCAATGCGATCGCTATGCCAGTTAAAGTTAAAGATAAAGTTAGTAATACTACTATTACTCCTACTACGCTTTCGGTTCCCGAAAGGATAGGGTTGGAGAATGGATTGAAACTCATTTCTGAAGAAATCAAAACCATCCTAGCCAAAGCTGGAAGGAACGCTTGCGGGGAAGTTATCTCTTGGGGAAACGACGACGACCCTGAAACCCTCCGAAGCCTTCGCTCCCGCGAGCGCGAGATCAAACAACAGCTTATGGGCTTCTCCCCCCGCGAGCGCGAGGAACCCATCAATCAAGGCATGGCAGAGCTTGCAAGCGGGATAGCTGATGAAATGCGACTTTAATATGAAAACACCAAAAGAAACAAAAGAAAACCACACCCCGCTGCCCATCTGGATTCGCGCCCCGAAGCAAGGCGGGACCGACTACTACTGCGGCCTCACTCGATCAAAGCTCTACGAGCTAGCCCGTCGAGGGCTAATCAAGTCAGTCAGCCTAGCTAAAGTGGGTGAAACTCGCGGAACACGCATCTTTAACCTCCAAAGCATTCTGGAATACATAGATACTTTGGATACTAACCTGAAACAGACATAGCCCTGTTTGCCCTTCTTTGCCTTGTTGGCGACGTTTTTAGTGTCACTTGGTGATACAGAGGCGGGCGGGCAATCAAAAGAGCTTACAGGCTGAATACAGAGCAAAGAGAAAGGGCCGACCGCTCGCGCAGCCGACCCGACTAGGATTCCCCCAGGATGGGGGAAAGGGGTTAAATGCTTAAAGGTTTCTTTTTTCTCCAGTTAAGTTTGGGCATTTTCTCTTCGGCATCCTCAATAGTGGTATCAAACTCCACTTCGCCATAAATATTTTCCACGTTATAGGCGCAAACAAAATTGTCCGGCCTTCCGCAGATGCCGTCCCAGTCCAGCACATAAAGAAAACCGTCATGGTATCCTATTTGCACTACTGGGTTTACAGAAATATCAATGCCGGTTGCTTCCCCGTACCAAAGCAAACGGTTCGCTTTGGTTTTCATGTAAGTTTTTGCGTCTTGTGTTTTCATAAGGTTATTTTACTGGTTTTTGGGTTTGGGTTAAAGGCTAACTGGTTCCTGGTGGAAGATACGTTGCCCTGTTGGGCTGGTGATATGGTAAATCGCCCGCGTGCGGGGATCATAAGCACAAAGCTCCCCCCGCCGGATTGAATAGCCGGTTTCCAAGCAACGGCTAATAAATCGCGCTTTGATTAAGCGGGGGTCGGTGATGGTTTGGAATCGGGTAATCATTGGTTTGCCTCCTTGCAAATCCAAACAGTTCCGGCCACAACTCCATGCTCTGGATACTTCGCCCATGGTGGACACTTGGGGCAAACGCTAACACGGCCCCAACTGTACGTTTCACCGTAGTGATTAGTTTGCTGGCGTTTTTCATGGCCGCAACGCTTGCAAGCGTAATTTTTCCAAGTCACTTTTGCGGGCGTCATTATTCGCCCCCCTTATTTAATGTTTCTTGCAATTCCTTTAATAATTCCGAATTGCTGGCGGTGGTTTCTCTTTCGGCATAAAAATACCGTTCGCCAATTCGCGCATAATGCGCGGTAATGTTTCCAGTGGTATATTCCTGCATTCTGAACATTTCCCAGTCTCCACGGTTCACATAATTTTCGGGCGGCAAGACTTCAAACATATCCCACCAGGATTGTTCGCTGACTTCCTTCCAAGGTTTGCAATATGCAGCATGATTGAGTCTTTGGATTTGCTCCACTGCATCATCCAAAGGCATAATAGTGGCTTTTGGATTAGCCTGTAGATATTGCTCTGGGGTGGTTGGCTCATCTTGATAAGCCACTAAACCATCTTTTTTTACTATGGTTTCAATATGCCTTTCGCCGTGAATATAGAAGGCATAGGTTTGGGCGGCATAATCCGCGCTTGTTTGTGTAGTTGTCATATCCTAGTATTTTTTCTCCTTGGGGCGTGCGCAAACACGTTTGCCGGTTGTTCTAATCCTAGTCAGTCCGGCTTCCCAAGGATTTTGCCGACTAGGGTTTGTGCTTAATCGCACAAGCTCGCCCCCTCATTGAAGGGGCAAGATGTGGGGTTAAACGGTTTTAAGTTTTAGTGTGGGGTAAATCGTAACGGGTTTTTCCTTTGGATTGAATACCGTTGGCATTATCCATTTAAGGTTACAGGTTTCGCATTCCTCAATTACCTGAATTCCATTAGGGCTAAACCGAGTTCGCTCATGGCCTAAACCATTGCATTTGTCGTATGGTGTTTTCATATTATGCCGCCAGTTGAATTAATAACGCCAAAGCCGCCGTGCCTTGTATGGTGATTTTATTTGCCGTGATCTTGACAGTAACCTTTTCAAAGCCTGACAAGGTTTTGCCAACGTATCCTCCGCAAAGATCAATGACGGGCCGATTATCCCCGCCAGCAATCTTCAAAGGGCCGTTGTCATCTCTGACAAGTTCCCAACCATTGGCCGTCTCAATGCGCTTGTATCGTGTGCCTTTGTTCCATGATTCGTTGGCAAGTGATTTGCCCTCAATCCAAACGCGGCGATTGCCGCGATTGGTTCCGATGTTTCTGGTGATTTCTTTCATAATATTATCCTAGTGTGCTTAATCGCACAATTCCGCCTTCCCAGTGGAAAGGCAGATTGTAAGATTAGCCGTGGTACATGATATCCAGAGTCCGAACTAATTCGGATTCATTAACGGTGCAAAGGTTTTCCCCTTTTGCCGTTTGCTCAATCTCCGCCAATAGTTCGGCGTCAGTCTCACAACCAAACCAATTATAGCTTGGGGGAGTTGCGGTGCTTGGTCCATTCTCACATGGAGGTGATGGAGAATATAGGCTAGAGAGGTATTCACGGGAATATTCAACAATGGATTGTTGCTCTGGAGTTAGTGTTTTCATTTCAATTGCTTCCATGCGCCAAACCTAATGCCATTTCCTTTTCCCGTCAATAAATACTTCGCATTAATTGTGACACGTTATTAACAATGGATTTGAATAAATGGCTTGTTTCTCCAGTCCTATAGAGCTAAAAAGCTTAAAAGCTTTTATTCCACATGGCTCAAATTAAGATAGTAAAGCCAATAACCAAACAGATGGCCAAGCGTAAAGGCGGGAGAAAACCCGCCGCGTTAACCCTGACAGATGAACAGTTGAATGATGCTAAATCCGCCTTGGCTGTAGGGTTTCCCCAGTCAAGGGTTGCAGCTCTCCTGGGTATCTCCGAAGCTGCATTCAGCAGGATGATAAGGAAAGATACAGAGCTTGCGAATACTCTTTCCATAGCAAAGGAAACCGGAAAAAAAGAACTGTTAGACATTATTAAGGGTCACTCACAAAAGACGTTTTTGGCCGCGGCCTGGATTTTAGACAGGTGTTACCCGCAGGAATTTGCACAACAAACCAGAACCAGTTCAGGTTCTAATATCCAGATCAACCTTTCAAATATTGTCCAGAAAATGGGCAACAGACCGGCAGAAGCTAATTCAAAGCCGGTTGACGTTTGATTCTATGCCTGTAAACGTGGGTTATTCTAGAATCTGTCTACTAGTTTGGTAAACTAGCTCCTTAATCATGGCCAGCAAATCTCCCAAGCCAAAGCCAGGACACGACGGGGACGGGGGACCACCCAAGCGGGGTGGGGTTGCTTCTGCTCCCCCCCTTCCCCAACCCCCCAAAACAAAAAGGTTATCCAAGAAAGCATTGGAGCAGAGCAAGACGTATGACTTGCAGTGGTTTCCGGAGCGTTGGTTGGGGGAGAAACCGTATGGTTGGCAGTTTGATGTATTGAAAGCGTTGAACTATCGGGAGAGTCGGGTTGCGTTGAAGGCGGCTAATGGATCGGGCAAGACTAGTATGATAGCCGCAGCGGCCGTGGTTTGGCATGTGGTGAACTTTCCGGAGAGTTTGTGTGTTTGTACTGCTGGAGTTTTTAGACAGGTTGAGGGGGCATTGTGGCCTGCTATTAGGCGGTTCACTAATCAGATGACGAATGGTGATGGGTTTGAGGTGACACAAAGTGGTTTAAGGTTTGTGAATGGGGCTAGGGCGATAGGGTTTAGTGCTAGTGACGCGCACAAGGCGGAGGGTTGGCATAGGCAAGGGCCGACGGAGAATTTGATGTTCATTGTGGATGAAGCGAAGGGCATACAGGATGATGCTATTTTCCATGCTGTTGAGAGGTGTCAACCTAGTCGGTTATTGATGATGAGCAGTCCTGGGTCGGCTAGTGGGTTCTTTTATGAAGCCTTTACGAAGCAGCGAGAGCGGTGGGACACGTTTACTGTTACGGCGTTTGATTGTCCACATTTGACGAAGGGTTGGATTGAGGAACAGATAGCGACTTATGGGGAGAAGAGTCCGTTGATCCGGAGTATGATCTATGGGGAATTTGTTGATGACAGTGATGAGGGTGTGGTTTTGAGCTTGAGAGAACTTGAAGAATCACTCCAAGCCCCTCCTGAAAGGGGGGATGGGATGAATGTGGCTTTTGTGGACTTTGCGGCTGGGGGAGATGAAACGGTGTTTTGTTTGCGGAAAGGCAATGAGATCACGGAGATGGAGACTTGGAAGGAAAGAGACACGAACAAGACGATTGGCAGATTGATTAATTTATTTGATAAACATGGGCTTGTCCCAGATGAGATATATGGGGATGAAGGTGGGATGGGGTTGCCTTTGTGTGATGCGTTGATGGATGGGGGGTATGACATTCACAGGGTAAACTTTGGGGGCAAACCGTTTGATGCGAGGTATCAGAATCGGGGCGCGGAGATGTGGCACACTGGAGCGAGGGCGATAGCCAATAAGGAAGTGATATTGCCCGATGACAAGAAACTCCATCAACAGCTTGTGACTAGGCGGGTGGAAGTGAGTCGGCAAGGCAAGCTGGGGCTTGAGCCGAAAGACAAGATGAAGTTAAGGGGGATGGCGAGTCCCGACAGGGCTGACGCGGTGTTGGGAGCCATTAGTTGTGGAGGTGGCGTGGGTGGAAGCTGGGAGAAATACGAGTCGTTAAGCCGCCCCACCCTTGAGCAATTGTACGAGGAAGCCGGAGCCATGGCAGAGTACGATGCAGTCCCAGAGGGGATGTTCACAGGGCATTAGACAATCATTTTCCCTGCTTTTTGATTGGCAACAGGCTTTGTCGATCATTAGGGCTTTCGGTAGTACCCGTAGACACATCGGCTCCCGCCGCGAGAGGGATCATGGTTGTCATGGATAACTCCGTCAACCACCGCGCAAATATGTTTGGAGAGCCGCGCGATGATTATCCCTGTTGGCAGTTCGTCCTCACGAAGATGCACCCTGCACCCTGACCCAATAGACATACAGGCAACCCATTCCCAGCCTAACCCCTTCAGGTATTTGTCGTAGTCCTTGCGCCAAACTCCCTTGCGCGGGGTTGCCCCGCTTGACTTAAATAATGATTTGTAAACTTCCTTATAGGGCTTGCCAGTTGCGATAGATATTGCGCGTGTAACGCAGTCACCTGTTGTGCCTTTGTACCCCGCATTGCTGCGGCCTCCGTCTGTAATTTTTACTTTCATAATCTTGGTTTCGTTTAGTCGCGAACACTTCTATTTTATCATAAGCCACTTTCAGGAAACCATCGGAACACTAAAAACAGGGGTTATTGAGTTAAAAAATGCAATATCCCTAGGAAACTTTTGTGGATAACTTTGCCTTTTGGAGATGGGAGCCTTATTCGTTGTTATAGGCTCCTACGGAGTTAATCCCCCCAATTAAACCCGTAAACAGATGGGAAAAAAAGACCCCCCTTATTTTTGCCCATAGGAGCGCAATTAGCTGTAATAGGCTCCTTGACAGGTTTGGGGGAAAAAGACCCCTTCCATTTTCCCCCAATAACCACCTTGACTATAGGGGCGTATAATAGGGGTTTTCGTCCCCTAAAAATGCCGACGTAACTAGATTAGTTACTGACGAATAGATGGGAAAAAACCAGACCCCTGTTTTTGGCCCATTATCCTCCTTGACAGTTTCCGAAGTAAAGAAGTGGAGGAATTTCGGAATACTTGAATCTTTTTTGAATAAAAATCGTCTACCCAACTATTGCATTAATGTGACACGTTGTGTTAAAGGGCTTTTAGTGTGTGACGATGTGTTGGGCGTGGAGATCGCGTCAACGGCAGTCTTGGTGAGATATAACTTCAATTCGCCGCATGAATCAGAGTCACGCACTTATTTGAATTTATGAAGCAACCCAACAAGTACGGAGCGGAAAAGCCCACGAAAAAGCAGGTGAAAGCTAATAAGCCACCCAAGGGCAACCGTAACCGTAACAGGGGGAGAGGACGGTAATGCCTTTCAAGAGCAAAGCCCAGAGGAAGTGGATGTACGCTAATGACCCAGAAATGGCGAAGCAATGGGAGAAGGAAACCCCCAAGAGCAAAAAGCTGCCTAAACGTAAAAAGCGTAAATGAGCCAAAAACTTTACAGTCTGATTGTTGATGACATCAAAAGCCGCTCCCGCTGGGAGCAAAGGCAGAGTATCTGGTATCGGATGCGAAATGACGGGTTGCGCCGGAAAGTGAAGCCTTGGCCTAACGCGGCTGATATGCACTTCCCGCTGATTGACACCACCATTAACAAGCTCAAGCCAGCCTTCTTTCAGCAAGCCATGGGGTTGGATGTACTTGCCACCTTTGTTCCTATGCGAAGCCAATTGGCAGGATTCACTTCCGCAGCAGAACATTGGTTTTCCTATAAGCTCCATGAGAAAAGCAACTACTCCACGGAGGTAATGAGTTGGATAGACCACATGCTGGTCAGTGGTCACGGGATCATCAAGACGATATGGAATCCGGACAAGAAACGGGTGGAGTTTCAGGCCATCGATCCCATGCACATAATTGTGCCGCCATGGACAAAGGAAATTTCGGGGGCAGACCGCATTACGCAGGTGATCCCCATGAGCTTGGAAAGCTACAAGCGAGCAGGAATTTACGACACCAGCGACAAGGTGATAAAACAGATTGTCGGCAACCAGGAGGAGGATGCCGGTATCAGTAACGAGCTAAAGGATAACAAGCTCAACCGTGAAGGGTTAACCTTTTCGCCGGAGAAAGATCAAGTGGTGGTGTGGGAAGTGTACCAGCACAACAAGGACGGTGAGTGGGAGATGGAAACCTTTTCTCCCCAAGCCCCAGAGGTGAAGTTAAGGGATTCCATGAAGGTTCCCTATGACCACGGGCAACCTCCGTTCGCTTCTGCCAAGTACGAGATCACCGATGGAGGTTGGTTCTCCCCGCGTGGCGTGTGTGAGATGCTTTCAAACTTTGAAGCGTCCCTCAACAAGACATGGAACGAAAAGATGGATGCGTCCACCTTGTTCAACAAACCCCTCTTTAAGGCAGAACGTGACCTGCCCAATTCAGTTAACCTGCGCCTTAATCCTGGGCAAATACTTCCCTTCGGTATTGCCCCTGTTCAAATGCCCAACACCCCAATGGACTTTGACAAGGATATGATGCAAACGCAGTCGATTGCCGAGCAGCGAGTTACCGTTCCGGACTATGGAATCATGGCCGACAGGGATCGCCGCACGGCCACGGAGATTGAGTCTATCAACGCTCAATCCCAACAAAACATGGACTTGCGTTTGCGTCTCTTCCGTCAGGCTTTAGGTGATTGTTTCCGTCAGGCATGGGGGTTGTTGTTACAGTTTGATAAGAAGGATTTACAGTACCGTTATTTGGAGGATTCATTGCAGCTTGATCCGGTGGCACTCCATGAGGATTACCAACTGGAACCACGGGGAGGCATGGACATGGTAAGTAAAGCCATGCTTCTTAACAAGGCAATCCAGAGGAAACAGTTGTTTATGAACAGTCCTTGGATCAACCAAGTTGAACTGGATAAAAGTATTCTTGAACTGGAAGACCCCTCCCTTGTTCCCCGCTTGGTTCAAGACCCGAACCAGAAGGAGGGTGATGAGGTAATTGCCGAGAAGAAACTGATTCCGGCATTGCTGGTGGGTGAACAGATTCCAGTGCAGCAAGGTATTGATGCGCGGGTACGCATCGGGGTCATCATGCAGTTCCTTGAAAGGTCAGCGCAGACCGGCGTGATGGTCAGCCCACAGGGGCAACAGGCTATTAGCTCGCGACTCGGTGAACTTCTCAATGCCTACGAACAGGTGGACACGAATAACGCACGGGCGTTAAGGAAAGATGTTGAAGGATTTCTGGTGCAACTGGGCTTCATGCCTTCCAAGGAGGAACAGGAACAGATGCAAGTCGCAGCGATGACAGGCCAAATGCCAGCGCAAGAAGCGCAGATGGTGGAGGAGACTGAAGCAGTGGTGCAACAGGGAGATTATTAATTATGGCTGATAAGAAACGAAGAGTGATAGAATTTCACGTTCCTGGGTTGGCTCCAAAAGAGGAACCCCCCAACACAGACCCGACTAAAGGCTTTGTGGCCCCACCGAAGAAGTCAGCGGTTCAGAGGACTCCGGAATACGTTAAGGAATTTTTTGACCCGTCCGGCACAGAAAAAAACCGGCAAGATCAGGTAAAAGCTGAAGAAAACAGAGAGTTTCCGCTCGGCAAGCACGACAGCGGCTACCACGTTATTGAGGGGCCAAAAGTTTATACTGGAGGAATATACGGACTACCAAGGGAGGAGGCTCCAGATTTAAGAGAGGCTACGAAGATTCCAGTTAACTCTAGCGCATATCCATCAGTCACAGACATTAAGGATGCTGAATTACCCGCGAAGGCGGCAAAGCATTTTGCCAATATGGTATTGCAACTGCCAACCAAATCGGGGCGAACCATGAGGGATGCTTACGATGAGGATGTGATGTATTACATGGCATTGCTGCAAGACGAACACTCTGACTTTGACCAGACCAAAGAGAACGCAGAACGCCTACTTTGGAGGTTGCCGTTAAAAGGTGGGCCGCAGCAACCTACAAGGAAAAAGATGATTAGAACGAGGTGAGGTAATGGACAGGTTCATTAGATTTATTCGGGTTGCTTGGAAGCTGTCGGGCCATATGCCTTGGATAGATGAAGTGGAGTGGGAGGCTGAAGATGTTGCCACGCTCCGGCAGTTTCTTGTGTCCAGGTCCGGACGGAAGTTCAGGAGGATTTTATTGAACATGGTGTTGCGACAAAACGCGGCTGTAGTATCACAACGTGACACCAACCAATTGAAGTTTGAGGCAGGGTACGCCAACGGGATGCGTACCACGGTTCACACGTTTGAAGCCTTGGCTCGCGATGTTGAGCCGGAAGAAGATTTTTCATCGGACGTATTCGGGGTCGGACGTTCGGTGAGTGAAGACCCCACAGCACGGCGTGTGTATTGATTGCGAACACACGACGAGGATTAAGCAGTCATAGGGAAGTATTGTATGCCAGAAGAATCCGGCGAAGTAACCGCCGAACAACTATTGGCCGCTGCCACACAGTATGATGCTGCGTTGGAAGCGGGGGAAGA
>Ga0080013_1006680_pt1 | contig 10137 bp, 11 predicted proteins | sample ETNvirenome_6_85_FD_69236 | JGI IMG/M metagenome (GOLD analysis project Ga0080013, IMG submission 69236) | Marine viral communities from the Pacific Ocean - ETNP_6_85 (SPADES assembly) (version 2) | ecosystem: Environmental > Aquatic > Marine > Oceanic | place: Pacific Ocean | collected 2013-06-19
AAGTTAAAAACCAATATCTACCAGACCCAGAAACAGTAAAAACATTCCAGCCTCCGTCACTATCAACATCAAAATCATCATCAAGTATCGCTGAACCCATAGCTGTGGCACTTGCACCAGTATATATTTTAAATTGGTCATCTTCAGCACCGTTAAAATTAACTGCAAGAATATTTGCTGTCTGTGATGATCCGAGGTCAAATCTTATTGCATCTCCGTTATTAAAACTTGTTATTACAGAACCTATACTTTGGTCAATAACCCTATGCTCATTTGTAATTTGTGCTTCGGCTGGAGTAAAAGTTGTTGTCGAATATGTCCCTGCTTTGATTTTGGATTCCGATAATCCTATACTATCGTAAATAAAACTCTTTGCCATTATATTTCCCTTGCATCAAATTTTAAAGTCCCTACGGAACGAGTTAGCCCTGTAATTATAAAATTCTTCCCACTCCAAGATTCTCCAAAAGCTTTAGTCGGGTGCATTGAAGAAAAATCAACAATATCACCAACCTCCATGCCATAAAAGATTGGATTAACTATCGCCCCAGATACCTGAATCTTAATATCTCCGAATATATTTGCATAATATGATACAAAACCATCATTGGGGTCACCATCGAAATTAGAAGCCACATTGTCCACTAAAGCATCTAACTTTATTTGTTTAATATTTTCCTTTGCTTGAATATTCCAATTCGCTCGTGCTGTTGTATCTTGTTTTGTCGCTGTACTTATATATCTGTTTTCTGCTGGATGTTTTTCGTAACTCAATTCCATCTTGGTTAAAAGCTCTGAAAAAGGAGTGTGTTTAACACTGAAATCTTTTATATCGTTTTTTGTTAAGGAATGGTCTGCACTCGGGGAATCGGGAATATGAATATATTGAGGCGAACCATCTGCTTTGTATCTAAAAATAAAACATCCTTCATATTGAAGTTTTTCTAAAATCTTTTTCAACTCAATTTCTTCTTCTTCCCACCATCTAATATCCCATCCACTTCGGGCGGACATTAAATCACCCCACCCATCAATAGTATTGGCTAAATCAGACGAATCTAATCCCGTAAATCTATTCAGTAGGTCTAAATGAGCCTCGTGTATATCTGTAATCGTATTATCATAGTAAAGTATATCCGTAATGCCATGTACAAGCCCATCGTTCCCGCTATAAATAAATTTTAATTTTTCCATTGCCTCTGATGCGGCACTTGGTTCATTATCGGGGTCGTTCTGGGCTTCTACTTCTAAATAAATATCATACATCCTTATAGACGCCTCTATATCATCAGAAACATAATCTGTCTGCACCTTAAATGTCATAGAGAAACTCGGAGGCAAGCTATTGTCGTTACCTTCAAATGCGGAGAGCATATCAATAACATCGTAATTTCCATCCCAACCATCATTGCCGCCGTCGAAAGAGGACATAGACCCGCTACTGTACATATAAACATCAGCAACAGTGCCAGTTGCCTGTGCCTGTCCTGCATCCGTCCCTGCAAAACTTGTCACCCACGTAACTCTCGGATAAACATCTGCCCCACTCCCATCGGTAGAGCTAATAATATGCCAACGCCATTTTGTATAGATTTTTACAATATTTAACTTTCCAGCTATTTGAGGTATCTCGAAATCCATGGTGATAGTATCCTCGTCATCTCTTCCATCCGCTTCAAGAGACACAGATGATTCGGCATAAGAATCCACATCTGTATCTATAGCGTTACCATTACTATCCCAACCGCTTCCAGAAACTTCCGATGGTCTAAAAATTGCTTTTCGCTTTAATATAGAATCAACAACGAAGGTATCAACACCGGAAAAGGAATCAGAGCTTGTACTTGCTTCTGTAAGTTGCATAAAAATATCGCCATTTTTATCATAATAATGAGGTTTAGACCCGCCAGATACTGTATTTGTACTGATAAACCTGTATCCATTAGCACCTAATAGAAAGGGCATTGGGTACATATCTTTTGTCAAAGTAAGACTCGTAGGTGAATTACTTGAAAAGTCCCCGTATGAAATCGGAACATATTGATTAGTCATGGTTGCAGTATCCTGCGGAAAAGTAATAAAATCCCAAGGTCGTTGTTCGGTGATTGTTAGTTTAATAGTATCATCATCATGAGATACGTCAATTAACCTACCCTGATAAATTTGCAAACAGTTAGATAGCGTAGAGTCCCCGTTTAATTGGGAATAGATTTTAACATTACGGTTAATATATTTTCTTGTTCCTAAAAACAGTTCAGCAGAAAAATCATCGCCTTTAAATTGAAAGTTTGCTACGCTCAAAGATATATTGCCTGTCTTCGCAGTTGATTTAGCTAAATTGATGGATGAACGAACGGAAGGAGTATTTGTAATTACCCCATGATAGAAGACATCATCAACGGTTGTATCTGAAAGAGCAATAGGGGTAAAATTATTCCAGTAGATTGCAGTATTGTTAGTGTGGGTTGTATCTGTTGTCCCCATTTGCCCACGTTTAAGCCCCAGTGTATTTGCTGCAGCTGTCAGAACCTTCATAATTTCATTATCAACTTTAATGTAATCTCCAGATTTAAAGACTGAACTGTCATCGACGTCAACGAGGGTCTCACCTTCGCTTACTGCTTCATTTAATAGATTTGCCGTTCCTCCCATTTGTAAAACGGCATCCCAAGCACCCTCTCCTCTTCCCTGTGCATCACCATTGAAAAATCCTAATTGAATAATCCAGTTCTCCTGAATATTACTTAATTTAGAAGCAGAAGAATATGCCGAGGGGAGAGTAAGGCTCACGCCAGATTTAACCTTTGTGCTTTTTCTATTGCAGGGATAATACTGTCAATAACAGTTTCATCTACGAGAGGTGCTGATATATTGATTGTAATACCGCCGCCTGAAGGGCCATCAATGTTGGGAGATGACAATGGAGTAACTTGTACTCTTTCACGCCCACCAGGATTGTCTCCCACCGCAATCATCTGTGGCCCTGAAGTAACGAAATCACCACCTTTTGCATATCCAGTTGGGGTTGCCATAATAAGCGCAGTTTGAGCAGCCCCTAGAGCCCCAACCAATCCCGCAAGGACTGGATTAACACCTAATGCTTTTGTCACAGCTGCGGCTGTGTTCATAATGGAAGTTGCGACATTTGCGGCTTTTTCATAACCCGCGGCTCGTTTTGCAGCGATATGATGCTTATCCCTAATTTTTTGCTCCATAATTTCACGCTGTTCCATCGAGGCATCTTCATAGGCTGCGGAGCTTTTTAATCTATTTATGTCTTCGTTAAGCCGACCCTGAACCATTTGTGAATATGCAGAAGCGACGCCAGAATAAGATGATATTAATTGATTTATTACGTCAGTTTCAGACTGATACCTTCTCTCCGCCTCCTCTTCATCTAGTTCTCTCTTCTGTTCAACATATTTCAAATAAAGTGCTAGTTGTAAGTCGTAATTGCCTTCGGCTAAAGCATACTCTTTTTCATATTTTACCGAGAGAGCTTTCCATTCATAAGTATATCTATCATCTGTTAATTTAGATATATTTAAATTGGTTGATATTAATTTTTCTGCTTGTCGCTCTCGTAATTTATCTGTTTTTTCTGCAGCTTCGACATCGAGTTTAGCCAATGAATCCGTGTGTAATTTATTTAGTACTATCTCATCTACACCAGCATCACGATATGCCTGTACCCTCTTCCCTAATAAGTATTTTTTATATTCTAATTCAGACAAACCTAATTTTTTTACTTCATCTCGAAACGATAATTCTTGGTCGATTGTATTCTTTAAATAACCTTCATATGCTTTTACTTTCGCTTCCATGGCAGCAATCTCTGCCGTTTTTTCATCAATTATCAGCATCCGTTTTTCAGCCATCTCCTCCTTAAAACTGTCAGTTTGCGGCCCTTTGTTCAAAACCTCTATCTGTTCATGTAGTTTACCTACGTTTCTAGTAAAATCTCCAATTTGAGCATCAAGCTCAAGAATATTAGCTATTGCAATCGCACGGGTCATCCCTTCCATTTCTATTCTTGTACCCTTCATGCCTTCAATTATCTCGTCTAATGAAGGAACAGTACCGTCAATGCTATCGTTAAAATCTTTAAGTGTATCATCCGCATAAATAGTTCTTGCAGCAAGCTCACCTAAAGTAACAGCAGCGATGCCAATACCAGTTCTTATAAGATGAAGTCTCGTTAATTTAAGAGTAGCATTAAAGCCCTGTGCGTATACACGAGCAGCAACGAATGAAAGTCCAACAGCTGTTATAGCAAGGGCGTAACCTTTTAATACTCCCACATTGGCAAAATGAGTTCCGAGTTTTAATAAAAGAGCTGCAAATGGCTCTATTGTGTCCCCAATTCTTACACGCAACAATTCAAGTTGTGCATTGAATGCTTTTAATTGGTTCGTATATGATTCTTTAGTTTTTAAGGCATCATCTTCGGCATCTCTTGTCGCATTATATATAATAACAAGCCTTGCGAGAACTTTTTCCTGTGCGGTCATTTCTCTTTCTGTGTCAATAATGCCCTTCTCTAAAGCTGCCTGTTTTAACTGGGCTTGAGTTATGGTAATTCCATAGGCTCTTACAGCCTCATGATTGCCAACAAGGGCAGAAGTAAATGCTTTTACAACCTCATCATCTGCTTTATTTTGAAAACTTGCAACATCAACAGCTAGCTTTGTTAGAGCCATTGACAAGTCAGCGGATTTGTCTCTCGCAAACCCAAGAGGGACAAATGTATCCTGAAGGGTCGCCAACATTTCTTGGAGCATAAATTTCGACCTGCCGACACCTTCTGCGAGAGTTTCTGAAAACTCAAGTGCCCTGTCGCTTGATTTTCCAAATACAACATTGAATTTGTTCAGGGTTTCTTCAACATCGGCAGATTCTTTTACAAATCTTCCAACTGTTCTCGACAGGGCTGTCATCGCAAAGGTTGCCAAAAGAAGTTTAGACCTTAAAACTGAAAATGAGCCTAATAAGTTGCGATTATTTCTATATGTTATATCACTTTCTTTGTTTAATATTTTTTGGTCGGCTGCCGTTTTTTTACAAGCCTGACCAAACTTCTTCGTGCTTGTAGAGGTTTTCTCAATCGCGGGTTTTAGGTTTTTTATCGCCCCCTCATGGAGATTTACTTGTTTTGTTAATTTTTTTATTTCTTTTTGGAGAGATTTATTCTCTTTGCTTACTTTTTTCTGTGTGGCTATATAAGCCTTATCACCTTCCGTAACAAAAGTAAATTTTATTTTGCTTTCTGCAAGTTTAGCCATATTTTTTCTCTAATTGTTTTTGTCGTTTCCTATTCATATAATTTGAAATTATGTATGATTTATGTATCCATTTTGAGGGGTGTTCACCAAACGAACCCCCATAAGCTGGTGTATTAAATTTTTCACAATAAACATATCTGGATATGTCGTTTTGTGCTTTTTGGTCTAAAATTATATTCGGACAAGAAAAAAAGGGCAATTGAGCACGTATAGATTCTGCTATATCAAAACTCTTATTGCCCTTATCATTGAAGGACTCCGTTTCCTCACGGATAAGGCGTATTACACCCCAGACATCATCTTTGGATGTAAACCTCTTTGTCTTGTATTCGCCATTTTCCATAACCGGTAACCTTGCTTTGTAAGGAAAGTTATGAAAGCGGCAACCCTCACACTCTGAATCAATTAAGACGTTAAGCGCTAATGTGAGGGATTCTCTTCCCCCAGACCTTGATACTCCTGTACCTTTAGGGATAATTCGGTTTTGTCTTGTTCCGATAACGATTTAATAAACTTATCATCACATCCTTCAATGCCACGCCTTAACCAAGCTGTTCTAGCGCGGGATAAATTCCGAATTATTGTATTTTCGCCTTCTTGGATTATTTCAGGGATATCATTGCAATAGTCAATATCGTCTACCGACATTTCCACTACCTTTACTTTCTTCCCAGAAGAGAGCTTCGCCTCTTTCATGTCTACTCCTTATTTATTATTCGACCAGACTATTACGCTGCTAAATCAAATGCTATTATGTTGTTACCGACATTAACGGCTTTAATACTAACATCCATCATCATTATATCGCCTTCACTTAAGGCAGCATTTGTAAGAACACCTGCCCCAATAGCAATAGAACAATTATTTGCAGTTGATTGAGTCAGGGTTAACATATCCGCCTCATCCGCCGCAGATTGCGTATTGAAGTTATTAAGGATAGGTCTTGTTACCGAATCATATTTAACCTGCACATCCGCTGTTACAGCCAACTCTGGGGCTCTTCCATAAGTATGGTATCCATTAGCCGAAAACCCCGAATATACAGCTGGACTATCCACCGATACACTAAAAGAGCTCAATACTGTACTTGCTATACTGTTTACAGTTGTAGCGCCCGTTAGGGTGTTTATAGATATCGGGGCTGAAGTATAAGCTGTCCCTGCTTCTGTTGTCGTGTCATTCGTAATAGGCTTCATCCCTGTAGAAATAGTAGCGCTCCACTTATATATTCCCCCTTCAGTTCCCGTATCTGCCGATATTGTAAAATTAGTACACAAGCATCCAACCATTACAATGTTGTACCCATCTGTTGTATCGGGGGGAGCTAATACTAATGTAAATGTTTTATTGGCTTCAGATTCACCATACTTACCAGATACTGTAGTGCTTGCCGTTGGGATTGCAACATCAGCCACAGTAGACTGTAAAGCCACCCCGCAGGCACTCTGCATTAAGAGTATATGCCCTGTATCATTATGATAAGTTCCTGATAATGATACCTCTGTTACCCTAATTACATTGTCTTGGTAAAAATCATTTTTGTGCGCCACCCTGCCAACGCCCGTTCTTACATCCACATTCTGATTGGGGGCTATGGATGGATAAGCAACAGAATCAACATCAAGTTGCAATAACCCCGATGTTATAGCAGGAGAATCTAAAGTACCTGCACTTTGACCTGTTTTTGTTTCCTCTATAACCCAAGCCTTAAAACCTTTGGGTGAAAAAGCTGCATTAGCCATTATTTACCTCCTTTACTTGCGGCTGAAGCTCCTTCAACCTGTTCTTTAATTATGTCAGGTATTGAGTGCATCTCTACCTGTTTCCCTTGATTAAGGGCAACCCAATCATCAAATTCTAATCCACAATAATTCATGTTAGATGATAATTTTTCGCCCTTTTTTAGTTTTACTTTCATATCCGACTCCTACTTTCGTTCTTTAAGATACGTTGCTTAAATACATTGCGTTAAAATCCCACTTAACAACATTTAAACCTTCTGTCTCCTCCTCTTCTTCGGTCTTGTCATTGATAGCCATACTATCGAGTCTTCCGTTGAAGTAGGTATTGTTCAAATTGTCATTAAAGAGACTTTCTATTCGAGACACTTGGCGCATTATATGTTCCCAAGCGTCTCTTTTAATAGCTTTTTCCCTAAAGTAATATGCAATCTCCAAAGCATATTCTCTAATTTCTCCAGTTGATAATTTATCAACAAATTCATTGCCAATTGGGGTAAGCCTTATTGACTGATTTCCCATGTTTTTAAAATAGCCAGTATAAACCGCCATTGTCCCAGCGAATTCATTATTAAGAAAAGTTCCTATTGTATCAATAATCTTTTCTTGAAAAACATTTGTTTCAAGAACAAAATCTTCCCAATTGCGAAATTCGTTTTGGAAAATCGTATCTACGCTTTCCCATTGGTAATCCTGAATCGAAATTGCCATTATCTATTTTTAATTTGCAAAACTTCTTATATGTGTTACAACCGCTTATTGAAAATGCAATTATTTAGATTAAGATACATTGTTTATATACATTGCATTAAAATCCCATTTGACAACGTTTAACCCATCAATCGCCTTTTCTTCTTCGGTTTTATTGTTTATGACCATGCTTGCCAATTTGCCATTAAAATATGTATTGCTCGTATTGTCATCAAACAGATTCTCAATAATGGATATTTGTCGCAAAAGATGTGCCCAGAAATCACCTTTAATTGATTTTTCTTTTAAATAATAAGCAATTTCAACAGAGTATTCTCTAACTTCTCCAGTCGTTGTATACCTAACAAGTTCGTTTCCGACAGGCGTAATTCTTATGGATTGATTCCCCATATTCTTAAAATCGCCCGTATAAACGGAAATAGCACTAGCGAATTTTTCATTCAAAAAAGAACGAATGGTATCAAGAATTTTATCCTTGAATACATTGGTAAATGTAATCGCCATTATTTATTCCAACTTCTAATTGTTTTATTATCATTGCTTATTAAACATATAATCTTGAAGCCCTAGTGGAACGAATAGACGAAGAGTTGTCAACTTTCTCCATCCTCCCTGACACTTCAATTTCCCATTCGTCATTTGTGGTAGCGGAACTGTTATCTGCGCTTCCTTGAAACCTAATCTCAAGCCCGTTCCCGATTGACTGATATTGTCCATTTATAACTTTATTAGTTACAACCTGCTCTGTTTTAAGGTTTTCCGAACTACCAACGTAAACATTATAAGTGGCAGTACCAATAACACCGCCAGTACCAATTGTAATCTTTATTCTATCATATACTCCAGAATATCGACCCCTTGTGTCGACAATAAGCAGTGCGCCTGAAACTGAAATTTCCCTAATAATTCCCTTTGACGAATCACCTGTGGTCTGCCAAGAGAGCTTGGTTTTGCCGCCGTTTAGACTGTCAATATTCCCCATCGCCTCTTCCCACATTGCTATTGCTACTTCATTGGTGGGGTCAGAGGAACGAATCAAGAATGCGGCGGCAATTAATGCAGTGGTTCTAATAATAATATAATCATAACTGCCATCACTACCCTTGAACTGTTCCCTTGGTAAAGTTCCATCAAGCATTGCATTTAAATATTTTGATGCATTTGATAAATAACGAGTTTTTAGTGTTGCAAAATCCTCACCAGATTCCATAAGCATATCATTGGGATTATTTGTGGTATGATTATAATAGACAGCATCCGTTGATGAGTCGTAATACCATTCACCCGTAGTCCCAGATGTGTCTACATCTGAACTGTTGGATTCCGCTGCGCCCAAATCCGCACCATCTGCAAATAATAAAGTCACAAGACCGCAGTTATCAGCCCTATACCTTGTTCCAGAGTCAACCACCCACCCATAAATTGGTGTTTTTGTATCAAAGGAATCAACCTCTGGGAATACATCTTTTAAATCTCTATTTGTTGCGTAAGTAGCCATAATTACTCCCTAATCTCAAAATGTGGCAAATCATCAAAATTATTATCTTTTAATTCTGTATTCATATTCCAGTCACCGCCCCATCTAATTTTTAAATCCATCTGTGAAGCTATCCCCATAACGAATCCAGCAAAGTAAGTCATTCTTTCTCGGTCTTTCCAATCAATTGGGTAAGGAACAACGTCCACAGCAATAGACGGAATTTTATTATGCTTACCATCAGGATAACGTAATTTGCTATTCCCCTTTGCGTAAGCTTCGTTTTGTTCTTTTTCTCCACGATGCCCCTCTAATATTGAGCAATCAAAATATTTGATTATCTCATTGAATAAATTTTGCAAACGAGAGTCGCAAGTTGACAGTCTCGACCTGCTTCTTTTACCAAATTTAGGCATCAAAACTTCCAGAAAATCTTAATACCTGAAGAAGCGATATCAAGAACCTCTTTTACTATCTTATCACGTTCTGTTTTAGTAATCTTACCATCTTTTGCAGCTTCGTGATATACATTCAATGCTTCCTGAATTTCCTTTAACACTTTTTTGTATTTAGCGGCAGCAAATGTTAAACCGCCACCAATAATGATTGCAGCCATATATGCTGCGTTACTCCAGTTTAACCATTCCATTACATTTTCCCCTTGAATAGCCAAGCGATGAATCCACCAAACACAACAGAAAGTACTCCTCCTATTGCAGATACAGCACTTAACAGATTTTCATTTTTACGAATACGTCCATTCTGTTCTTTAACCATAATCTCAAGTCTATCTACTGATTCTTTGATATGAGTTATGTTTGAAGTTTGACTTGCTTGATTTATTGTTAATTCTTCTAAACGGCTCTGCACTAAATCCAAACGATTTTGCACGTTGTCTCTGTAGTTGTCCACACCCTCTTTATTGTAT
>Ga0080013_1006681_pt1 | contig 10136 bp, 10 predicted proteins | sample ETNvirenome_6_85_FD_69236 | JGI IMG/M metagenome (GOLD analysis project Ga0080013, IMG submission 69236) | Marine viral communities from the Pacific Ocean - ETNP_6_85 (SPADES assembly) (version 2) | ecosystem: Environmental > Aquatic > Marine > Oceanic | place: Pacific Ocean | collected 2013-06-19
TTGTCTCTAGTATTCTGTTATCGGCGTGCGAAATATGGTTACTTTGCTGTACCGCTTCAACTAACACATAAATGTTGTCGAGTGCATCGATTAATTCTTGTCTTTTTGTTTTGTTCATGTTTTCCCCTATAGAGTCTGTTGTGCAACGTTGATGGTGTAACCAAGTTCCTTGATTTTCGCTATGGTGTAGTCGGTTAACGTTTTAGTGCCAGCAATGTTAGCGAATAGCTTGGCTTGGTCTGACACTGGGTAAATCTTGTCTTCACCGTACACGTTTCTAATTTTGACTGTGATTCGTTTGCTTTCTAGTTTCTTGAATGCTTCTCGACCATGATTGTTAAGTATTGATTCCATTGTTACTCCCTATTATCTGTGCTGTTCTGTGGACGCCGACCATTCACAATCCCCGTTGATTAGTTCAATTTCGGCTTCATGAATCGCGGCAATTAGTGCAGCCTTTATGTCTGAGAATTGATTGATAAACTCTTGATCTAGTGCGCCGACCTCATCTACCGGCTCACCATCAACGTCAACGTATATTGCATCGTTTATATGGCTAGCTCTGATTAGTCCCCATTGCGTGTTTTTGGTATGTTCCATTGTTATCTCCTGTTGTGTTGACGCAGTATAAACATGGGGCGTATGGTGCTGTCAACTACTTTGTTAAGGGATGGTGTTAGGGAGAGTGTGTATTGATATTCCTTTTACACACATTCACAGTGTGGTACAGGAATAACCTTAAAGAAAGTAAGGTAATTGCTTACTTCTTTATGGGTAGGGTCACGCAGAGAGTGATACGATAATATATTCTCAATATATCCACAATATATCGACAATATATTACCCCATTGCTGGCGTGGGAATTGGTTTGCGCTGTAGTAGTGGCGACCCCGCCCGACCCCTTTTTTTTGCGTGGATATTACGTATATTCTCCCCATACAGTGGAGGGGTATTTTAAGCATTCACAGTTCTGGTTACAGTTTAAACCTGAACCTAAACTATTGATTTATAAGGTTATTTATGGCTAGACAATTAACACCGGAAGAACTGGAAGAACTGATTCGCGCTCAAAGGATGGGCGGAATTCCTAATGTTCAGCCCGATTCTTCAATGAGGTTTGAGGGTAGACCCATATTGGGGGAGAGACAACCCGCTAAGATGCCCGGTGGTGGATTGTTGGATATGCTGAAGAATGCAGGTGGTGCGGTAAAAAGGGGATTAGGCGGTATATTAGGATCTGCTTCTACTAGATCCGGGGTTGAGATGGAGCCACAATATCAAGTACCGGAACCCAGACCAATGTTAGTTGATAAGGTTCTCGATACAGTTCTTCCACAGGCAGAAGCGTCTGATGAAATAATTCCTATGGAGATAGACGGGATAGAATATTATCCGGTCTGGAGTCCAGATCCCCCAAAAGAACTGGATGATATAGAGATATATAAAAAGAATAACCCCACGGCAGTAAAGATGACAAAAGATAGGATAGCTGACCCGTGGGAAGGTCAGTCTAAAAAACAGGATGGAAGGATGGTAAGGTTTAACACGCCAACAGACGGTTATAGGGCCGCCGCAAGGACGCTACATACTTACCGTAATGTGCATAATAAGACAAATCTCACGGATATTATACATAGGTGGGCGCCAGAACCAGAAAATAAGCCGGATAACTATGTAGCCACCATAAGAAAGCTAACAGATTTTGAAAGGGATGAAGAGATAGACAGTGCAGATAAGTTATTTGACCTTTTAAAAGCAATGACTATAGAGGAGAATATGGGTTGGTTTCCTTATGATGAAGAAGATATACGGGAAGGGATACGAAGATCGGGTAATTGGTAGTGGAAGAAGAGCTTTCCAATGTTGAATTAGCGGCACAAAGAAGAGCCACTGTTGGAAAGTGGGCTAATGCGCTTTTTGATAAACTCTTTGTTGCACCTGTTGATAAGATAGAAGATGTAATAATGGGAGAAGATGGGAAGTATTCAGATCTTTTCACAGAAGATAGAAGACGTAAGCTATTGAATATACCTTTTAACCCTACAGCAAATATCTTGGGTACTCTAAAGCCGGAATCTGCCGGGACTCTTGTAAGGGAAGGTACTTCCCCTATGAACCTGATAGGTGGCGGTTTGGTAAAAGCGGGTATAACATTCCCTAAAACGCTTCGCGCATTCCTAGCAAATATTGATAATTATGTCGGCGGATTTTATGCAAAAGGGGATGCGGTTGGCGCTCAAAAATTAATGACAGCCGCTAACAATCTCCATAAGGGTGGCTGGAAAACAGTACAGCAGTATTTAAGCCCTCTTCATTCTGCTAGATATCGTGAGGGTGGATTACCATTAGCCGCTACGGAAGTATTAGAGAAGGCTATAAATAAGCTAGATGAGTTAAGGGATATATCAAAATCCAGAAAGCTCACGGCCGATGAGTTGTCAGAATCAAAACATATGGGTAAACTGATTGTGGGTCAGTTGGGGTATGACTCCCTTATCGCCAAACAGGGTAGAGCTTTAACCCCGTGGCTTGATGAGTGGAAAAATATTCATTACCATGATGTTGTGCCATTTAATAAGGAATCATTTAGATCTGTAGCTGATATACCGAAAACTACTACATCTCAAAAGGATATGGATATAGCTTTTGATGTTATTTCAAATACATGGAAACAGGGCGGCAAGGGTTTGGGTCAGGATGGTAAAGATGTCTACATGGCTATTAAAAAGGCTAGAGGCCCAAGATCAATAGGTATGCATGATAATGATTTATGGACTTCCTCTAAAGGAAAGGAATTAAGAGATCTTCTAATAGCCAATGGAAAACCTTACAAAACTATAGATGAGCTTGATAACCAGTTATTAGAGCGCGGTTTCAAAGTTGTTAATAGATCAGATGATGGTGTATGGATTCAGACATCCCCGGAAAGAGGGTCTGGATACGTTGAGGGTGGAACTAACGCTCTGGTAAAAATAAAGAAAGATAGAAACTTAGTCTTATTCACTTCTGATGAGCATGATCTTTTCGGCATGGTTCCACCGGGGCATGACAGAATGGTTACCATTTTGCCGCCGTGGACAATGAACCTTTTTACACCTGTTACTAAAAGGAAAGGTGTGGGTGCATCTTCCAGAAAGGTCGTAGATACCAAGCCTCAATACACCTCTAAAGAAGCTATAGAGAAAGCTAAGAAAAGACTTGAAAAAGATGACTATGAAATTAAGCCGTCATCTGGTGGGGGAGGAGGCAATATGACTTCTGTTCTTACTAAAGCTCAAGAGTTTGAGGCCAGAAAACTTTTAGGACAACAGCCTGAAAGTTTAAAGATGGGACACTTCCTTAGAACTAGAGGCGGAGCAGGGTTATTAGCCGGACAACAGATGGAAAACTTATGAGAACAGATAAACAGGAAACATTTATAGAGCAATACTGCTTGAGCGGAAACGCCTCAAAAGCGGCTGAAATGGCGGGTTATTCCCATGCCAAACAAAGAGGCCATGAGCTAAAGAATAAGTTCTCTAAAGAGATTGAGGATCGCCAGAAGAAGATGTTACAGGACTGCGTTCCCGGTGCATTGGCACAACTACAAAACTTGGTACATTCCGCTGAATCAGAATCTGTTCGTTTAGGTGCGGTTAAAGATGTGTTGGATAGAGCGGGATTAAAACCTGCTGAAAAGATTAAGCAGGAAATCTCTCATGTAGAGACTGCTTCCACCGATGAACTGCAAAGGGAACTGGAGGCATTAATCGGAACATCTGATATCTCAGAAATCCCAGAACTGGTGAACTAAAGTGGGCGTTAAGGGAACTAAAAATATTTCTTCAGAGTTAAGTGAAAAAATATTTCAGGTAGCTAATAGGGAAGAAGCAAAAGGTTTAACCAATAAGCAAATTGCTGAAATTGTAAATAAAGAATATTTAGAAGAGACTGGAAAGGCATCAAATATAGGTGAGAGCAGTGTTCGTAGGCATGGGAAGGTTAGTAGGGGTAGTGGTTATCGTAGTGTAGGAAACTTAGTACATTCTATGGATGATGTTATTTCTAATCTTGTGGCAAATAATTTATCTACAGAGGGAACAGAATCAGAGCTTAGGAGAAGGTCTAGCCAAGCAACGGCAAGAAAGAATCTATCTTCTAGAGCTAGGATAGGGGCTTTTCTTAGTCGGAGAGCGACAAGATCAACAAGTCCAGAGATTAAAAAAGAGGCAACCAGATTATACGAAAGATATAAAAATGAACCCTCTTTCCCGAAAACGAAAGCGGATTATGCTAAGATAGATTCATTGAGAATTGGTAGTGGGTATAGAGGAGTATCAGGTAGGCCACCCGGAACCGGTAGGGGGGGCACATTTAGAGAGACAGAATTAGCTGGCCCAGTTCCCGACGAAATAAAACAGTTTACGAAACATGTGGATATTATAAATGATCGGGCAAATATGCTTGCTAGATTAGGAATAATAACCCCAGAAGTAAGAGATTCATTAAGGATTAGTAGCGGTCATGCATTAAGCAAAAGTGATTCTTTGTGGCCGCAATTAAGAAATTCACCCTCTAATGTATTTTTGCAACCATTAGCTGAAAATCTAAGAGCCGGAAGTAAGGCTACTGCAAAAGATATATACGAATACATAAGAATGAATGAAAGGATGCCGGGAGCTGGAACCGACAAAAAATCATTAAGAAGTATGTATAGTATTAATAATATTTTAAAGGCAAATAATTTAGAACCAATACCAGAAGAAACAGTAAAGTATTTTAGGGGGTTGCCCAGCATTAGGTCTTGGGCTTCGAATGTTGGAAAAAATATTGTAAGCGGTGTGGGAACTACAAGTGGGGATGTTAGCGGTGTCGTAAAAAGAAGTTTAATAAATTTACTTGGAAGCCGCGCTGGTAACCGTGTTCTAAAATCTGGAAAGTATGCATTACCCGCTGGAATTTTAGCATTAGTAGCCGGTAAAACTCAAGCATCAGATTTGCCGTGGCTTGCCGCAGATTTTGCTACAGGGGTAGATTCAAGAAAATTTATAAAAGGGATGCAAGATCAACAGATGCAGAGGCATGGTCAAAGTTATGGGGATTACGCTAGGAGTAGCAGAGTTGGTCAGGCAGTATCTGGTATAATAGATTTTCTCACTAATGAAGAAAACGAATACAGAGAAAGATTAAAGCATAGGCTTTTATAATGCCAATACAATCATGCACATTAAAGAGCGGTAAGAAAGGATGGAAATACGGGAAATCTGGGAAATGCTATGCAAATAAATCAGATGCAGAACGTCAAAGAAAAGCAATCCACTCAAGCGGCTACAAGGGTAGAACTGGAAAAAGCGGTAGAAATCGCTAGAGAGATTAGAAACAGAGAGCGGTACAATAAGCTCGACTTCTACGATCCGTATCCTTACCAAAAGAACTTCCATGAAACAGGGTCAGAAGCCAATCAAAGGCTTCTCATGGCGGCTAACCGAATAGGTAAGTCCTATTGTGGGGCCGCAGAAATGGCTTATCACTGCACTGGGTTATACCCAAAGTGGTGGAATGGCAGAAGGTTTACAAAGCCTGTAGTGGCATGGGCAGGTGGCGTATCAAACGAAACCACCAGAGATATTGTACAGTTTGAATTATTGGGTTCCCCTGATGATCCAGAAGCATTTGGATCCGGCGCAGTCCCAAGAAGTTGTATTATAAAAACAGAGCGCAAACCGGGCGTACCTAACGCAAAGAGCATGGCACTAATTAGACATGTTTCCGGGGGGAACTCCTCTTTATTTTTTAAGGCATATGAGATGGGAGTAGATAAGTGGCAGGGAAGAAGTGTGGACTGCTGTTGGCTTGACGAAGAACCAAGTCGAGAGCTGTATTCACAGGCTGTAACACGAACCCTTGACCGGCGCGGAATGGTCTATATGACCTTCACGCCGGAAAACGGTATGACAGAAACAGTCGCCTCCTTTATGAACCGTTTACAATCCGGTCAATCACTCACTAACGCCACATGGGATGATGCTTCTGAGAAGATCATGTCCATGAAGGGTGAGAGAGGGCATTTATCTGAATCTGTTATGGAGCAGATCTTATCCTCTTATTCTCCTCATGAGAGGGAAATGAGAAGATACGGTAGACCTTCAATTGGCTCCGGTCTTGTATTTCCTTTTGGTGAGGAAAAGATCATTGTAGAGCCTATACATATAGAGGAGCATTGGCCTAGAATAGCAGCGATAGACTTCGGGTGGGATCACCCCACAGCGGTTGTCTGGTGCGCTGTAGATAGGGATACCGAAACATTTTATGTGTACGACTGTTACAGAGCTTCTAAAGCCTCACCGTCCGTACATGCTGATATAATAAAGTCAAGGCCGCATTTTATACCCATAGCCTACCCGCATGACGGCAATCGCAGGGATAGCATGGGAAATCCGGGCTTGGCTGACCAATATAGAAATTTAGGTTGTAATTTTCTTCTGGAACATTTTACAAATCCACCGGCTCTTGGCGTTAATAAAGGGTCTAACAGTATCGAAGAGGGTTTGATGGCCATGCTACAATTAATAGAGGCCGACAAATTTAAAGTTTTCTCAACCCTATCAGACTGGTTTGAGGAGTTTAGAATGTATCATAGGAAGGATAATAAGGTGGTTCCTATAAGGGATGATCTTATGTCTGCGACAAGATATGCATTTCAATCACAACGGTTTGCTGTTTCCGGGAAAGATCCCGCATGGACGCAAGACGTAGAATATAGGAATTATGGAATAGTTTAATGGCTAAAGATAAAATTACTGAAGAAGATCTAGTTTCTAGAATCAGAGGTGAGATTACCGATTCTCTAGGATACATGGGAGATACGATCTCCACCCAGAGAGAGATGGCTATGAAGTATTACTATAGCCTTCCCTTTGGAAATGAAGTTGATGGTAGATCCCAATATGTAGATTCCACCGTTCAGGACACCATTGAGTGGATTAAACCTTCTTTAATGAGAGTGTTTGCTTCCGGCGATGAGATGGTTAAATTTAATCCTCATGGTCAGGAAGATGTAGCGATGGCTCAACAAGCCACAGATTATGTGAACTATGTATTTACTAAAGATAACCCCGGCTGGGAAATTCTTTATTCGTGGTTCACGGATGCTCTATTAAGTAAGAACGGAATAGTTAAAGTATGGTGGGATGACTATGATGAAGAGAAGAGAGAGGAGTATCAGGGTCTTGATGACTATTCTTTTGAGTACCTAATTAACTCTCCAGAGGTTGAGGTTGTAGAACATACAGAGTATGAGGACGTTGAGTACGAGTCCCGAGAAATTATAGAAGAACCCGGCATGGTTGAAGAACAGGCTACTATGGCCGGGAGAATGTTACATGATGTTGTTATAAAAAGAACAACATACAGTGGAAGGATTAAAATAGAAAACGTTCCCCCCTCTGAGTTTCTTATCTCAAGAGAGGCAAAGTCTATACAGGATGCAACGTTTGTATGTCATAGAGTAGAGAAAACCTTATCTGAATTAAGAGAGATGTACCCAGATGAAGATCTGGATGCTGAAAGTCTTGGCGGAAGTGATGAAGACCTCATGGCCTTTTCCGCAGAAAGACTTGAGCGTTATGCGTTTGATAAGTCTGCTGAATACTGGGGAGTAGGTGCGGGTGATGCGTATGATGACGAATCCCTGCGTAAATTCTGGTTGCATGAGTCTTTTCTTAGAACAGATTATGATGATGATGGTATTGCAGAGCTAAGAAAGATTTGTACGGTGGGATCAACTGTGCTTGCTAACGAAGCAATAGATTCAATTCCCTTTGTCTCTATCACTCCTATAAAAATTCCACATAAGTTCTTTGGTTTATCTATAGCTGATTTAGTTATGGATCTTCAATTAATGAAGAGTACGCTGATGCGGAACCTCATGGACAATATGTACAACCAGAACTTTGGGCGTTTCGCCGTTTTGGAGGGTCAGGCTAACCTTGATGACCTTCTTACACAAAGACCGGGCGGTGTAGTAAGAGTTAAATCTCCAAACGCAGTTACGCCTTTGACAACTCCTGCATTGGAGCCTTACACTTTTCAGATGCTTGAATATCTCGATAGTGTAAGAGAGTCAAGGGCCGGCGTATCTAGGATGTCTCAGGGTCTAAATGAAAACGCTTTGACATCTCACACCACAGCAACAGCAGTTAATGCAGTAATGGGGGCGGCACAATCACGGGTTGAACTGGTAGCAAGAAACTTTGCGGAAACCGGTGTTAAGGATTTAATGATTCAAATATATACCCTGCTTCACAAGAACCAAGATAAAGAGCGCGTAATTAAACTTAGAAACGAGTGGGTTCCTGTAAGGCCGGATGTATGGAAGGATAACTATGATTGCACTGTATCAGTAGCTTTAGGTAATGGTAATAAAGATCAGCAGATGAGTCACCTTTCCCAAATGATAAATTTCGCGGCACAGTCAATGTCTGGTGGATTGCGAATTGTTAATGAACAGAACATGTACAATCTTGGAGCGGCTCTAGTTAAGGCTATGGGTTTCCAAAATGTAAATGATTACTTAACAGATCCTTCACAAATTCCACCACAACCAGAACAGCCTTCTGCTGAAGAGCAGACACAAATGATGGAAGCTCAAGTTAAGCAGGAAGAGTTAAAAATTAAAACCGCAGAAATGCAATTAAAGGCACAAAAGATACAGCAGGAATATCAGAAATTAGCTGTTGATGCCAACCTAAAGCAACAGGAAATTAATCTCGAAAGAGAACAAAAACGAGCCGTAGCAATAGGAGCCACATGAGCGATTTTCTAAATGATGAAAGAGCAAGACATGCAAACAACTTATTACAAAACGAATTATTTATAGAAGCATTTGATGTTCTAAAAGAAGATTTAATGAACCGCTGGAGTCACAGCGGCTCGGCAGAATCGGAATCCAGAGAATCAATCTGGTTAGCGATGAGATTGCTTGATAGGATTGAAGGTCATATAAAGTCCATAGTTGAAACTGGACATATGACTGAAGCCTTGAAAAAGCAACACCCATTCATCTAATTAAGGAGTAAATTATGGCGGATACGCAAGAAGCCCCGCATCCGGCTACACAGCCGGCCCCACCAACTGGTGGAAGTGTAGAAGAAGCAAGAGAGGCATTACTCTCACTATTGGATCCTGAAGAGGAAACACCTATAGAAGAGGAAGCCGCCCCTACGGAAGAAGAAGAGTCTACTGAAGAAATTCAAGACGAATCATTTGAAGAGGACGATCAGGAAGCATCCGATGATCAAACCGATGATGAAGAAGTTGAAGAACCTGAAAGTGAAGACCCAGATCTATATGCTGTAACTGTAGACGGCGAAGAACATGAGGTCACCTTTGATGAGCTTCTGAAAGGCTATTCACGCCAATCGGATTATACAAAAAAGACGCAACAGTTGAGCGGAGAGCGCAAGCAAATTGAGGAACTTCATCAGAAGTACACCTCTGAGATTGGGCAAATTCAACAGGAGCGTCAGCAGTACATGGATTACTTAAATCAAATTGTTGATCAGTCCATGAGCGGTTTAGATAAATATGCAAATGTAGATTGGGAGGCTTTAAAAAATAAAGACCCAATTGAGTATATAACTAAACGAGAAGAGTATAGGCAGTCACAGGAAAAACTTCAGTCTATGAAGAATGAGCAAGCACAAGCTCAACATAAATATGCAATAGATATGAAGCAAACTCAGTCTGAAATGGTTCAACAAGAGCATAAAAAGCTAGTTGAAGCCGTGCCAGAATGGGGGGATCCCGAACAGCAAAAAGCTCTTTCAAGCTCAATAAAAGAATATGGATTGAGTCAGGGTTTCAGTGAGGAAGAATTAAATTCTTTGGTCGATCACAGATCGGTACTTGTTTTGATGAAGGCCGCCAAATTAGATAAGATGGAAAATTCTAATGTTAGAGCCAGAAAACTAAAAAACAAACCGAAGGTAATTAGGCCGGGTAAAGGAGCCTCTAAACAAAAATCAAAATCCAAACGTGCTGTTCAAATGAAACGTCTTCAGGGTTCAGGGCGCGTTGATGATGCGTCTGCACTCTTGGAGGATTTTATAGACCTTTAACTTTTAGGAGGAAAACGCTATGGGCGTTCCTACGAATAC
>Ga0080013_1006682_pt1 | contig 10136 bp, 15 predicted proteins | sample ETNvirenome_6_85_FD_69236 | JGI IMG/M metagenome (GOLD analysis project Ga0080013, IMG submission 69236) | Marine viral communities from the Pacific Ocean - ETNP_6_85 (SPADES assembly) (version 2) | ecosystem: Environmental > Aquatic > Marine > Oceanic | place: Pacific Ocean | collected 2013-06-19
ATAATGCCAGAATTTTTTAGAAGTATAGCAAAGAAACCCGGAGCTACTAAAGTCCGTAAAGGATATAAAAAAGGTGGCAGTATGAGTCACGTAGGTGGCTATTCCCCGGTTTTAGGAAACAACAAATTTGGTTATCCCAGTGGAGGAGTTCCTGTAAGAACACCTATTAAAGGTGGAGGAGTTGCTAGAAGAGGAATGGGAAAAGCTGTTGCGAAAGGTGGAAGAGTCTAATGGGTGGATGGCTAAGTATATTACGAAATTCTAAAACGGCTGGAAAGGTTTTAAGAAAAGGCGTAGAGACTATTAAAAATATCAAAGCTACTCCTGATAAAACAAGCGCTAAAGACTTAATAAAAACCAATGAAAAATCATTGAAAAAGGTAATAGATAAAGTCGGCTATAATATTCAGAAACCTGAAATAAGATCCTTTTTGCACAAGCATAGAAAAGATACTACTAAAAAAATACTGAAAACAAATAAGCCAAAATAAAGAAAAAATTATGGACGGAGTCCAATTATTATTTAAATTAAAAAAACTGGTCGAACTTAGACGTGACGACGTTGTTAATTCCCTAATCAGCGGTGTTGACAATATGGAAAAATACAACTATATGTTGGGTCAGATACGAACGTATCACTATATTTTACAGGAGATCTCTAACCTGCTAAAAAACAAGGAGCCAAATGAAGACGGAAATGTTTTTAAAATCGAACCCAAAGATCACCCTCCCAAAGTCTGATCTTATCGGGCTAAAGAAATCAAAACAAATTACTAAAGAATCAACAAAGCTCCCTCAACCTACAGGTTGGAGAATTCTTGTTCTACCCTTTAAAATGGGAGAAAAAACTAAAGGGGGAATTTTCATGGGACAAGACACACTAGAAAAGCAACAAGTGGCTTCTCAATGTGGAAACGTATTAGCGATGGGTCCTGATTGTTATCGGGATAAAGATCGTTATACACAAGGGCCTTGGTGTAAAGTGGGAGACTGGGTAATGTTTGCACGTTATGCAGGATCTCGAATAAAAATAGAAGGCGGTGAAGTGCGGTTGTTGAATGACGACGAGATTTTAGCAACTATCAAGAATCCGGAGGATATCTTGCATGAATATTAACATAGGAGGAAACTATGCCAGATGATAAATCTGCAAAAGAAGAAAAAGTAAAAGAAGAGAAAACAATTGATCTCGACACCAGTGGACCTGATGTTGAAGTTACATTGCCTGAAGAAAAAGTAAACGTAAAAGAAGTAGAAATACAAGAAGTACAAAAGGAAGAGGTAAAAGATGAGAAACCTACTGAAGAACCTGTTAAGTCCGATGACGCACCTGCGAAATCTGACGAGCAGCCTGTTGTTCAAGATAGCAAACCTGAAGAACCAGAGAAAAAGGAAGAAGAACTAGAAGACTATAGCAAAGGTGTTAAATCACGTATTGCTAAATTGACAAAACGTATGAGAGAAGCTGAACGTCAAAGGGAAGCTGCTTTAACATACGCTAAATCGGTACAAGGAGAACAGACATCTCTTAAAGATAGACTCGCTAAATTAGATACGGGTTATGTGAAAGAGATGGAAGATCGTATAACATCAAGCGTAACAGCTGCCCAAAGTAAACTTCAAGCTGCTAGAGAAGCGAATGATATTAATGCGGAAGTCCTTGCACAAAAAGATATTGCTAAATTGGGCTATGAAGAAGCAAGACTTGCTGAGATGAAAGTTCAGCAAAAACAACAAGAAGAACAACGTAAAACCTTAAGTGAAGGGACAATACCTCAAGTTCCTCTTCAACCTACACCGGATGCACAAGCAACCGACTGGGCTCAAAAGAACGCATGGTTTGGCAAAGATAGTGCTATGACCTATACGGCTTTTGATCTTCATAAGAAATTAGTTGACGAAGAAGGATATGATCCACAATCGACTGATTATTATGGAGAATTAGATCGAAGAATAAAGCTTGAATTCCCCCACAAATTTGGTAATACTACAGTACAAACGTCCAAACCTAGACAAACTGTAGCTTCGGCTACGCGAACAGGTTACAAAGATGGACGCAGAACTGTGAAACTCACATCCTCACAAGTAGCAATTGCTAATAAACTGAATGTGCCACTGGAAGAGTATGCGAAACAAGTAAATATCGTGAAGGAGACATAAGCATATGGAAACTGATAAAGTGAAAAAAACCCCTCGCGCGTCCGAAGACAGAGACAAAACAAAACGTCCTGTCGAGTGGACCCCGCCGTCATCTTTAGATGCGCCGCCTGCACCTGATGGATTCAGGCACCGTTGGATAAGATCTGAAAGTCTTGGTTTTGACGACCAAAAAAATATTTCAGGTCGCCTAAGATCTGGGTACGAACTGGTTATGGCCAGTGAATACAAAGACAAAGGTTTCCCGGTAGTTGAAACAGGTAAACATACAGGCGTCATTGGAGTTGGTGGGCTGTTGCTGGCCAGAGTGCCCAACGAGATCGCTGAAGCTCGTCAAAGATATTATGCTGAAAAAGCTAATGAACGTGACGAAGCTGTCAAAACAGATCTACTGAGGGATCAGCACCCGAGTATGCCTATCAGTGTTGATAGACACTCGACGCAAACTTTCGGTGGTGGCAAGAAATAGTTTATTAACCATTTCTAAAATCAACGAATTAAATTAACCGTCACTGGAGGTCCTTCGGGACAGGTGACACACGGAGGAAACAACTATGGCAAATCAAGATGCCGCTTTCGGTCTTAGACCGTTAAAGACGGTTGGTCAGCAAGATGATTCCACTGGAATGAGTTCTCATAAGATATTACCTGGCGATGCCAGTGTTCTATATCAAGGCACCCTAGCAATAGGTGTAGCGACTGGATATGTAGACACAGCAGCAGCTGGTGATACTACAAATATTGGAGCTTTCTGGGGAACGTTTTATGTTGATCCAACTACCTTAAAACCTACGTTTAAAAACTACTATCCTGGCTCGATTACACCACCTTCAAGTGGTGCGATTGAAGCTTTCGTTTACGACAGTCCAATGCAAATGTTTGAAATTCAATCAGACAACTCAAGTGCATCAGCTCAAACTGATGTTTACATGTGTGCGGATATAGCTGGTACAGGTGGATCTACTTTAAACGGGGTTTCCAGCACGGAATTAGGAGATGGTACTCTTAATGCTTCTGCTGCACAACTAAAAATCATAGGCGTATCTCGTGACCCGAAAAATAATGATCTAACTGCCGCTAATGTAAATTGGCGTGTGATGATCGATCAGCATTTATTCGGTAACAACTACGATGGAATATAAGGAGGATAAATTATGGCTATATCACGACAACAACTCGTAAAAGAGCTTGAGCCAGGTTTAAACGCCTTGTTCGGCCTAGAGTACAAACGATACGACCAGGAGCATAAAGAAATTTATGCTACTGAAAGTTCTGACAGAGCTTTTGAAGAAGAAGTAATGTTATCGGGCTTTGCTAATGCATATGTTAAACCGGAAGGTTCAGCAGTTGCTTATGACAATGCACAAGAAACATTCACTGCAAGATATACTAACGAAACAGTAGCTCTTGCATTTTCTTTAACTGAAGAAGCAATGGAAGATAACTTGTATGACAGACTCGCGTCTCGTTATACAAAAGCACTGGCTAGATCCATGTCAAATGCGAAACAAATCAAAGCCGCAGTACCTTTAAATCAAGGGTTGCCTACTACAGACAACTATGATTCAGGTGATGCAGTTTCTTTGTTCTCGACAAATCACCCATGTATCGGCCCTGTGTTTTCAAACACGTTAACAACACAAGCAGACATAAACGAAACATCGTTAGAGCAAGCGTTAATTGATATCGCTGCAATGACTGATGAACGTGGTCTGAAAATAGCAGCAAGAGGAATGAAATTAATTGTTCCACCTGCTAACCAATTCAATTCTGAAAGATTGTTAAAATCTCAAGGTAGAGTTGGTACTGCTGATAATGATATCAATGCTCTTAAAAACATGGGGATGATTCCTCAAGGTTACAGAGTCAATCACTATCTTTCTGATACTGATTCTTGGTACATCATCACGGATGTTCCTAACGGAATGAAACACTTTGACAGATTACCTATCCAAACTAAAATGGAAGGCGATTTCTCAACTGGCAACGTTAGATACAAAGCTAGAGAAAGATACTCATTTGGAGTATCAGACCCTAGAGGTATCTACGGTGTCGAAGGTGCTTAATCAATAACTTAGAAATGAGGCGGCCTTAAAATCGCCTCATTTCGACAATAAAGTAAGAAATTAACAATGAAAAACTTCCGAATACAAATCCGATACCACGGGCATTTTGCTGATTTTAAGGCTATGGCTGAAGACAGTATCGAGGGCATTGAAAAAGTAGTCCTTGACAAACTGGGAAAAAATGAGGTAAAGTTCGAGTCTGATGGATTTACTAGCAAGACTGGTAAATGGATAACCTATGAGGAGGTTACAAATGATCCAAGAACTGTACACTACGAAAAGATCCTTGGAGCTAGAGTGGCAAAAGGAGTACCTGCAATCGGGGCGGCATAACGTTAAGATGATCGAAATCAACAAAAAGATCCAAGACGTTATTAAAGCAATCATCGCTCAAGAGTTTGAAGAAGATACTCGTTTACTCAAGATCAAAGACGCTGCTCCTGAGGCATCAATAGCCGGTTAAGGCTATTTTATAAAAATCAACTTTTCACTACGGGATACCTTGCGCTCTACGCAAATCTGCGCTATATCTTATTTACTATACAATTAATTAAGAACGTAGACGAGTATAGTCGACGGCCTAGAGGCTACGTTCATAAAAACTAGGAGGATAATAATATGGCAAAAACAACCTTTCGGGGACCAGTCTTACAAGGAAAAGAAGGAACTGGATATAACCTCGTGGAAAAAACAGGGGCTTACTCTGTTTTAATTGGTGATAGTGGTAAAACTTTCATCATTCCAAAAAACTCAACAACAGCGGGATCATCAGTAACTTTCACGTTACCAACGGTAGCGGATAATGATGGATCTTTATTTACATTTGTAAATACTGGCGCTGATGGTACCAACCAAATTAATATAACTGGTGCTTCAGGCGAATATATTATTTACAAAGGCGTTGTTAACCAAATCACTTTAACAAATACTTTAGCTACGTCTAAAGTAGGTGACTATGTTAAAATAGCTGGTGACAAAACTGGCTCTTGGTGGGCTGTTACAGACATCCAAGGCGTTTGGGCATAATAAAATAATGTGAGCTCCTTCGGGAGCTCACAGCTAAGGAGAAAAAAATATGTCAAATTTTACAAGTGATCAAACAACCATTAACATGGCGGTAATAACTACGAATACTTTGGCCAGAACAGGCAGAGCTAGAGTTACATCTATTCAAGGTGAAGGTATTGCAGGTTCTATTTTAGTTTTGTATGACTCAGTTGATACAAGCTCACTAGGTACTGCAGTAGCTACTTATAACTATGGAACAGAAGGATTATCCGTTTATGTTCCTGGTTCCGGTATTCTATTTAAAAGTGGGATTTGTTATCACTTAACTGGAGCATCTGGTAGCGTTACTGTAACTATTACTGGAGCGTAGGGGGCTAAATGGCCAATACTACTTCCGGAACAGCAACGTTCGGCAAGAATTTTTCAATTGATGAAATCATTGAAGAAGCTTATGAAAGATGTGGAGTTAGAGGAGTCGCTGGTTACCAGTTAAAAACAGCAAGACGATCTTTAAACATTCTTTTTCAAGAATGGTCTAACCGAGGTTTACACTTTTGGGAAGTGGCAGAAACGAATGTCACATTAGTAGCGTCTCAAGCTATCTATAATTTTTATCGAGCTACGGGAGACGGAACCAGTGATGCCGGCGTAACAAACGCAGGTGCCGCTGAAAGTATTTACGGAATTGAAGACATTCTTCAAATGTCTTATCGAACGAATCGAGGCTCTACTACTCAAGCCGATACTCCATTAACTAAAATAGACAGAGCGAGTTATGCAGCTAATACAAATCGATTAGCAGAAGGACAACCCTCAGAATATTGGGTTCAAAGATTTATAGATAAAGTAAGTGTTACTTTATACATTACACCAAGTTCTTCTCAAGCAGGAAACTATGCTCATTTTTGGTATTTAAAAAGAATTCAAGATGCAGGAGATTATTTTAATGCGGCTGATGTTCCTTATAATTATATCCCTGCCATGTGCGCAGGTCTCGCTTATTACTTAAGTTTAAAATATGCTGCAGACAGAGCACAACAGTTAAAATTATTATACGAAGACGAATTAGTGAGAGCGGAGGCAGCGGATGGATCCTCGGCAAGTACTTATATTACGCCGAAAACATACTATCCGAATATTTAATTATGGCACGATATTCACAGGGGAAATATGCACTCGCAGTTTCAGACATTAGTGGGCAATCTTTTCCATGGAATGAAATGGTTACTCAATGGAATGGTTTATTTGTGCACTATTCTGAATTTGAATCTAAACAACCTCAATTAAATCCTTATCCTCATCAAGCAGATCCTACAGCGCTTCCTAAAGTAAGGGTTCAACAACCTGCTCCAGATGCTTTACGTTGGTTAGGCTACAATCCTTTTCAAACGTTTGCTGCTGCTTCAGGAATTATAAATGTTAATGAACTAGATCATCAAAGAAGTTATGGAGATACCATAAGATTTCGAGGATCTCCTACGACTGGAGGAACTACAGGAACTCTTGCTACCGGTGTCTTTGTATTTTCTGATATTCCTACCACTGACGGAATTACAGGATCTAATATATGTTCGGCATCCGGTTATTCTATTGTCCCTGGAAAATATACCAGTGTCACTACAACGTTAGCGGCAGCGATTACCGATACGACTACGACGACGGGAATTACTTTAACCAGCGCAACAAGTTTTCCAACAAGTGGACCGGTTGTTCCTACGTCAACGAATCCAGTGGGAACACCCACGAATGCTATTTTAGTGGATACCGAAATTATTAGTTATACAGGAATTAGTTCAAAGGTTTTAAGCGGAGTGAAACGAGGAGCGAACGGTTCGACCGCCGCTACCCATCTTATTTCTGCAACAACACGTAGCTTGAAAACTCCTAGTGATTACTACTACTTTACAGTTGACACAGACACTGCTACAACAGGAGGAATAAAGTTCGGAGGATATAGTGTATCTTCTGGACCCGTGACTTTAAAAACAATAGGACCACAATAATGGCAACTAATTTTACATATGCAACCTTAACAACTGCTATTCAAAACTATACGGAAGTTACAGATACCACAAATGTTTTTACATCTACGATTACGGATGGTTTTATTACAGATGCAGAAACGAGAATTTTAAGAGATGTTAACATAGACGCTGATCGAAAATCTCAAACTGGATCTTTAGTTATTGGACAAGAATATATTAATGCTCCTGCAGGATGTTTAGCAGTGAGATCGGTTCAAGTCACAGAAGATGATACTAGTCCAGATACTCTAATTTATTTAGAGAAAAAAGACGTTACCTTTCTTAATGAATATAATAACTATGGAACAGCAGGTACAACGGTAGCCACAGGAAGAGATATTCCTAAATATTATGCAATGTTTGGAGGCGCAACAGGGTTTTCAGATACGACATCTGGCACGATTATGTTTGCTCCGTGTCCTGACAAAACATATACTTTTCAAGTTAATTATGTAGCTATACCAGGTAGTTTAGTTAATAATATTACTGGAACGTATTTAAGCAGGAATTTTGCGAATGGACTACTTTATGCTTGTCTGGTAGAGGCTTATGGGTTCTTAAAAGGTCCTCAAGATATGTTGACATACTATGAACAACGATATAATAAAGAGGTAGAGAAGTTCGCTATCGAACAAGTAGGTAGAAGACGAAGAGATGATTATGACGATGGAGCAATCCGTATAAAAATCGATTCTCCTTCTCCTTAAAAGGAAAAAAACTATGGCAATAACATCAGCAATTTGTAACAGCTTCAAATCAGAAATTTTACAAGGAGGGCATTGTTTAAATGCCTCTGGAAGTACAGCTGCAGGAAATACTATCAAGTGTGCTCTCTATTCAGCAAACGACGCAACTTTAAGCGCTTCAACGACCGTTTATGCGGCGCCTTCAGATGCCGCTGCGGATCCGACAAGTACCTATGAAGTTACAACTACATCTTCAGGCTACTCAGCCGGAGGAAATACTTTAACAAATATTGATGTTGCTTTAGACAGTAGCACAGCTATTTGTGATTTTGCTAATAGTAGCTGGACATCAGCTAGTTTTACGGCACGAGGATTATTACTTTATAATACTACTGCTATTACAGGATTCACAACTAATCGATCGATTCTTGCTATCAATTTTGGTGGAGACAAGACCGTTACGAGTGGAACATTCACAATTGAATTTCCAGCGGCAGCTGCCTCAACAGCGATCATACAGCTAGCGTAAGGAGCTCTTCCTTATGGCTGCAACTTGGGGAACTAATGTTTGGGGAGCCAATTCTTGGCAATCCGAAACTATCACCGTTTCATTAACCGGACTTTCAACTACATCTACAGTAGGTACTGTTACTGCTTTTCCTGAACAAGGATGGGGAAGAGATACTTGGGGATCTGAAAACTGGGGCGAATCAGCACTTACCATTTCTCTTACAGGTCTTTCATTAACTTCAGACTTAGGATCGCCTACACCTGGATGGGGAGATCTCGCTTGGAACAATAGTGATTATGGTTGGGGCTATTCAGTAATCCCTGAACAAATGATGGGGCTTACAGGAATCTCTGCTACCTCTTCTTTAGGAACGGTTGTAGCACGATCTGATTGTACAGTAACCTTAACAGGAATTTCATTAGCTTCTTCTATTGGAACCATTACGCCAGCTGATGTGATGGGACTTACAGGAATCTCAGCGACAAGTGCTGTAGGGACTCCAGTTGGAAGATCAGATAATACAACGACACTCACTGGGATTTCTGCTACTTCAAGCATAGGCGCTCCTGACATTACAACAAATCCTTTGGTTCAACCGACCGGAGTTTCAGCGACGTCTTCACTGGGATCCGTTGTAACAGGAATAGGGGTTCCATTAACCGGAGTTTCAGCGACTTCAGGTATAGGAAGTCTTACTATTTCTACTTATACAAACGTAGAACTAACAGGAATTTCGGCAACAGTTTCTGCAGGAAATATAGGAGTTCAGCATTTTCAAGATGTTGACACAGGGTCAAATTCATCTTATAGTAATGTTGCAACTGGATCAAATACATCGTATACAGATGTAGATACGGAAGCAGCTTAGGAGAAAAATATGCCTTCATCATATACGAATTTAGGAATTCAAAAAATGGAAACCGGTGAAAAAGCCGGTACTTGGGGAACATTAACTAACACTAACTGGGATATGATTGAAAATATTGCAGGAGGTTATACTACACAAGCTTTAACCGATGGTGGAACAGTCACTTTAGCAAAAAGTGAGGGTTCTTCCTCTGTATTAGCTACTCGTGTTATTAAATTAACAGGAACATTATCAAGTGGAAATGCTATTGTAACAGTACCAGACAGTATTGAAAACTGGTGGCTTGTTAATAATGCAGAAGGCGGAAGTTCTTATACCGTCACTTTTAAAACCGTTTCTGGCACAGGGGTCGCATGGGCGGCAGGTGTTACAGGAACTAAACTTATTTATACAGACGGAACTAATTGCATTGACGCAAGTGCTGATTTTGGATCAGTAGCAGGTTCTACAACACAAATTCAATATAATAATGCAGGTGCTTTTGGCGGAGCTTCAGGGCTTACAACAGACGGAACAAATTTAAATATTTTAGCTCAAGGAGATTTAAGATTACAAGATTCAAGCGGCGGTGAGTATGTTGCTCATCAAGCTGCAGCTGACACGACAACTTATACAGTTACATGGCCCGGAGCCGTTGCTACTTCTAATGATCAAATTTTAACATCTACAACAGGTGGTGTTTTATCGTGGGTAGATAACTCCGGTGGAACATCCTGGCAAGCAGTAGAAACAGGAGCCACTATGACGGCTGTGGCTGGAAACGGATATTTTATTGATACTACATCAAATGCTTGTAATGCAACGATGCCATCAGGA
>Ga0080013_1006683_pt1 | contig 10136 bp, 17 predicted proteins | sample ETNvirenome_6_85_FD_69236 | JGI IMG/M metagenome (GOLD analysis project Ga0080013, IMG submission 69236) | Marine viral communities from the Pacific Ocean - ETNP_6_85 (SPADES assembly) (version 2) | ecosystem: Environmental > Aquatic > Marine > Oceanic | place: Pacific Ocean | collected 2013-06-19
AATCTCGCTGAGAACGGTAAAGTTCCCAGTCCGTGAGCTTTCTTCCAAAAGGAGCCTTCTGTAAATCCTTTTTCAGCCAGTCAAAAGCTTTTCCAACAACGCCCGGTTCTTCTACAGTCTCCTGTTCTTCAAAAATATCTACATCATCTGCCATAATCATATCCTATCACTTCTTCAATCGAAGCGAAACCCCCATCTTTAAGACCTAAATCCGCGACAGACACTTTCAGCTCCGTAGGAGTGGTGAAAGCTTCTCCGTAATATTGCACACGGCCTCTGTTGGGATTCCATACGGCCGTGGATAAACCGATCTCGTCCAGCCTGGTGGTTCCCTCTTTAATAATATCGTCAGCTTTATTTAATTTTACAATCAGCTCTGAAGTGGGCATTCCTGATTTAATGTGCCTGTCCTTTAAAATTAATTGCCTTTGAATGGCGGTTGTAACATCCCTTTTAATAATGTTCCTTTTAGGAGTAGTGATGGCGCTGGCCATCTTAAACTTCTTGGCAATATCCACCAGACCCGCCTTTTTCAGTATATCTTTGGTAATCGCTTCCATTTGATGTTCCCCCTCCACGGGAAAATCAAATGAAACATTTTTTTGAATTCTCTTTGCAAGTCTTTCTTTCTCCTTCTTATATTTGGCTTGGCTTATTATTTTATTCTCAAATGAGGACTCAAGCGCCTCTAAATGTTTTTTAGCCTTTTGCGTGATAATGGCCGCCTTGGCTGTTGTCTCCCCCGGCTTTGTGGTAAAAAGTCCACTTGCGCTGATATCCTCCAGCTCACCTGTTCCAGCGCGAGCATAAAGTTGCGTATCTGCTAAGATTTTACTAGCCTCTCTCGCCTCATCCATAACCGCTGTCTCCTCTTTCAATCGCTGGACAATATTCTTAAGCGCATAATCATCCTCTATTTTTATCGGGGGCTTATTTTTCTTTTTCAATATTTCATTAAAAATCTTAATCTGCTGGTTATACTCGGCGGGATTCTCCAAGGTGGGTAGAAATTTTTCAAACTGACGTCTCCAATTATGCGCCAGCGTCGGCGAATACTGCTTTGATGTCATCGCTGCTTGTGGCACCGACAGAAACGGATTATCATCCATCGCCTTGATGATGTCCTTGAAGTACTCAATGGACTTGTCCCTTTGCCGTAAAAACTTTCTCATTTGACGTTGCGTTTCCGCTACCGCACTTCTATGCGCGGGTCTTCCCTTGTACAGTTGGCTCAATTTATCCGCCTGCAACAGGTATCCCGCTTCTTTAAAGTTTTCCAGGGCCTCCTTGTCAATGGCTTTTAATTCTTCCAAGCCTCGAGCTTTAGCTGTTACATCTTGTCTTTTTACAGAAGTCACGCGTCTCTGCTTGTCATTCAACTTTATAACATTGGCTGCGGCTTTTTCACTTTTCACGACGCCGTTTTCCACAAGCAACTTGCCCCACGCCTCCCGCAATTCAGGTATGTTGGCTCCCTCCTGCTTAAAGACGTCTTCCGCAAGCTGCGCCTTTTTATTGAAGATCTTGTTCATCTTCTGCGTCTCATTCAGCACCTTATCAACTTTAATCTTCCAAATGTCCTTAAGAACCCTCCAGACTTCCGGTCCCCATTGAATTCCTTTCTCCGTTAATATCCAAAATATCTTCATCAGTAATACTGCCTCGGTTCAATGTACATCGGCTCATCCTTATAGTCGGATTCGAGTTGAACAAAGTTTCCCTGACGGAAGCGCAGGAGAGCCTGCGTGGTTGAATCCACTAAATCATCATGCTCACCATAAGGGAAAGCCGCGCATTCTTCAATGACTTCTTCCGCCCACCTCTCATCAGGACACCAGATGTGCCCCGCCTCGAACAGAGGCGCGACTGAGTTGACGCGGACGTGCTTGTCCTGCCCCTTGCTCGGCGTGTACGTCACGACGGGTATGCCCACCTGGCGCAGCTCGTGCGTCAACGGCAGTCCGCTGGCCTTCGCCTCAATCAAGATCGTCTCGGGCTCCCAGTACTTGTACTGCTCAAGCGCGATCCTTTTCAGCTCGGGAAAATCCCACCGTCCCTTGCGCATCGCGACAAGAATCAGGTGAGGCGGTCCGTGCTCCACGGGCCTGAAGACGCCCCACGTGGTAATGGCGGAAAAATCCGCCGTCTCCTTCTTTGAATAAGCCGTGTCCAGACTTTGAATGACGTGCACCAGGTCAGGAATCTTCTCCCTTGTCCACATCTTCCACCATTCACGCTTGATGATCGATCCCTCCTCGGACGTCGGATTCTGCTGCCACTGGGCCTGCCATTTTTGTTCCGACAATGACGCCTTCACACCGTCCAGCTCCTTCAAGTTCCAGTACTCAGGCCACATCGGCTTGTCGTTCAGGACGGCCGGAAACTCAACCACCTCCCACTGATCAGCCTTCGGTTCGCTCTGGGCCTTGATGAGCATTCCCGTCAAGTCCTTCATGCTCCACCTGGTCATGACGATCACGATCGCCCCGCCCGGCTGAAGCCTCTGCCTCGGCCCTGAGGTGTACCATTCATAGGCGTTGTCAAGCGCCGTCTCACTGAGGGCGTCCTGCTCGGAGTGGGGATCGTCAATGACAAGAAGATCGGCGCCACGACCGGTGATCGCGCCCCCCGTGCCTGAAGCGAAGTACTCCCCGCCCTTGTTCGTCTCCCAACGGCCCGCGGCTTTTGAATCCGGTGACAGAGTCACATCAGGAAAGACATCCTTAAAGTCCTGTTGATCAAAAAGATTACGCACTTTTCTGCCAAATCTATAAGAAAGCTCCGCGGTGTGGGTTGTTTGAATAATTTTTAATTTAGGGTTAAGCCCCATCATCCAGCCAGGAAACAAATTAGAGGCAAACTCTGATTTTGTATGTCTGGGAGGCATATTAACAATTAAGCGTTTAATCTCTCCACGTGAAACCGCTTCAAGTTTTTTTGCAATAATACGATGATGTGAACCTACAATAAATTCAGGCCATACTTTTTTTACAAAAGTTAGGAAGGAGGAACGGGACTCCTTGGCCACTTTTATTTGAAGATTCCTTAATTCGTATTTTAATAAGTCAGTTGGAATTGTTTTTGGAATCATAAAAAAGTTATAACATAATCTTTGTTTGTGTAAAACTCTCGACTAAAGGGAACTCTCGAACGACGAGGCACATTTAGGGGGTGTAGGGGTGTAGTTGTACCAGATTTGGTGTTTGAAGTCCATTGTAAGTACCTAAAGCTACTCCGAAGGCAGCATGCACCTGTTCTTCAGGCATAAAAAAAGGGCGGATAATTCCGCCCTTCGCCAGTCCAGTACTGGAAACTTTAGTTAGAGTTATGTACGAACTCGTATGATTTGATCCAACAAATAGATAGGACTATCAATACTACATCATTTAATAGTGAGTATTTCATTATGTTATAGTCAGTTAATAGATATACAATCATTATAGAGCAAACCATTAACATTATGATCTTAATATGTTTATTCATCTGTTTTGAAACTCCCTCATTTTTCTTTGACCATTAGCTATTAAACTCTCTGCCCAAGCTTTAACCTCTGGACTAGCATTAGGGTTAAGTATTAGTTCCTCAACCTCTGACTCTAGCCATTTATAGAGTGCTTTCCAATTCAAGTTAATAGTAATACTCTCTGGAGTATCTACTTGAGCATTAGTAGGATTAGTTGGTTGGGTGTTTTCTCTCAAACCTATTGTTTGATTTAAAACAGTTAGTCTGTTGTGTAAGTCATTATTGTTATCTGGCATTTATGACCTCTCTTTCTATCTACCTTATTAATCCCATTACATTAGATAGTCAAATTCTTTTTTCTTTTTATTTTTACCCTTGACAAGAACACTCGGACGCCGTGCGGGGAACTTTACTATACTATAGTACTCCAAGTTTCTTGGTCGGCAATGCAATGGAGGGAGGAAGATGCCTGAGCTGCTGGGTAACAACACTACTATAAGCCACGAAATCTCCTGGTTTTGTAATGGAATGGAAGAACACCAGGGCCATGTTCCACTCGCCCCGGGGATGCCGTAACTATACTATACCAGAGCTGCCGCTCCGAGTTCGACAATGCAATGGACATAAAAAAAGGGCGAATGTTACTTCGCCCTTTTTCACCAGAATTATTTTATTAGACAGCTAATTGAAAATCAGCAATAGTTTGAATTGAAGTAGAGCTATCAACTTCCACTTGATTGTCATTGAGTGGCATAGCTTGAATAGTTTTGTATTGTGTTGGAACTTTGCACCTTTGGTATTCCAACTCCCCAAGTTTATCTTTCACTAAAGCAGTATCAATCTTTGCACCAATCTTTTGAGAGATATGCAAGGAGTAATCTTTGCCGTGTAAGAGGTTGGCGTTTTCGCTGATACCCATATCAATTAATAATTGACGATTTACTTTTATGAAGTCAGCGATTATCTTTTGCATTACTAAAGCTCTGCCATAAGCATCAGCAATTTGCATCTTAGCTTTTTTACTCATATTCTTACCTTGATGAGCTTTCTCTAAGACATTTAATATATTAACAGCTTTTGTCATTTTATATCCTTTCGACTTTCTATTAATTAATTAAGTGTCTACCATATCCCATTTCATTTGTCAATAAAATAATTTATTTATTTTTCCACCCGAACTTCCACTCACCTGCTGGGCTTCGGTATACTATACTAGACGAGGAAATCCACCGAGTTCCAATGGAATGGAGGTAGCTGCGCCCGGGGAAGCACAGTCATCACGCAAATAAGGGCGGAAATCCACGAATGTAGCTGATGGAGATGTTCTCTTCATGCCTGGTCGGCGAAGACTGACCATACTAAAGGGCAGAAAACAACGGAACTTGGTCAATGGAATGGAGGGACTGCGCAGCTGGCGTCCGGAAGATAACTATACTATAGCCACGAGACTCGCTCGATGGGCAATGCAATGCAGCTACGGCGACCAGGGAACCGTAGTCCAATCCACCAGGTTCATGAGCCCGGCGGCCAGCATCACAGTGAATGCCAGGACCGCCTGCGGGAAGCAGAGAAATGCGCCGATGTAGACGAGCAAAAATATCAGGAGGTAATGTATCAATTGCAGGCCACCATCTGTTCCAGTTTCTCCCAGACGTCCGAATGCTGCTGCGGGCTCAGGGTCACGTGGGCACCGTCGAACCAATCTTTGTACCAGTACTCAATGCGATGGACGCTCTTGTCGGGATTAATGTAGATGTTGAACTCATCCGACGGCCCGCCCCATGAGAGCTGCCATCTCCAGTATCCCTCCAGCTGGTCGGTGAATGTGCTTGGCTCTACGTAATCAAAGCTTAAGCCTTCAATGTAATTTTCATCTTCCGGATCAGTGACCTTGAGATCTTCGAGTCGTCCTTGGAACTGTTCCTCCACCAGCTGCTGGCAGGTCTTGTGAATGTTTTCTTGTCTCATTCATCCTCCTCAATGGCGAGAAATCCAGCGCCGTTTCCTTCTGGATCGGATTGCACCCAAGCGGTAACATCAGGCGCGCCATCTTTTTCCAATGTAAGGCCAGACACCTGCTCGGTGTCTTCTTCAGGTGTGGAGACGACTGCCCCTGTGACGGTGTATCCTTTTAATTTTTCAAATTCTTTTGCAAATGCTTCTGCGTTCATTGTTTCTCCTTTGTTAGTGCGCCCTTTTCACGGTATATATAAACGGTTTCTAGAAGCGGACGCAGTCTCCTGAGATCTACGCCTGCCTCCTTTTTTCTTTTATCAGGTCTTTGGCTAGCCAAGGAGCTAGATCCTGTTACTTATATAGTCCCACTTTATCCATTAGTCAATAGCTGAAGGAAGATAAATTGGGATCAGGAGGCAAACCCCGGGGAAGCCCCTGGTGCGTTAATTACTGGTAACAGGCCGTGAACCGCGGGGAATGGGCAATGGAATGGAAATTTTCATCTCTAAATTGAACGCACAGCTGCTTGAAGCAGGTGGCTGGTGTGATTATACCCTTGAAATCCGAGGAAAAAGGGAGAAAGGTATGATGGAGGTGAGTCAACCCCCGGGTGGCGTCCAGGTCCTAATACTATACTAGGGCGCCGCCTCGTGGCGAACAATGGACAATGGACAATAAAAAAGGCGAGGGGTTGAGTCCTCGCCTTGTTGAGCAATATGAAAAAATATTTTAGTTTTCGATATATCCTCCCCCGTTTTGAAGTTCAACCTCCCGACCAATTCGGTTAGACCTGTCTGCACCTTCCTTCATAGGAGGAACAACAGAATTGTAATGACCAAGAATTTTCTCTAATGTAGAATTGTTTCTATCAAGAGCTTCCGTTATGCTTGTAATCGCGTTGCATAAGGTGGTCATAGTTTCATCTGATACTACCATATCTTTCTCCATTTCTAATTGTTAGATTCCTTTATACTCCCACTTTATCCCATAGTCAAGAAGAAAAAGAATTTATTGTGGATAAGCACGCAACTTGGGAACTCTTGATTGCTTCCTGTCATAGCGACGGTGCACCCGTTATCGTATGCATCAAACAGGATCCCGTGGCGGCGTGCCTGCCGTAAAGGATCAGGGCGTCTGGCAAATAAATTTGCTTATGGAAGCCCGTGGGTTCTCCTCGGCTCCTAATCCAATGGATTGTATACTCCCACTCCATCTCATAGTCAAGTAAAAAGAAATTCTTTTTCCCAACCACACTCCTGACTGAAGTGCCAGTCCCGCCGACGGTCCATCCCTGATGATAACTGTAGGTGGGACAACGGATCGTGGGCAATGGACAATGGAGACTCCTGCCCAGCGGCACCATGCTGCGCCCGGGGATCCGGTAATGTCCTTGAAGATGGCGGAAATCCGCCGATGCAAACCAATGGAACGGGACCCCATTCACCTGTTCGCGGGACGACCCGGAAGGTAACAACAATAAACGGGGGAAAAGGGCGACAATGGAGCAATGGAAATGGAGAGTTCCCGTGCGGCCATGCTGCCTGGAAGCCGGACTCAGGTAATACTACCAGAGTTCTTGGCGCTTTTCCGCCAATGGACAATGGAGAACATCACACTCTTCATGCTGCCAGCTCCCGCAGCGCATCCTCCCAGGAAGACGTGTCTTGGGAATGGTAGTGGACAATGGATAAATGGAGAATGGAGATGGAGAACCCCAGGTGAGCCCGGGGATGCGTCCCACTTTATTACTGACTACTGCTTGGCTGGGGGAATGGGCAATGGAGAATGGAGGAAGATCTCCGCCAGATGCTTCCCGGGCCAGGGATCCTGGGGGAATGTCCAACTGGGCGCGGCCAATGCGCCTTCTTCGGCAATGGAATGGACAATGGCCCCTGGAAAGATGGAGAGTAACCTCTGAGGGAGGGTCTGGGCCAAGATAAAACTTCTGCCACCACGCAAACTATACTTATAGTTCCACATTATCTGATGAGGCCGTAAATTAATCTTGTTACTTGTAATTACTTTTAGTTCCACCCAAAACGGAATTCCGTCTGTTATTCCTAGAACATCAGGAACACCTGGCGTTGCCCAATTCTCAAAACGAGTAAAAAAAATATCTGGCATATTATCCTTCATCAGCTGCCATAACTTTGACTCTGGCTTCACTAAAATAACCAAGCAATAAAAAACATAATTGCACCAATGACAAAAATAAACTTAAGACCTGTCATTAATAAAATACCTAAAATTAACTCCCACCAATAGCCATCCATATCGGCTGTTGGGTGTCTAGCTTCTTCAACCTCAATTGATTTTCTACTTTTCATGAGATTTTACCTCCAATCTGTTTTGTAAGTTCATATAACTTTCCCCTCCACATAGATCTATAAGCTCTGTGCTTTTTTCCTTTAAGACTGCTAATCATTTTCTTTAGATTGCTAGTTCTTCTCCAGAAAAGCTGCTCCATAGGAGTATAGGGAATGCTACCGTTTTTTTGCAAGACCATAACCTCCCCATTCATAGTTTTCATCCCAGCGAGTATGTTCTTCTTTAAAAGGCGCAACCTTTATTTTCTTAATTCCGTAGCCTTCCTTGTAGGTTTCAAAGTCAAATCCCCTCGCATACTTGGTAAAGTGAACCATATACATTGTCCAATTTGTAGCTGGTGTTTGCTTCTTTACAAAAGATTGGCCCTGGCTGGTACAACCCCAGGAATCACAATTAAAACTCATGCCAGGTGTTAAACAACTTACACTCATAAAGACCTCCAGCCATAGACTGAACTATCTTTTGCATAGTCAAGATATAAAGGAAGGTGTTTTCCTAAATATTTATAGGATTGTTTTGGAATTATACTACCCCAATGAGAAAGTAATTTATTGTAAGCTGCTCTTGGTGTTGAAGCTTTTACATCTATCCTAAAACCGTCCTTGAGTAAAAAACTGAATGTTCTCATTTATCCACCTCAATTCCAGCTGCCTTCATATAAACAATAACTAGCTCACCTAATTGCCGAAACTCTTTTTTAGGATCTTTGTCTGACCAATCAACAATTGCGTTCATTACACATATGTTTAATAAGCAGTTAAAAAACTTCTTATCAATTTTCTTATCGTCTTCTTTAGCTTTCTTTAAATTTCTTGTTAGTCCGTATGTCATAACTTTCTCCTTGTTAAGTTATGCCTGGCAACTCGGTGAACGTTTTGATTTTTTTCAGTCCCCCACTACTTAAAGTGGCTAACGTTATGCCAGGCACTTTTTCTCTATAGTCCCATTCTATTTTATAGTCAAGCCTTTTTTTCCACTTTCTTCATTTCCTTTAAAACCTCGAAATCAGCTGAAATACTGTACTGTTCCTTAAGCTCCTGCAACTTTGCCTCGACATCGTCACGGCTCATTGAATCAATCGTTCCTGTAAGAATTTCCTTTTTATCCACATACAACCCTGCGATCTGACCTCTCCGAGTCTCCGCCGTCACCGCGGCATTCCAATTCCCTGATGTGCTGGCTTGATCTCTAATTCTTGCCAATGTAGAAAGTGATCTCTCCTGCGTGCACTTGTACCGTTCAACAATCGCTCTTCTCTCAGATTCAATCGCCTTTGCAACCAATGGAAACTTCAAAGGATTCTGCAGCTCCGATGCACGAACCACGGCGGATCCTCTTGCATATCCAGCCTCAATGGCGCATTGCATAGCGGTTTTCAATCCTTCAGAATGGACTAATAATATAATAAATTTTCTCTGTTTCCCTGTAATCTTGGGATCAAATAAAAAATCTGATAGCCCAGAAGGGATAATTACTTCTTTTGTTTCGGTTTGTTTCTGTTGTTCCATCTTGTGTCTCGGTTATTCCAGCGTTTATGCCAGGCCCAATTGCTTATTTTACTACCATAAACTTCCAGTATATTTAATATCCAGTCTTTCATAAAGGCCTGTTTGTATAGGTGTTTTTTACCAGACATTTGCATAAAATGCAAAAACTCAAGCCTTCTGTTTTCGGTTTGCTATAAAGGATACTTTTGGATACCTCTAATAATTGCTAGAAGTAACCTTTTTTTGGTAGCTGATAAGGGATGACACCTGGATACCTCAGATACCTCTATTTCTGATAAAAAATAAAAAAATATTTTTCTCTCAGTAAAAACAGCTATAGGAAAGCCCCTTTATGAAAAGAATACGGGATTTTCCCTTACATTCTGTAATATTCTATCTAAAGCTGCTCTACCTTCTATCATGATTATTTCCCACTCACTCTTAGTATAGGCGCGGTCGTAGTTGGGGTTGTAAAATCTGATGGATATGGTGCCACACTTGGTGCAGCTAAATATTTTTCTTACCGGGCTGTTGGGCAGGGATATTGACATTTAATCTTCTCACCTTATGCAATGGAAATGGAATAACGTTGTCAGGCAAATTTTTACTGAAATACACGGTATCCATGAGTTTAAGAGTTTGTTCTCGTTCGCGGTCCGAGATCCGTGACGCGAGCATCGTGTCCAGCAATTGCCGCTGGGCAAGAATCTCCTTTTCGCTTCTCATAAGCGCCTCCTTTTAAGACCGCCCCCCGTAAGATTCTTCATCTGAACAGGGACGGTCGTTTACTATGCGCTCGCGAGTATAGCCTAAATCCTATTTTATTTCAATAGTTCTGGGCTTTTTTCCCTCGGGAAGTATTTTTTCCAAGGAAACCTTTAATAATCCGTCCTTTAGTTCGGC
>Ga0080013_1006686_pt1 | contig 10135 bp, 8 predicted proteins | sample ETNvirenome_6_85_FD_69236 | JGI IMG/M metagenome (GOLD analysis project Ga0080013, IMG submission 69236) | Marine viral communities from the Pacific Ocean - ETNP_6_85 (SPADES assembly) (version 2) | ecosystem: Environmental > Aquatic > Marine > Oceanic | place: Pacific Ocean | collected 2013-06-19
TATAACTACTGTAGATATTAATGGTGGTACTGTAGATGGGGCAACAATAGCAACTTCAGATATTACAGTTGGTTCAGGTAAAACTTTAGATGTTAGTGGTGGTACATTAACCTTAGCGGCCGACCAAATAAGTGGTAATGCGATTAATGGTGGAACAATATCATCCTTTGCAAGTACAGGCATAGATGACAATGCAGATGCTTTAGCTATTACAATTGATAGTTCAGAGAATGTCGGCATAGGGGTAGCCCCTAGTTACAAATTACACGTTAATGGAGTAATAGCGGCTTCTGATAGCACTGGTATATTTCGTCTTGTATCAACAGCAGGAGGAACCACGACACTTGATTTTAAGAATGATGCTGGTGTATTTAAAATAAGAGATGCTGACGCTGGTAAAGAAATGTATCACGTTAAATCTTCTGCAAGCGGTTATCATAAATGGTATATAAATGATGTTGAAAAGATGACGCTTGATTCTTCAGGCGACGCCACATTTGCTGGGGATGGTACATTTAGTGGAACGGTAACGGCTTCCAATTTATCTGGCACAAATACTGGTGATACTTCAATAACAGATTCAACTAGCACAACTTCAAGTTCAACGAGAGCAAGTGCAACGGCCGTTAAGGCAGCTTACGATAGAGGCTCAACTGGTGTAACCAATGCTGCATCAGCACAATCCACTGCAGATACAGGAGTTTCAAACGCCGCGTCAGCACAATCCACTGCAGATACAGGAGTTTCAAACGCCGCGTCAGCACAATCCACTGCAAATGCTGCATTACCAAAAGCTGGTGGAACGATGACTGGTAATATTGTTATGGGAGATGATACCTCTATTGGTATTTCAGACAGTGCTGAAAGAATAGAATTTGATGGTGCAGGTGATATATCAGTATTGGGTGCAAATTTCGGCATCGGGACAACGAGTCCAGGTGCAAGATTACACGTATATGGAAGTATAACAGATAATCAATCAGTATTTAAAGTAGAAGGAACATCAGGTTCGTTATTTGAAATTAATGATTCCCTTGAAGGAAATCTAATGGAGTATCGTGATAGAAGTGGAAATCATGTACTTACAGCAACAGCTGATGGTCAAGTCGGTATCGGGACTGGAGGGTCAGGTACATTATGGACTGTAAATACTAATGGAACAGATATAGTTGCAGGTCAAGGTTTGGTTATTAGACAAGCCTCTAACAATAAAGATGCTATTGAATTACATCATCCAGGTGGAAGTGATAATACATATTCAGGTATTAGATTTGTAGGGGCAAACTGGCAATATGCAAGAATTATTGGTGGTGCGGAAACATATTCCCCTGATGCTGGATTCATGGCATTTCAAACTGCTACTGGTGGTAGTGGTGGAAATAATGTATCTAATGCTCTTTATCTCGCAGCCAATAAAGATGCAACATTTTCTGGTCATATAGCATTAAGTACAGATTACAAAGTAAAATTTGGTGCAGCTGCATACATAGAAGGAGCAACTAGCGGTACTAAGTTAATTACAAATTCAACCGATGATACATTGTTTAGAATAGGTGGTAGTACTAAGATGACCTTAAACTCGAGCGGAAATGTAGTACTGGCTGGTTCACTTTATATTCCAACTTCGGACAATTCTTCAGGTAAAATATATTTGGGTCAAGCAGCTGGAAGTCAAGGTAATTCACTTATAAATGCCTACCATAGTTTATATATAAATATTGGAGACCAAACAACTACCAGTGCTTGGTTACACTTTCAACAGGACGGTAGTAATATGTTATCTATGGGTGGAAGTACTAAAGATGCAACATTTTCTGGGGATGTAACAGTTTCTGGTGGGGATATTACATTAGTAGATGGTGGAACTATTGGAATTGGCGGTGCTAAATGGACGTTTGATGATTCAAACGATGATATTTCAACAACAGGCAAAGTCGGCATCGGGGTAACTTCGCCACAAAAGGATTTGCACATTCAATCAGCCGGTGGAACTCACGCAAGGGCTCGTTTCACTTCTGGAGGAGCAGCTGGTCACTATGGAGTGCTTGGTATAGAATTTGATACAACGCAAGGCCAAGATGCACCTAAGACTTCGATTATAGCAAATGGAATAGGGTCTTTTGGAAAATCCGACCTATACTTTTCACTTCGTAGTTCCAACGATTGGAGTGTTGTTGCAGTATCTGCTGATGCAAAAATGGTGATTAAAAATAGCGGCAACGTCGGCATCGGGACAACGGGTCCCGGTAAAAAACTAACCGTAAGTACTTCTACTAATAATGATGGGATACAATTAGTAAACGGATCAACTGAAATAGCAAAAATTTATAAGACTTCAGGTGGTAATTATGGGGCGTTAACCCTAATGGGGCCGGCTTCGGCAGTTAATGTTAGATTAAATACTGATGGCGATTCTTGGATTAGGGGCGGCGATGTCGGCATCGGGACAATGGATCCAGCTTCACTTTTGCATGTTGAAGGAAATACAGTAGTAACAGGCGATATCACATCAAATTATTCAGATATAAGATTAAAAGAGAATATCAGACCGATAGAAGATGCATTAACTAAATTAGATACATTAAGTGGATTACAATTTGATTATAAAGAAGCAGATGAATCTATTGGATATGAACCATTTAGAAAATCAGATGTTGGTTTAATAGCTCAAGAAGTTGAGAAGGTATTACCAGATGCAGTATCTATTGCTCCATTTGATAAAGATGGTGATGGAAAATCAAAATCGGGTGATAATTATTTAACTCTTAGATATGAGAGATTAGTTCCACTCTTAGTTCAAGCGATAAAAGAGTTAAGTTCTGAAGTTAAAGAATTAAAAGAAAAAATAAATGAAGAAGAATAAATTGTTATATATTTATAACTGTTAAGGAGATAAGGAATGGCTTTAAAAAAATCATATATAAGTAGATGGGGTGGTATTCATGCAAATGCATATCATAAAATTAATGGAATTCATTGGGCCCCATTACATCATAATAGTGGTTCATTGGATTTACAAGTTTATAGTTATGATACTAAGGAAGCCCGTACTGCGGGATCAGAGTCATTAGCTATGAAAGTATATTCATGGCCACTAACAGGTAGTGTTAATGAAAATTGGGTATCCCAGTCATATGAACATTTAAAAACTACTTCAGATTTTTCTGGAAGTATAGACATTTAGGGGATAAGTAATGGCATTTAAAATAAATGATATAGTCGCTATTAGTGATGATAGAACAATGTGGCCCGGTGGAGTACAGTATATAAATAGAGTTACATATACACAAGGATATGTAATGGGGGGTTATAGAAATTCATCTCCATGGAAAAATGTTAATAGAACCATTCATGCAACTGATGTAACAACTAATTTAGGTGATCACATGGATAAGAATGGGGCTTATTGTACAGGTGGATTTGATGATATTCGTGCTTATTCTTATGCAACTGATAATGCATTTCCTGGTACAACAAGTTATGTATCTTCATTTAATATGTGGGTAGAGACAGGAGGTGCAAGTCCTGGTAATATGACGGCCGCTAGAAATGATCTTGGTGAGTTTCAAAATGATGGTACAAGATCTTGGGTGTATGGTGGAGGATCGGGTAATGTAGATAGACATATTTTTGCTACTAATACGTTTTCAAATGTAACTAGTGGAGATAGTGATGATTATCAAAATTCTAATCAATGGGGAGATAATTTAACAGGATTTCGTTCCAAAGGTAGTCAAAAAATGAAATTTCAAACGGAAACTTGGTCAAGTATGGGAAATGCAGTAGGAGGCCAAACTCATTCAAAAACTTTGCCATCTAAACATGGTCGTTGTTATATAGAAAATAATGGTAATAGTACTAACGGTTCATCTCATATGATTAATTATAATGTTGTTACTGAAACTGGTGCAGGTTGTAATTCTTTTAAACCTTGGACTGGTGGAGAAACAAATTACGAAATAGGACAAAATCATGGATATGGGTTAGGACATTGTGGAGATGGTTGTCAATCAAATCATTCATTTAAGACACAATACCATACTGATTCTTATACAGCAGGCTCAACTACTATGGAGCCGAAAGGACATGATGGAATGTCTTCTGGAGCATGTGGTTCTAGAGGTTGGTCAGGAGTATAGAATAGTGTGGATATTATATAAAGAAATAGCACAATTTCCACCAACAGTATCTCCATGGCTAACTCTTAATGGGCGTCAATTAGTAGAAGTTAATGATGATACATTTAATTCTATAAAAGGAAATGTTAAAGTAATAGATGATGATTTAGTAGCAGTAGCCAAACATTATAATCAATTAGGACGGAGATATTTTACAAATGAGGAAGGAGCTACTTCAGGTTCAATTGCAGCGGATACAAATGAAAAAAGTACTAAGGCCACTAGTGAGCTTACTATAAAAGTTGAATATGATTTTAGTGATTCAGATGCTGCAAAACTTTTAAAACTTGCAAAAATAGTTATAACGGCAAATATTGAAGATGTATTTTTTACTAGATTTAAGGCATTAAATAGAGATAAACCTGAATTGGAATCAGGGTTATTTAAAGCTCAATCAGAAGAAGCAAAGGCTTATTTAGCAGATAATAGTGTATCAACACCCGTATTGACTATACTTGCGGGAAAAAGAGGTATAACTGTGAGTGATATGGTTACTAAGATTACAACAAAAGAGTCAGAATATAACTCAAATGTTGCTGAGATTCTCGGTAATCAACAAGCACTTATTTCTGAATTAAAAGAATGTAGTAATATTAAAGAAATTTTACAATTTAATGAAGAAAAATTTGGTTTACAAATGCCAGATTCACTTGCAGAAGAGTTAGAACTTACGACAGAGGGTACAAATACAAGAAAAGTTGCTGTAAAATATGGAATTCAATTTTAATGAAATAAATATAGTTATATAAAATAAGGATAAGTTATATGAACAAGAAATTTAAAGAAGATTTAATAGAGTATTCGATGACTAAGGCCGAGCCTTATTCAGAATTTCAAATGCAAAATTTTGTAGTTAATCAAGAAATAACAGATTATAGGAAGTTAAGACAGATTATATTAGAGATAGAAACCAGAAGGCAGGCAGTTGAAACTTTAGAGATGGAAATTGAAAAGAATGAAATTTGGATTGAACAGGCAGAGGAAGAACATGATAATATTTATAAAGATTCTAGAGCCTATAATAAGTATGAAAAAAGATTAGATGAATTAAAAATAAAGAGATTAAAATATGATTATAGAGTAAATAAAAAAAGATATAAACAAGGAGTTTTAGAATTAGATGTATTAGTAAAATTAGTAGAAGATTCTTATGAAAATATAGAAAGTGTTAGAGATCAATTAGAAAATAATATAGAAGGTAAAGAACAAATTTATTGGATATCAAGGTTGGGAAAACAAGCCTCAATGGATTTAATATCTACTGGTAGAATTGGTGTAGGTAATATGGATGCTATTGCTAATATGTCAGAAAAAAATCAAGTAAAAACTCTTAAAAGTGCTCTTGAATATACAGACCGATTATCATCGGGGATGAAGGAAATTGGAGATAAAATAAATAAAAAACTTATTGGAAGTTATGATATGTCAGAAGTTACAGGTTCATTAGATAAAAAACAAGAGGAAAAATAGTTATGTCAAATAATAAAAAAGATAAATTAATGGAAACAGTTAAAAATACTCAAATTCCAATGTCTCCTTATCAAATTGAAAATTTTGTAGTTAGAGGACAAATAACTACTGTACGCCAAGTAAGACAGTTATTTTTAGAATTAAAAAGTCGAGAAGAAGGAAGGATTAATAGTAAATTTAATATGCGTCGTGCTTCCGAAGAAATAAAAATACTTGAACGAGAGATAAGTGAGACTGATTCAGGACCAGAGTTAGAAATTTTAAAAATAGATTTAGAAGAAAAACAGGAACAATATAAAAATATAGGTTTTGGTATTAAACAGAGTAGTAAAGAAATAGATACTTTATTAGATATGTTAGAAAAGGCCAGTGATATTGTAGATTTAAATAAACTTAATGAGTTAGTGGATAAAAATGAAGAAGAATATTGGATTAAAAGACTTTCTAAACAGGCCGCTCTTGATATGGCTACTACGGGAGTTATTTCTGTTGGAAATATGGATGCCATTCTTTCCATGAGTGATAAAGATCAAATTAAAACTTTAGCTTCTTCTATAGAGTTTTCAAACCGATTGAGGAGTGGTATTCAAAATATAGAACGGAAGGTTTTACGTTCAGGACCACCAGAAGTTGATTTGTTAGGAGAAGGAACTGATGAATCAAAAACAGATGTATTAAGTTATAATCCGTCAGACGGTACAACTGAAAAAATAGTTACTACTGAAAAAATAAACCCCGAAGTATCAGAGTTATTGTGGAGAATTGAATTTGATAATGAAATTTTATCAGACAGTGTTAAAAAATTAAAGTAGAAAATGAGTACAATTAATAGTATAATAATAGTTGGTGGTGGATCATCTGGTTGGATTACCGCTGCATATTTGTCAAATAATTTACCAAAAGATATTAAAATAACTTTAATAGAGTCATCTAAAATACCTACAATTGGGGTAGGTGAAGGTACACAACCTTATACTATGCCTTTTTTAGAAGAATGTGGAATGAAACCTGAAGATTGGATGGAAAAAACAGATTCTACTTATAAATATGGTGTTGAGCTTGTAGGGTGGAGTAAAGATCCTATATTTATAGATAATGATACCCAAGAAGTGTCAGTATTAGGACCTGAAATTATGTTTCACAATTATTGGTTAAGTACTAAGCCGAGTGTAAAAGAATATTTTAACTCTTTACCATCATATGTTTTAGCTAAACATAATAAATCACCAAAAGCAAACCATTCTGGATTAGATTATACTCCTGGATTTGTAGTTCCTACGTGGGACGCAGTTCATTTTGATGCTAATGCACTTGGTGAAACATTAAAACATAAATGTATTGATAGGATTACACACATTGATGATTTAATAACTAATGTTATTCTTGATGAAAATGGAGTGGTTGAATTAGTTTTGGAAGATAAAGGAACAATTTCTGCAGATGTGTACATAGATTGTTCTGGGTTTGATTCGATATTATTAGAAGGAGCATTAGGAGTTAAATTTAATTCTATTGAGAATATTCTTCTTTGTAATCGTGCAGTTGCAATTCCTAAGCCATATACGAATAAATATAAAGAGATGCATCCATATACTAAATCTATTGTTATGCCAGCTGGATGGCGGTGGGTTATACCAACTTATTCAAAAATTGGAAATGGATATGTATACTCAGATAAATTTATTTCTCCAGAAGAAGCTGAAAAGACACTTAGGGAAGAAATTGATGAATGGGATTCTCCCGCCAATCATATTCAGATGAAAACTGGTATTCATGATTACATAGCATATAAAAATGTATATGCGGTTGGATTATCGGCAGCATTTGCAGAACCATTAGAGGCTACGGGTATAACATTTAGTACGAAGGCAATTCAAAATTTTGTTTTTGCATTAAATGACTCAAAAGGACATTGGAACGATAATGTAAGAAATTTTTTAACAAATGAATATCATTCAATGGTTGATGAAATTATTAGTTTTATTTTTTTACATTATTATTTTGCAGAAAAAAATGATACTCCTTTTTGGAAGGAAGTCCATAATTTACCTGTTCCAGGATTAACACAAGAAATTATTGATATGTTCATACCACATCCACCAAATAAACTTATGGTAAGTGGGTATTTTAGTATGTTTCATGTCGGACAATGGTTTTCTTTATTGTATGGTCATGGAGTATATGATAAGTATAGTTATAATATAAATGAGGTTATTTTAAAGTATGGGAACTGGGTTAATGAAACAAATAAAAATAGAACAAAATGTGCTTTGGATATTTTTCCAAATCAATATAATTATTTACAAAGTATTTATAATAAACAATAGGATGGTTATATGAAATATATATTATATCGTATTCCTGAAGCAGATATGTTACAACCTCCAGGAGTTAAACATATGTCAAATTGTGGTACATTTGCTACGGGAATGATTCCAGATGATTTTTTACATTTATTGAACTTAAAAAAGTATGAAGTAACCTTTATAACAGAAGGTATGGCAAAAGTAGGGATTTTTTATGCTGATGAAACCGGAAGTTATAGTGTAAAGAAAAATGAACAATTATCAGTAGGAATTGTTGAAGTTTCTTTTCGCACTAAGGATAAGGTATATGCCACAGAAGAAGAAATGGAAAATGCTATATTACTTACTAAGGAAATAAAAAAAATTAAATTTCGTCAGTGGTATGATAAAAAGTTTGATGAACTTAAAAGTAGTGTTTCAGAATTAGAATTAAGTGTACATGCATCACCTGAATTTTATGATGATAAATTAGAGTTATATAAAGAACTTAAAGAAAAACTTAAATTGGTTGATGAAGCAAAAACTATGAAAGATGTTAATCAGTTTGATCCAATGAGAGAATTACATGATTCTGTTTTAGATGATGAAGGAATAGGTTGATATGCCAAAAAAAATATTTAGTATTCCGTTAAATCCTATTTTAAGTGAAAAATATTTTAATGAAGAATTTTTTCCATTTTTAGAAGAGTATAAAGATTGGATTTATGATGTTTATTTCACTTGTAGAATACCACCGTTTTTACAGGATGCCATGGGTGCAGTAATACCAGAAGAAGAGAGACTTCAAATAACTGGTAATGCTATGATAATACAACGAGATATTGGAATAACAGTATGTGCAACTTTTAATAATATAAATGTTTCTTCAAAATATGATAATTATAAACTTTTTATTGAAAATTTAAAACCATTATATGAAGCTGGATTGAGAAGTGCTATTGTACCTCATGGACATTGGTTAGCTATGGGATTGAAGGATTATTTTCCAAAAATGGAAATTAAAAATACAATTTTGAGAAGAGTAGATACTGCTCAAGATTTTGTTTTAAATGCAGAACAAGGATTTGATTATATTAATATTGATAGAATATTAATGAGAGATTATGATGAATTATCTAATATAAAAAGGGCCCAGAAATTTTTTGAAGATAAATATGGAAGATATATTAAAATATCTCTTTTAACTAACGAGGGGTGTTTGGGTAGATGTCCTGTTATGGATGAGCATCATCAGTATAATAATTTGAAACAAGATGATGAATTTCCATACTTTAGACATGAAATTTCAAAAGTTACTTGTGCTTATAAATGGGAGAAAGAAGATCCTGCTTTCTTTTTAAGAGCTGCTACAATACCACCATTTAAGAAAGAATATGATGAATTGTTAGAATATGTAGATATTTTTAAAATGCATGGTCGAGATTCTACTAATAGGTTGTTGGAAACTATTGATATTATAAAAAATTATGTAAAAGGTGAGGAAATTTTAATTTCTACTCAAAGTGATGCACCTGTTGATAAATTAGCAATGAAATTACCAGATACTTCACATTTAGTTAAGTTTCATAATCTTGTTAAACATGGAATACCTTATGATGAAATGGAAGGTTGGCGAAATAAAATTAAACGATGTAAGTTTCAATGTTGGGATTGTAATTATTGTGATGTTATAGCAAAATTTAAACAGAAAGATCGGCCTGTTTTAAAACATTAAAATGTTAAAGAATAATATAAAAGATTTAACTTATCATATAGAACAATCTTTAGAATATGGAAAATTAGAAGTTTCTAAATTAACACAAGATATTTTTAATATTCCAGGATTAACGAGTAATAAGGTACGGTGTTTTTTAAATAATATTTGTGGAATTGATGGTTGTCGTTATTTAGAATTGGGAACATATAGAGGAGCAACTTTTTGTTCTGCTATTTATGCTAATAATCTTAGTGCTGTTGCAATGGATAATTGGAGTAGTCCAGAGTTAAAACCATTTAGGTCGGATATGTGGAAGGAATGGGATGAAAATATTATAAGGGGGAATCCAAGAGAAGAATTTGTATCCAATGTTAAAAAGATAAAAGGAAATAATATAATAAAAGTTTTTGATGATAATTATTGGGACTTTGATGTGAATTTAATACCTTTTAAAATTGATATTTTATTTTATGATGGAAATCATA
>Ga0080013_1006687_pt1 | contig 10134 bp, 4 predicted proteins | sample ETNvirenome_6_85_FD_69236 | JGI IMG/M metagenome (GOLD analysis project Ga0080013, IMG submission 69236) | Marine viral communities from the Pacific Ocean - ETNP_6_85 (SPADES assembly) (version 2) | ecosystem: Environmental > Aquatic > Marine > Oceanic | place: Pacific Ocean | collected 2013-06-19
TCACGCCCTATTAGGAAACAAGAGTCTGGACAGAGATATGACCTTCGTGAAGCAATGAATGATGTTGCCACAACGATAGAGTATATGATACAATCTAAAGAATATGACGGAGAAATTGAAGATGGTTGATCAATTAGAATTGGATCGCAGAACAGATGATGATTATGAGGTAATTAACCAGTTTTATAAAGCAAAAGCACTACATCCAAACATTCCTTTTTATCTACAGGATGAAAATGGAGAGACATATGAATTTGGGTGGGATTTGATTTACCAATACATTGCTAAACTGACACAATAAATAAATTTGTGTGAAGGAGTGTGCGAAAGGTGTCTATTTATTAGACGCCTTTTTTCTTATGATAAATAATCCATAACAAGAACTCATTGTGCTAAGAAGATGCCTTTAAGTCGATTAGATAATTTTATCAAGAACACCCGTGGCAATATTCTCTATGTCAATCCTAATGATTTAGATTCCACTGATAGTATTGAAAACCAAGGAAATTCTTTAGCCCGTCCTTTTAAAACAATTCAACGTGCTTTAATTGAAGCATCAAGGTTTTCATATCAGAAAGGTTTAGAGAACGATAGATTTGGTAAAACAACAATCCTCCTTTATCCAGGAGAACATGTTGTTGATAACAGACCTGGATGGATACCTGAGAGTGGTTCATCCTTTAGGTTAAGAAATGGAACTGTTTCAAGTGATTTCTCTCAGTGGGATCTCTCTACTAATTTTGATTTAACAAGTGTAAATAATGCACTTTATAAGTTAAATAGCATTCATGGTGGGGTTATCTTACCACGAGGCACTTCAATTGTTGGATTAGATTTAAGAAAGACAAAGATACGTCCTAAGTATGTTCCAAATCCAGAGAATGATAATATTGAAAGATCTGCATTATTCCGTGTAACTGGTGGATGTTATCTGTGGCAGTTCTCTATGTTTGATGGAGATCCTAATGGAGTAATTTATAAGGATTATACTACAAATACTTTTGTTCCCAATTTTTCTCACCATAAGTTAACTTGTTTTGAGTATGCTGATGGTGTTAATGATGTAACCATTAATGATGAATTTATTGGTGGAACGGCTGGTGAGTATGGTCGTACTGATTTGGATATGTATTATGAGAAAGTTGGTCTTGTTTATGGACCTTCTTCTGGTCGTGAAATTGAACCTGATTATCCATCAAGTGGACTGGATATTCAACCCAAGATTGATGAATATCGTATTGTCGGACCTACAGGTGGTGATGTTGGTATCAGTAGCATTAGAGCAGGTGATGGAGATACTGCAACAACACTTATTACAGTTACAACTGATACGGCTCTTTCGGGTGCTGATGTAGATACTGCAATTCAGGTTACTGGAATTACTGCGACTGGATATAATGGTCAGTATGTTATTAGTGATGTTGTAAGTTCTACAGAGTTTAAATATCAGGTGTCTTCTGCACCATTAAATGCTCTTCCAACTACTACAGGATCAAAGGTTAATTTAGCTGTTGATACTGTTTCTTCTGCATCACCATATATCTTTAACTGCTCCTTGAGATCAGTTTATGGTATGTGTGGTATGTTTGCCGATGGAGATAGGGCAACAGGATTTAAATCAATGGTTGTTGCTCAGTTTACGGGCATTGGATTGCAGAAGGATAATAATGCCTTTGTGAAGTATGATCAAACCAGTGGAACCTATAAGGATAGTACATATGCAGGCAACGCAAATATTCATAGTGATTCATTAGCAGTTTATAAACCAGCATATTCTAATTATCATATTAAGTGTAACAATAATGCAGTTTTACAGATTGTTTCTGTTTTCGCTATTGGTTATGCAGAGCATTTTGTGGCAGATAGTGGTGGTGACCAATCTATTACAAACTCTAACTCTAACTTTGGTGCAAAATCTTTAATTGCACAAGGATTTAGAAAAGATTCGTTTGCCAGAGATGATGTTGGATATATTACACACTTTATTCCTCCCAAAGAGATTACAAGTGCAGATTCAAATATTGAATTTACTTCAATTGATATAACAACAACGGTTGGGGTTGCTTCAACTAATAGGCTTTATCTTTATAATGAAAAAAATATAGATGTTGCCCCCAGTAATGTTATTGAGGGATATAGAATTGGTGCAAAAGTAGGTGATACTCTTCAATGTTTAATTCCAAACGCAGGTATTACAACAGGTTATTCTGCAAGAATTATTGTTCCTAATACTGAATTTACGACTAATGAGGTAACTTCTGAAAAGAAATCTACTATAAGAGGAAGTGCAGGAATTAATAGTATTTCTTCTAATACTATTGCGTTACTTGCACCTCACAATTTCCTTGAAGGAGAATCGATTAGATTTATTAGTGATAATGGGCAATTACCTGATGGACTTGATCACAATAGGGTTTATTATGCGATTACTTCGGGGGTTGGAACTGATGAGATTAAGGTTGCACAGACATTAAATGATGCTCTTAATAGCCAACAATTATCTATTAATGATAAGGGAGGGATAACTGAAGTTGTTTCTAGAGTTTCTGATAAGAACTCTGGAGATATTGGACACCCTATTCAATATGATGGTTCACAGGGACAATGGTATATTAATGTTGCTACAGCATCAACTGATAATAATCTTTATTCAACTATTGTTGGATTAGGAACCACTACTCTTGGTGCAGCAAGTCCTAGAACTTATATCACCAGAAAACCAGATACAAGGAATTTGGGGGATACTGTTTATAAGGCAAGATATGTAATTCCTGCGGCAAGTGGAATCACATCAGCAAGACCACCAATTGATGGATATATAATTCAAGAATCTGGTGATACAACTGGTACTACAGATGTGGAAGTTGCTTCTTACTTTAGTCCAACTACGCTTAGTTTAAGTAATCAAAGTGAACAGAGAAACTTTAGATTCCTTGCAAATGCAACATGGGATGGAACTAATGCTTATTATGAAACAGAAATCCCACATAATCTTTCAGTAGGTTCTGTTGTTGAAGTTCTAAATGTAACTAGTAGTGAGAATACGACGGGTATTTCTAGTTCTGGATATAATAATACATTTACTGTTACTGGTATTAGTAGTGCTAAATCATTCTATGGTCCTATATCTAGCAATCCTGGAACATTTACGAACGATACTTCAAATAGAACAACTTCTTTACCAAGATTCAAGCGTAAGAGATATAAGGATACGTTCTATGTTTATAGAACGGAAGAAGTTCAAAAATATGTTCCGGGTCAAAAAGATGGTGTTTATCACTTAACGATTTTAAACTCATCTAATGCACCTACGGTAACTCCATTTAGTTCTAGAAATTTCTCACAACCTGTTCAGTATCTCTATCCACAAGTTAATAGAGATACTCCAGCATCAGATCCTACTGCATCTATATCATATGCTCTTCCTACTCCTGTTGGACAAGTAGTTGTTGATAATCCACAATATAGTATCACCAAAGAGTCGGTTAATAAAAATTTAAATGATACTAATATTGGATTTGGAATTACTAATATCCAATCTGTTACTACTGCTGGAACTGCTCATACGATTTATACTAATATTGATCATGGTTTGAATAGAATTACTACTGTAAGTATTGCAAATAGTGGTACTAGGTATGGAACTGGTTCTGCTGCAACTCTTTATAATGTACCATTAGTAAGTGCATCTTCTACGCTTGGTAATTATGCGACTGCAATGGTAAGTATAGATGCTATTGGTGGAATTACTGCTGTTAAGATTATGGATGGTGGTAGTGCATATGGAGTGGGTAATACTCTTTCTGTTACTGGTACTGCTACTACAACAGGATATCTTGAGGGATATGTTACTGTAACTAATGTCTATGATAATGTTGGTGATGTTGTAAGAGTTTCTGGTGTATCTTCTGCTTCTTATAAGGATTATAATCAGCTTTATAGAATTACTGGAATTGCCACTGGGTTAACTAAAGAAATTACAGTTTCATCTGCTTCTACCGTAGGCGGAGCATCTACAACTGGAATAGCAAATAATGTAGATGCATCTACATTTGGATATCTAACAGGACCTGCTTTAAATGTTACATCACTGACTTATGATAGCACTTCAGGAGTAGCAACTGTCGTTACAACTCAGAATCATGGATTGCGTGTAGATAATAGAGTTCGTGTTGCGGGTGCGACTAATGATTTTTATAATACTGATTTTGCTGTAAAACAAAACACAAACTTAACCACTTTTGTTCTTAATATTGGAGTTTCTACTACTGCTTCTGGGGCAGCTGCTGGAACTCTTTATGTTTACAGAAAGGGTGTAGCATCAAATGATGGTAACATAACTGATGATAATGAGAATATTGGAGGTCGTCAAGTTGCTGAGTATGCAGGTATTACGACTACATTATCTGCTACAATTAGTAGTGCAACAACAACAGATATTTCGATCACGGATATTGGAAATCTTGATATCAATATTGGAGATTTCTTATATGTAAATACTGAAATTGTTAGGGTTAAGGAGACTGTATCAACCAATCCAATATCTGTCTTCCGGGGTGTTCTTGGATCTAATGCAACAACTCATGTTACTAATAGTGTTGTTAGAAAAATTCGTATAAATCCAGTTGAATTAAGAAGAAATTCTATTCTTCGTGCATCAGGACATACTTTTGAATATCTTGGGTATGGTCCAGGTAACTATTCAACTTCTCTTCCTGATCGACAAAATAGACAACTTTCTAAAGCAGAGGAACTTCTTGCTCAATCTACCAAGATGAATGGTGGAGTGGTTGTTTATACTGGTATGAATAGTGATGGAGATTTCTATATTGGTAATAATAAGGTAAATTCTGCAACTGGAAGGGAAGAAGTATTTGATGCCCCTATTCCTAGTGTAACGGGAGAAGATATTACCTCAAGTGGAGTTCAAGTTGGGTTTAATGTTATTTTCCCACTTGAAGTTTCAGTTAGTCGTTCTCTAAGAGTTGAAGGTGGTCCAGATAATAATATTATTTCTGAATTTGATGGTCCAGTCATCTTTAATGAAAAGATTACTTCAACATCAAATAAAGGAATGGAAGCTTCCTCTATCTTCTTACAGGGAGATGCTACAGTTTCTAGAAAATATACCGTTGGTATTTCTGCTCCTACTTTAGCAGGTAATCCAGGAGATATTGTTTATAATGCTACTCCACAAAAAGGAGGATATCTTGGATGGGTTTATACCGATACAAATGTTTGGCGTCGTTTTGGAAATGTAAGTCTTTCTGAAGGTAGTGAACATTTACTCTTTGATAAAGTAGGTATTGGTACAACAGCAATTGATAATAATCAACATGATGATGTATCCTTTAAAGTTGGTTCCGGTTCTTCAGAATTCTTTGTTGATGGATCTGGAAATGTTGGTATTGCAACTACTAATACTCACAGCTATAAGATGTATATTAATGGGAATGTATACGGAACATTTTTAGGTGATGGTGCGGGATTAACTAACCTTGATAGTATTTGGCAGGAAGATAGTGATAGTGAATGGGTTTATACAAGGACTGATCCAGATCTTAAGGTTGGTATTGGTACAAGTGTTGGTATTGGTACAGAAGTTACTGCTCAATTAGAAATTGCAGGTTTAGCAGCAACATCACTTTATGTGAAGAATGGATCAAGATTTATTTCTACTGCAACTTTTGAAAGTGATGTATCTATTGGTGGGACTATCACCATTAATGACATTAATATTACTGGTACAACTGGTCAAATTCAGGCTGGTGTTACGACAACAGCTATTCTTCATGTTGGTGCAGGTGGAACAGTATTTAATGCAACTGCATCAACAGGTAGAGTTGGTATTGGAACTAGTGTTCCGCGTTCTACCTTAGATGTTGAAGGATTGCTGCGAATAAAAACATCTTATTCGCATGTTCATACGGTTGGAAGTTCTTCAAATGTTGTTGCTATTAATCTTGCGGAAGCAAATAGTTTTGTTGTAAACATAACTGAAAATATTGATGAGTTTACTTTGACTAATATTCCTGGTGAGAATTCTTCTTTCACTATTAAAACACTTCAAGATTCAACTGGTGGGTGGGCAGTAGGAATTAATACATTTAAAACTAATGCTGGCGTTTCTATTGATTTGGGTTGGCCAGGTGGTGGAGTTTTACCCCATGTAACATCAGGTGCTGGTAGATCGGACGTTTATTCCTTTACTACTTTTGATGGAGGAACTACTCTTCATGGTGTTGTTGGAGGTCAGAACTTCCGTCCAAACTTATAAAGAAATATACCATCTAGGAGATAATTAATGGAGAATTTCGGTAGTAGGCAAACAACATTAGATCTTAATGGACCAACCTTTACTTGGTTAACAGAACCAACAGCATTGGAATTTTGTAGTGCGGGGGTTGGTACTTTTATTGGTATTGCTACTGCAACATTTCCAGTTCAAATTCCAGTAAATCCATCTGCAAATGATGGATATATTACTTATCAATGGTATGTTGATGGATATGGTGCATTAACAGATGGAACAATTGTTTCATTGGGTCTTACTGGAATTACTGGATCAGCTTCTACAACTCTTACTGTATATGGAAGTAGTCCAACATCACATAATAAAAAGTTTTACATAAGACCTGATTATGTTCCGTCTGCATATGCTCAGCCAATTGGGACTACAGTTACTGCAGGCACTGCTAGATCTACTCCAAATGCTACTAATGAAAACTTTGATTCAGATTTATGTAATTTAACCACATATCCTACTATTAGTATTACATCTCAACCAGTAGGAGCAACACTTCCTATATTATATGAAACAGCAAATTTTCATATTATTGATACAATTAGTGATACTACACAGGGAGATTTAACTTATCAATGGACATCAAATGGAGTTGATTTGGCAAATGGTACTGGATCACCGAATATAGTTTCTGGAGCACAAACTAAAGATTTATCACTTCTATCTGATACTATTGGAATTCAAACTATACAATGCAGAATACTTCATCCAACATCTTGTGATGCTCCTTTATATTCTGATGTAGTTGAATATGATGCTATAAGTCCTGATCCAGTTATAAAATATGAAATAATTGCCGAAGGATCTGCACAATTGCGTACTACTGGAGAATATAATTTAGAAAGTGGGGGAGATGATATTAATTTACCTGGATGGAGTGGAGCAGGTATTTACTATATGTCAACTGGATGGAATACTAATACTTGGGTGAGTGTTAATTTTAATACTAATGAAGAATCTGGAATTTTCCATTATATTAATATAGAGGGTATTAACAATTTCCCAGAGAATTATGGATCTGGTAATATTAATGTTGCCGGTGGTAAGATGTATCGCTGCACTGCACCTAATGGTGCTTTACATATTGGTGGCGATACTCCTGCAGGTGGTGGTAATAGAAGATTAGTTGTTGAAGAAGGTGGTGATGATTGGAATGATATGATATTGAATTGTGGGGCTGGATATTTTGAATATCATAGTACAGATCCACAACTTGCTGGGTCGTCCAAGTTGAGGATAAGTTATGGCGACTATACCAATGGGTCCGTAGATCCTAGAAATGATATTATAATCATTTATTCACCAAATAAACCGATTGAGGCAAATATAAAAATAGCTGGAGCACATGGCGCTTTAAATGGTAATCCTGGTGGTCCTGGTGGCGTATCATCATTTGATCTTACTTTGGAACGAGGAATTGAGTATGTATTTGCATTGGGTGCTGCTGGTGTAAAACCATCTCCTGGTGGTGGATATGGTGCTGGAGGTGGAACTTTCTTTTATAGAGGATCAGAACTTATTGCATGTGTAGGTGGCGGTGGTGGTGGTGGTGCTTGTGGATCTGGTGGATCTGGTGGATCGATATCTCAGAATGGAAGTAATGGAATAGGATCTAGACCTGGATCTGGTGCCGCAGCACCTTCAGATGGCAGCCTTCCTGCTAGAGGACATTTTCCTGGGGGTTCTCAAACTGCATATACACCTTATGGAAGAACAGCATCTGCAATGAATGGAGGTAGAGTTTCTGCATGTACATGGGGATCATGGTATATAAATCGTGCTTATTCTCCTTGTACGGATATTGGAATTTCTTATTTTAGAGGTAATGATGGTACTGAAAATACTAGTACTGCTAAGATAATGAGATCCTATAAGGCAGGACCTAAGGGGGGATCTGGTGATGGTGGTAATACTGGTTGGATTTATAGACAAAATGGTGGTAATGGTGGTTGGGGGTCTGCTGTTGGTTATAATGGTGATGGTGGAGGTGGTGCGCAAGGTGGTCAAGGTGGACATAGGAGTCACTCAGGTGGGGGTGGTGGATCTGGATATAGTAATGGTGAACCATCAAATATTACTAATTATGGCAAAAACACTGGAAATTCTTATCTTGAAATAGGACTACGGTCTTGACCATACAATCCCAAGATCTATAAGTATGAAATTTGATAAATACTTTATATAATCTTTGGGGGGGAGAGTGAACCCACATGGCCGTTAATAAGAATTTTGTTGTAAAGAATGGTCTTGAGGTAAATACTAAGCTTATTTTAGCTGATGTTACTAACCAAAAGGTTGGTATTGGTTCAACTGCTCCTAAATTTGAGTTAGAAGTTGCTGGTGGCATTGGTGCTACTTCTATTAATATTAGTGGAATTTCTACTTTTGGATCTGATGGTTCTTATCCTGGAACTGTTACTATTATTCCAGTAGGTTCTGGTAATTCGATTGGTGTGGGTACTGCAATTCCTGCATATCTTCTTGATGTTCGTTCTTCAGTTGCGACTGGAATCACGGCACTTTATGTCAAAGGTGATGGAAGATTAACAGGCGATTTTAATATTGAAGATAAGCTTTATGTTAATGGTATTGAGCTTACTGGTGGTGGTAGTATTGGTACAGATATTGACACTAGAAATTTAAATGTAAGTGGTATAGCAACCATTATTGGAAGTGTTCAACTTGGAACAGGACTTAGTGTTACTGGTGTTTCTACTTTTACTGGAATTGTAACTACTGCTACTGACTTATATGTTGGTGGTGACTTATATGTTGCTGATGACATTGTATATGATCAAGTAAGTGGTAGAGAAATTAGTATTAGTGGACTTTCGACTTTTGGATCGCGAGCCCTTACAGTTCAAACTGATAATGCTACTCATATTGGTTATGGTCTTTCTGTTGTAGGAGTTACAACTCTTGCTTCTGCTGGTGGTATCACTACTACTGGTGGGAGACTTTTTGTTGGAGAGAACCTTAATGTTTTAGGTATTGCAACTCTTGCTTCTGCTGGTGGTATCACTACTACTGGTGGGGATCTTTATGTTGGTGGTGACCTTTATGTACAAGATGATATCACTTATGATCAAGTAAGTGGTAGAGAAATTAACATTACTGGTGTTGGTACTATTTCGTCTTTTAATGCGGATAGTATTGTAGCAACATCTGCAACAATCACCAATTTAGATGCTGGTGTTATTACTGGTTCTGCTCAAATTGCTGTTTCTTCAGAAGGAACATACATTGGAGCTGCTGTAAGTGTAATTAACTTTGCTTCATCTACTGGAACAGCATGGAATGTTAGTACCCCTTCTGCGGGTGTAGCAACAGCAACAGTTACTCCAGGTGCTTCACTTGGAATGGTTCTAGCACTTGGTGCTTAATAAATAAACATAACAAGTAAAAAACAATGGCAGAAGCTTTTTCAAATTCATTAACAAGGGCAGTTGGGATTGTATCATCGGTTACGGGAGGTGCTATCGGAATTGGCACTAACTTAATTACTGGTATTACAACTGTTGGAATAGCAACTGGGTATATTGTTGATACTACCAATTATATCTTAGGAACCAGGGTTGCCGGATATGGAAAGAATACTGGAGAGGTCGTTGTTGATCGAGATTCAACAAATACTGCTTCAGCATCAAGTCAAGCATTAACTTTTCTGGGATTGACAAGTGCATATACATCTGCAGCAGGAACAAAGGCTATTTTGATTGGCGGTACATTTGCTAATAATACAGATAGTACTGTTAATTTAACTGTTGAAGTTCATGATAGTTCTTCAAATACAGTAGTGGGATTAGCGCAGAAGATTCCTGTTCCAACTG
>Ga0080013_1006689_pt1 | contig 10133 bp, 16 predicted proteins | sample ETNvirenome_6_85_FD_69236 | JGI IMG/M metagenome (GOLD analysis project Ga0080013, IMG submission 69236) | Marine viral communities from the Pacific Ocean - ETNP_6_85 (SPADES assembly) (version 2) | ecosystem: Environmental > Aquatic > Marine > Oceanic | place: Pacific Ocean | collected 2013-06-19
GCTGCCAACTATGGAACCTTCTACAGCTATGCTGGAAAGGAAGACAGGAAGCCAACCTTCTTCGTAAACCACTGGGATGTCTGCCTGTCGGCAAAATCTTGCAGTAGCATCCTCGACAGGCGAGGCATTTCAGTTCACTTCTGCATCGACAACGATGGAACTATCTATCAGTTACTAGATACACAACACGGAGCTTGGCATGCTGGTGGCCACGAATGGAACCATAAGTCTATCGGCGTTGAGATTTCTAATGCTTTCTATCCAAAATACCAAGATCACTATGTGAGATACGGCTTCGGTGAGCGCCCAATGGTAAAAAACGCTGTTGTTCATGGGAACATAGTGGAAGACCATCTTGGCTTCTACCCTATTCAGCTTCAGGCAGCACAGGCACTATGGAAAACCCTCTCGGAAAACCTAGACATCCCGCTTGAGTATCCAAAGGATGAGAACGGCAAGCTAGACACTGGTGTAAACAAAGAATGTGTTGATGGGGACTTCAGAGGTTTCTGTAACCACTACAATTTAACCACTCGCAAGATTGATTGCGCTGGAATGAAACTTAATAGATTACTAAATGAGGTAAAGAATGAATAGGGAACAACGACGAGCCGCAGCAAAGCAGGCAAAGAAGGATGGCAACGAAGAGTTGGCAGAGAAGGTTGTACTGTTCGGCAAACTTGGTGATGCCTGTTTAGTTTGCAATAAACCGTTCGACAAAAAGGACAAAGAAATGGTTATGTCTTGGAATGTTGTGGTTCGTGAGAGTGAGGGGAAAGTAAACTTGTATTGCCCTGAGTGTTGGCAAGGCGCGCTAGAATTGTTGAACGAAATAAAGAACGATTTATTGGGAGAAGAATAATGAAAGAAGTTTCACTAACAGAAATCCTGCACACCTTAGAAATCTGGCATGCAGAAGCGAACAACGATCATAATGATGGCTATGTACAAAAAGGCTTTAAGGACAAGATTGATGTAGTCTATAGGAGCCTGAAAGCAAAGCAGCCGCCAATCAAGTTTGAGAAAACCAAAGAAGAGATGTGCTTCTAGTGGCAAAGACGCGCAAAAAACGCTATAATTATGATGAGATGCAGAAGGTAACCTTTTATGCTGACAAAGACGAGCATGTAAGGCTGAAAATAAGACTGCAACAAGATAGTTTAACCCAAAGCGACTTTTTTCGATGCATGCTCCAGAATTATATTGATAAAGATGAGGCGATTTTAGATCTTGTAAATAATTATAAAGAGAAGCACAAGAGGCAAAACGCCGAGAGAAGAAAGAAAGTTCAAAAGAGCTTGGAAAAAGGAAGGGATGTAAAGACGAAGTTTGCGCTTGATGACAATGAAATTGAAAACATTTTTGATTTATTAGAACAAGAGCATCCTGAGTTATAAAACAAAACTACTTTTTTATATTTGCAACACTATTTATATCATGTAAACCAATTGGTTATTAGGAGACTTACCATGAGCAAGAAAAAACTGCTGGAAGAAAGCACAATTCGCAAATTTATGAAATTCGCCAACTTAGGGCATCTCGCAGAGAGCTTTGTTGATGAGGCTATGTATGAGGATGATCCAGAAGCAGATCTTCCCCCTGAGCCCGAAGATGCAGAAATGGAAGAAGAGCCCATGGAAGACGAGCCTGCTGCCGAAGGCAACGAAGAGCTTCTAGCAAGAGTCGTTCAGGCTGTCGCTGACGAGCTTGGCGTTGAAGCTGAAGTTGAAGGCGCTGGCGGAGAAGAGATGGGCGCGGAAGACGAAGAAGGGTTGGACATGTCTCCAGAAGCCGAAGCTGAAGAGGCGGCCATAGAGCCTTCTCCAGATTTTGAGCCTGCTCCAGAAGACGAAGAAGACGAAGAAGGGATCATGGAAGTCATTGACGACGAAGCTGTCATTGAAGAAGTCATGAGGCGAGTCATTAAGCGAGTAGCTGCCAAGAAGTAAAAAAAACTTGCTCTTTGTTGAGAACATGTTATATTAATAGAGAAGCCACAGATTAATCTGTGGTTTTTTTATTGAGAGGAAAAATGGATTATTTGATTATAACTTTAAGTTTTGTTTTGGGAATCGTCGCTAGCAGGATATTTACAATAGCGATTACCTGGGCCCAGCTTATAGAGTTGGTGAGAACGGTGGAAAAAGATTGTTTATTTATGCTCGCTTCGGCTTCCGAATCTGTGGCATACATCCAAACAATAAAAGAAAAAACAATGATTGACTTGAATATCGACGAAAAAGTCATTGAGAGAAGCAAATCAGTTGACGCGCATAGTTTTGACAAGTGGAAATCGGCGGCTGTAAGCAACTTGCATGCAGCTTATCCGGCTAAGTTCAGGACTTTGCCAAAGTATTATGACTGGAATACCGCAATGGATTTTCTGAATAAAGTATATTTCCAGAACAGGAATCGCATTGACAAGAGCGACAAATAGGGTTATATTATAGTTACGCATTAAGGAGGATTAAATGCGCTTTTCAGAAGATACCCCCAAGCCCGAAGAGAAAACGGAAGAGAAAGAAAGAATTATTTTTTCACCCCCAGAACTAAAACTGAGAACAGTTGGAATTATGGGAGACATCAATGACGATGCCAGCGCAGAAACAGTCTTTGGCTTACTTTCCTTGCAAAATTCGGCAGTACACTATGAGCCAGTTGACATCGAAGATGAAGACTCGGAGCTAAAAGAAGTTATCATGCCCATAGACATGGTGATTTCAACACCAGGTGGCAATGCAGACGACATGTTCGCCATCTATGATACTATGCGGCTGATCCGCGAAGAGGTACCCATTAGAACCAGAGGCATCGGCAAAGTAATGTCGGCTGGTGTTGTGCTGCTTGCAGCAGGAACCAAAGGCGAGCGAAGCATTGGCAAGAACTGTCGTGTTATGCTCCATTCAGTTATCGGTGGACATGTCGGCCCAATGCATCAGCTTGATGCCGAGATGGAAGAGATAAGAAATATTCAAGATCAATACATTGCGGTATTGTCAGAAGAAACCAAGATGACTAAGCGATACCTTAGATCCCTGTTGAAAAAGAAGGTGAACATATACCTCTCAGCATCGGAAGCAGTTGAGTTAGGCATCGCAGACAAGATTTTTTAGAATTACTAATACAACCAGCAACCGTCTTTAACAAAACAATAAACTATTTATTGTAGTGCGAAGTGGGGGCTTAAGATTATAAAAGGAAAATACATTATGTTCAAAAACTTCATTAACGACGAGAGCGGCGCAACCGCTATGGAATACGGTGTCATCACTGCAACACTTGGCACAGCAATCGCTGTCACCGCTTGGTTCTTTGGAGGAATGCTTTCCTCTATGTTCTTCTCGATGGGCGACTGTATCGCAATGGGCTTTGACCCTGAGTGCTACAGTGTTCACGCGAACGACTTTCAGGGAATGAGCGAAGAGCCTGCTTGGTGGCCACACGCATAAAGCAAACTATACTTTGGTTTGGAGGAAGAGAAGTTGAATAAGTCTGATTTTGATAAGAGAGTTTTAGAGTTTCTGACTCCTGAGCCCAAACTGGATCTTAAAACGCTGCTTGAAATGGTTGAGGAAGTGATGGATAGCACCTCGATGCTCCTTCGCGAAGAAATCACTAAAGCCCCCGTAACAAAGACATACAACATCCATCAGGTTCCGATGGTTCCCATCTCAGAGCTTGGTTGGGCAAACAACGAAGATGGCGCCGAAGGCGGCAGCCAAAGAAAGCAGCTTGAAGATTGGCTTAGGCCAATTGGTTCCTCTGGCGCCGACTTTCAGGGCAAGATTCAAGCAGTTGTCGATAAGATGAACGAGGGCTTTACTCCATCTGATCATGGCGGGAACATGAGAGCCTACATCCGAGAGGTGATGTCATACCTTGTGTTCTTAAAAACTTTGACAATGGCAATTACGAACTTTAATGCCTCTGCTGCTGGCTTTAACTTCGAAGCCTTCTTAGCAGTCTTGATGGGCGGCTCTCAAATCCCCGCTGGCCAAACAGGCGATACATCGACTATTGCCGACTTTGTAGCCAATCTTGGTGGCGAGACTGTGCCTGTTAGTCTGAAACTGTATGCAAAGGGCAGCCTTAAAGTCGATGGCAGTTTCCGAGATTTGTGCCACGATCTTACTGGAAAATCTACTAGGTTTAGTGATTGGGCAAGCTGGGCAAGCCAACAGCCAGGTGGCGGCGCTATGAGATACCTTGTGTGTGACAAGGCTTTTGAAGAGGCAGTAGACAAGACGGGCAAAAAATTGGGTGCCTTGAGCCGCGCTGGCAATATCAGATTCCACGAGTTCGACATAACGGTTGGCAATCTTTTTACGATATTGTCAAGGGCCGGCGGTAAATCGCAGGACTGCATCGCATCGGATAGCGATTTTATGGCTAGACTGAAGGACTGGGATGAAGCCGGCCAAAGAGGGCCAGTTCCTATCATCGGCGCCAGAGGCGAGGAAGGAAGTGTTATTCCCCTGCCGGATAAGCAATCTGTTGGCAATGCACAACAGTTGGCGCTCTCTACTGATGCAAATGATCCCGGCTTTTTATGGTATCTACAAACCGAGGCAGCACCTAACTTGAGCGAACTGGGAGATGGGGCGCCATCCTTGATACAGGCAATTGCCGCTGCTTATGCAATTTATGTGGAAGAAAATCCAACCGACGCAAATAAATTCTTCGACGCGGCAAGTAATATAGATAGTGTGGTTTTGAAATGGGCTGGCTGGGATGGAAAAGAAGACACCCTAAGAGATGTCGTGAAGGCATTCAAGACAGAGTATGGTACAACGATTCCAGCACTCCGTAGCAAGACAACAAATCCCAAGGGCCCCCTTCTTGCCGCTTTTATTAAGTTCAAGAATGAGGTTCTCAAGAAGCAAGATATCAGAGGGCAAGCATTGCAATCCCTAGACTGGAAGTATGGCAAAGATCCTCTTGTTGCAAAATGGTATGAGAGCTTAAGCGACGAAGCAAAAAAGATAGCGATTCTGAATACGAGGGGCTACCTAGAGAGCAAAAAATGGCTAATCCCAGATGGAGCAGCGCGAAAGGAAGGCAAGGGGCTGATTGCAACATTGCCCATTGGCGCCAAGCATGTGCAGGGAATGCTTGACAAAATTCAAGATGAAGTAATGCAGGAAGTGTTTGCTATCTTTGATGAAATGGCTACAATGAGCGAGAAACTAAATTCATACTTCGCGAATGGCTTGAAAAAGCCAGAAGAAGCCAGAAAGGGAGCAGAGAAAGGAGAGGCAGCAGCAGAGAAGGCTAGAAAAGTTGCTGCCGACACATAAAATAACTTGACACCACGCCCATAAGCGGTTATATTATAGACATCAAAGAGAGGTGAGTATTGTCAAGAGAATATGATTGTAATGCGTCATTGGCACAAAAGGTGCTGAAGGGCGCAAATGTCTTAGCAGACAATGTAGCTACGACACTCGGCCCAAGAGGGCGAAATGTTATTTTGCAAGAAAAGGGTAAGCCGCCGTTCGTAAGTAAAGATGGCGTTACCGTGGCTAGGTTTGTTGAGCTTGAAGATCCCTTCGAGAACGCCGGAGCGCAAATCATCAAGCAGGCAGCAATCCAGACAAATTCGGATGCAGGAGATGGCACGACGACATCGACTGTGTTGGCTCGTTCTATATTGCAACATTCACAAAGATATTTAACGGCTGGAGTTTCTCCAGTTGAGCTTAAACGAGGCATGGATAAGGCTGTTTCTGCCATATCCGACAGGCTAGATGAGATGTCTCGCCCAATAATGAGCGCGGAAGACATTGAGCACATCGCTACAATATCCGCAAACAACGACAAGACAGTCGGCAAACTTATTTCAACAGCAGTCGACAGGGTTGGCAAAGACGGAGCTATCACCATCGAAGAGGCTCGCTCGACTGAAACATCTCTCGACTTAACAGAGGGATTTCAGCTTGACGCTGGCTATTGTGCAGGCGCTTTCGTAACAGATGACAGAAGAGGTATCATGCATTACGACGATCCCTACATCATGGTAACAGACTATAAGCTAGACTCTGTGGAGCCCATATTGCCTGTCTTAGAGATTGTTGCTAGAGAGGGCAAGCCTTTCATCATAGTTGCCGAAGAGGTTGAAGGACAAGCCCTTGCAGCCCTCATTATGAACGCTATGAGAGGCACACTAAAGGTCGCTGCAATTAAAGCTCCCAGATATGGAGAGGAGCGAAGAAACATAATGAAAGACTTGGCCGCTTCAGTTGGCGCAACATTTGTCAATAGGGCTTCCGGCTTGAAGCTGGCAGATGTGAAACTTGAAAACTTTGGCAAAGCAAAGTCCATTGATTCGACAAATGTATTTACGACAATTGTTGGCGGCACCGGTGATCACGAAGAGATAGACAAGAGGATCGAGTCGTTAAAAGAAGAGTTGGTAAGGACAGAAAACATCCATGAGTGCGAGAGGTTGCAGGAGAGAGTCACACGACTAGCATCTGGTGTCGCCGTTATCCGTGTTGGGGGAGCCACTGAGATTGAAATGACAGAGAGAAAGCATAGAATCGAGGATGCTCTTGAGGCTGTTACTTCTGCTCGCCTAGAGGGTGTGGTGCCAGGTGGAGGAGTGGCTTTGGCTAGAACAATCGCAGACTTAGAGGTTGAAGTCGAAAACGATGAACAGAGGATGGGAGTGGAGATTGTCTTGAGCGCTGCGCTGGAGCCTTTGCGCCAGATGTCTGAGAACGCCGGAGAATCTCCAGATTTAATCACCAAGTCGGTTCAAGAGCAAGGAAATAATTACGGTTTTGATTTTAGAGCGAGAGAGATTGTTGATATGTACGAGGCTGGAATCATTGACCCAGTTAAGGTTACAAAGACTGCACTAGCCAATGCTGTGTCTGTGGCTGGTACTCTGATTACGACAAACTACGCCATCATTCAAACGAAATAGGAGGAACAAATGGATAATAAGAGAGTTAACATACAATATTCAGTGAATATGGGGGAAATACCTACAGTTGTGTCTGGCTTCCTTGAGGATATATCAACTTATATATCCGCTGCTTGGAGCGATGAGTTTTCGGTTACAGATTCCGTCATTGATTCAATCAGTCAAGAAAACTATAACAAAGCCATAGAAGGCATAAAGAAAATAAGAATGCAATTGGCAAACATAGACTACAGACTTGAAGACAGCATGTCAATATTGTCAGGCTATCAGGCTTATCTACTGAAGAAAGATTCAAGCCCCCCGCCTGTTTTGCAGCCAGTTCAGGAGCAAGAGGAAGAGGTGCCAGAAGATGAGCAAGTTTAAAAAAGGCGATCTTATCTATATTCCAGCCGACACTACCATCTTCAAATGGAGTGACGACAGCAATATCCCAGTCGGCCCAACGAAAACACTGAAAAGGCACAAGAGGGCGTTGTTTCTGGGCGAGGTAAGCGATTACTATTCGCGAGTGATCTTTGATGCTGAGGCATGGACGCTAAAAAAGACAGACATTTTTGAACTAAAGTCACTCCCTATGATAAAGGGAGATCAATGCCTTAAGTCATCAAGACTAATGCTAGAAGAAGAAGGAGAAGAAGATGGTGGTAAAATTAGTTGAAGTACATTCACATCACGCAGTAACATCAAACAATTCCTATTCATTGAGGGAGGTTTACATCAACCCTCAACGAGTAGTGAGCATGAGAGAGGACACGGGTTTCCGCTCGTTGCTTTCGGAAGGAGAGCTTCCAGACGGACTGAACGACAACCAGATGTTCACGCGCATCTTTCTTGATCAAGGACAGGGAGGGCGCAGCATAGTTGTTGTTGGCGATCCCGTGTCTGTTGATAGGAAGTTGACGGAAGGACAGGCAAGAGTACTTAGGGGGTAGGATGTTAGTCGGGTATTATCATATGTATGGCAGATCACAAGATCCGCGTTGTGCGGAACTGATAAATTTCTTGAGCAAGACAGGTTTTGAGTATGTTTTGACGCTGACGGATTTCAGTCCAGAATACGAACACTTGATCACGAAAAGATGCAAGAGAGACAACACTCCAATAGTAACAATGGTGACAATCACCGGCGAAGAAGAGCTAATTGGTGGTTTTGAGGAAGCGATGGAGCATATAGCATCTATGACAAAGGATTAGCACATTGTCAGTCAAGCCTTTAATAACATATCCTAACGATAAGAAGAATCTATGCAAAGCTATGTCTGGGATACTGCCAAAGAACAGATGCACTATCATGTCTCCGTTTTTCGGCGGGGGAACTGTTGAAACTTCTTTGGCCAAAGAGGGACATAGTGTAATCGGGTACACTCATTATCGGAGGCTGTACGATTTTTGGAGCAGCTTACTATCGGATCCGGAGCGCCTCTATATGGTGTCGAAGCATTTTTATCCGATAGAGGAAGAAAAGATATTTCAGAATCTTCAAGAGATGCAGGATAATCCAAATGATACTCATATGAGGGCAGCGCTATTTTTTGTGCTCAATAAATCTACCAAAGATGGGCTTGTTTCTTGTGGCAAAATGGTTGAAGAGCGCTCCAAACTCAATGAGTTGTCTCTGCTCAAACTGAAGAGTTTTAATCAGCCAAACATGAAAGTAAGAGAAGGCAACTATGTTGATGCGCTGAATGACAATGAAGAAGATTATGTAGTCTGTTTTCCTCCTCCATACAAGTCCAGTTCTATGCTACAAGCTCAACCGCCACCAGAAATACCCATCGTGGATCATAACGAATTGAAGGAATTGTTGCTTAAGCAGAAGTTTTGGCTGGTGGCATATGATTATTGCGAAGAAATCGAGAGACTATATTCCGAACATACAAAAATATACTTAGATGTTTCGGGCAGGGTAACTAGCAATGCAGAAAAAGCTAGAGATATTATTTTTACAAACATCAAGGAAAGAAGATGATTCGCGATTATGAAGAGGCTATCGATAATGTGGTAGCCCATCTCAAAATTGAGCACGACATTGATGTTGTGTTTGAAGACGAGGAACTGGGCGCTTATTATCACGATGCAAAAATAATAGGCATCAACACTAACGAAGCCCTGCAAGAGCAGCTATATGTTTTGCTCCACGAAGCGGGACACGCCATACTCAAAATAGAGCACAAGAAATACTTAGAGACTCGCGACGAAACCTTACAAAGCAAACTATCTCTTCTTCGAGAGGAGATGGAAGCGTGGAAAGAGGGCAGAACCCTCGCAGAGAGAATGCGCATAGGCATCAACGATGGAACTTGGGCTATGTTCTGTAAACAAAACTTGGAGGATTACATAGAATGGGCGACCTCATAGATCCGCAAGTGCTGAAGGCGTGTCTGTTTTATGGACTTGGCCAGCTATTCGCTTTCTTCCAGTGCCATGCCCAGTTCTTCTGGAAATGGTGGGATGGAAGGCCAATTCTTGCCGTCTTGGTATTTGGAATACCTGCTGGCATTAGCTTCTGGTATGCAACCAAAGTCGCCTTTCTTGCGATGGATGAAGTTTGGGGGCCGAGGTTCCTCGGCTTCTGTATATCTTATGTGACTTTCCCCATCCTCGCTTGGTATCTCATGAACGAGAGTATGCTCACAACCAAAACTTTACTTTGCGTTCTGCTCTCGTTCTGCATAATATCTATTCAGTTATTCTGGAAAACCTGACAAACCAAACTATTTATTAGGAAACGAGGGCAATAAATGGATTTTCAGAAGATGGTGCGCCAGTTCCGCGAGAATGTTTTGGACGAGAACGAGCCGCAACCAATAAACGAAATGGCATCAGAGCGATACCGCGAACCAGCCGAAGAGTGGGTTGGGCAGGTAGAGGCTGGACGGGCAAATCTGTCTTGGGGTTCCCTGTTCCCAGAGGCAGCAGAGGGCACCAATAGCCCAGCCCCAGATGGCAGGGCAACTCGTATGATCCTTGACTTCGTTCCAGATCAAATGAAGATGGCGGTGCAGATAGGCAAGAAGCTAACCAAACTGGGATGGATACCTTCCTTTGATGAGAAAGAAGTCACCCAGAAGCGAACTGTTCGTAATGCTCAAGGCGAAGAGGAGCGAGTTGAGACGAAACAGAAAATCGCTCAACTTAAATATCACAAGAAAATAAAGAAGGTTATCCCAAAAGGGCCGAGAGCAGGTGAGGAAATCGAGAAGGT
>Ga0080013_1002770_pt1 | contig 10131 bp, 4 predicted proteins | sample ETNvirenome_6_85_FD_69236 | JGI IMG/M metagenome (GOLD analysis project Ga0080013, IMG submission 69236) | Marine viral communities from the Pacific Ocean - ETNP_6_85 (SPADES assembly) (version 2) | ecosystem: Environmental > Aquatic > Marine > Oceanic | place: Pacific Ocean | collected 2013-06-19
TTTTGATCCAGATGAAACCCCGCAATTTACTGCATCAGAGATAGATGAACTTAAGTTTCAGGCAGGTAATCTAATATGGAACACAACTACAGGGAATTTGCAGGCATGGACGGGAACCGAATGGGTTAATGTTACTACCCCATCTTCTTCAGGATTGAGCGCAACCGCCACTCTTGGAGAGGTTCAAGTTATCGCAAGTGGTTCTATTGTGGTCGTTATATGATATATACTAAAGGTTGGGAAAAAAATGGCTAATTCAATGGAAAGACCTCCCATGCAAAAACAAGCAGAACGTCTTGCAGAACAAGGACGTTTTGGCGATTCAATGCTGGTTCATATGAATCCAGAAGAAGTTGAAGGTATAGCTTCTTTAGTTCCTGGTGGACAGCTAACGATTAACCCAGAGACTGGTCAGCCAGAAGCGTTTCTTGGGCTTGCAGCTATAATTGGTTCAGCAATTGCAGGAGGAGTTAGACAAAGAAAAGCAAATAAGGCTGCTCAAAAACAAAGTGATGCGATTGCAGCAAAGTCAGCGCCTTTTGATAAATTCACAGCAGACCAATTAAATAAAATTGCTAGTGGAGATTTTGCTGCACTTTCCCCAGGGAAATCATATGAAGATTATGATGACAAAGGCCAAATTGGTTTCCTTCCAAAAGGCACTTCACCAGGCATGAACTTTGATTTTCAAAATACCCCAGGGACAATGTTTGCAAATTATAAGCCTACTAATCCTTTTGCGATGGAGGCGCTTCCCAAGCAAATAACCCAGCAGCCTGTCACTCAAGATCCAATTGATACAGATGAAACGGGTGGAACAGTTGCGACAATTCCCGCTGATGATTTAGGGGGAATGGCTCCAGACTTTGATGATTTAGAAATGATTAACGCATCAAGAAGGCTTGAAGGTCTTCCTGAGTTAGAAACCATGGAAGATATTGTTAATTATCTTGCAGATATTAATGAGGGTGGCCCAGGTGGAGGGTTGCCATTTATGTCAGCCAATGAAGGCGGTCTTGCTTCGTTGCCTCAAGGTTTTTTTGCAGGAGGAGGAGCAGAGGGTACTAGTGATGAAGAACAAGCAAGAGAGAATGAGCGTCTAAGGGAGGAGCTTTCACGCGGTATTTTTGGTGGCATAGGCATGTTAAGAAGAGGCAGAAGACAGGAGAGAAGAGCTGATCGAAGGGCAATGCGACAACAAAGAAGAGGTGATAGGCAAGCCGCCGGGGGATGGTATCTCGGTAAAAATCTAGGTAGAGCGAATCCAAGTATGGGGGGTGCAAACCAGGTTAATTATTCTGAAGCGACACGCCCACAACAATCCCCACAGGCTCCACAGGAAGGTGGATGGTATCTTGGAAAGAATCTTGGAAGGAAAGATCCTAAAGCAGGAGGCTGGTATCCTGGGAAAAGATTTGATGATTGGAAAGAAAGCAGAAAGTCTGAAGGACAATGGTATCCTGGGGAAAATATCGAAAAGCTTCGATCTTGGGATGAAGGCATCGATAAAAGGTTAGATGATTGGAATAAAAAGAGAAGAGAAAAAAGAAAATCTGAAGACAAATGGTATCTTGGTAAAAACCTTGAAGACTCAAAAATAGCTCAAGCTATTCAAGGATTAAATCAAAAAGCAGAAGCTAGAGATGCTGCTAATGCTTATGCTAGATCTATGGGCGTTCCAGAAGCGCAACGTGGGGGCTGGGGGAATAGAATTTCCGCTTGGGACAGGAACGCAGATACATGGTTTCAAGACAGATTCCCCGCTCTTGGAGGTAGAGGTAATGAACAAAGCAGTAATGAGGGTGGCCTAAGAGGTTTATTGTCATTACTAGGAGGTTATGCTGACGGCGATATGGTCGAGCATTTCCCTAGAGTGAATGGCCAGATATCTGGTCCAGGTACTGAAAGGTCAGATGATATTCCAGCGATGCTGAGCGATGGTGAATTTGTGGTTAATGCAAAAGCTGTCAGAGGAATTGGTAATATTGGCGGGGCTAATGGCAGCAAAGAAGATCAGCGCAGGGAAGGTGCGCGAATGATGTACGCATTGCAAAATGCTGGTGAACAGGCAATGAGGAGAACTTAAACAATGTCAACTCAAACTTATCAAGAAAGCGCCCCTTATCTAGCGCCTGAGTGGGCAAGACAATACCAAGACCCGGCTGTCGAAATGGCAAGTCGCCGTATGATGGAGTCTTATTTCGGCCCTGACGGAATGATTAATCAACAGATACCCGTACCTATTCAGCAGGTTGCGGGTCTCTCTCCTCAAGAAATACAAGCAAGAAATTTAGCGCAAGGACTTGGTGGGTTTGGCGGTCAGTTGGCAGAAGCCCAGGATATGTATCGTCAAGGCGCTCAAGGATTTGATCCTTCAACCGCAGGATTGTTTGGAGATCCTAGAGCCAGACAACTATATGAACAAAGCTTAGGTCAGTATGACCCCCGTTCTGGTCAACAGTTCATGGACCAGGAAGGCAGGCAAATGATGCGTGGCGCTGCTGGTGATATACAAGGCGCGCAATATGGAATTGGTCGAGAAGTTGCTGGCGCTCAACGTGATATGAGAAGAGCCGGTTGGGGTGCTGGAAGAGAGTCTAGAAGAGGTCAGCGAGGAATGCGTGAAGCAGCCAGAGGAATATCTGGACAGGTAGGTAGGGCGCAGGAGGGTGCTGGAGAAGCTACTCAAAGAGCAAGAGCAGAAACTGCTGCGGCTGGAAGAGATTTAAGAAGCGCAGGACAGATGGGAAGAGGCACTGCTCTTCAAGGGATAGAACAATTAAGAGGCACTGGCGATGAATATGATCCTTCCTCGGCAGGCAGATACATGGACCCGTACAATCGTGATGTGATTGACGCGCAACAAGCTGAGATTGCTAGGCTTGGCGAGAAACAAAAACAAGATGCTCGATCTCAACAGGTCCAGGCTGGCGCATTCGGTGGATCAAGAGGTGCTATTCAGGAAGCCGAGATAGGTCGAAATGTATTACAGCAACAAGCTAAGACTGGTGCTGAATTAAGATCACAAGGATTCCAACAGGCGCAACAACAAGCACAGCAAGCGTTTGAACAGTCTCAAGGAAGAAGACAACAAGCGGCTCAAATGACAGGACAGTTAGGCCAGGCTGGAGCGCAGACTGGTATATCAGCAGCAGGTCAAGCTGGGCAGTTAGGATTAAGCGCAGAGCAGATGGCTCAACGAGGCGCGCTTGAGGGCGGCCAGCTTGGTATGTCTGGTCAAATGAATCAAGGCCAGCTTGCACAGCAAGCTGCTCAGATGGGTATATCTACCCAAGAACTTCAAGGACAGCTTGCACAACAGCGCGGCATGATGGGCATGCAAGGACAGCAGGGCATTGGCGCTCTAGCTGGACAGCGAGCAGGCATAGGTCAGAACATGGGTAATCAATACTTGCAGGCTCAACAGCTTGGTTCAAATGTATTTGGCGACCGAATGGGCCGTATGCAAGGCGCAGCACAAGGTATGGGCGCTCTCACAGGACAACAGTTTGGACAGGCGATGGATGCCTGGGGGCAAAGTGGAGCGGCAGCAAGGGCTGGAGGAGCAGGTATTGCGGGTCTAGGACAACAAGGTTACAACATGTTACAAGGCCAGATTGATACCATGACTGGTCTAGGGACAACTGGAAGAGGCATACAACAACGCGGCCTTGATGCTCAATACAGAGCTGCAACTCAACAAGCTGATGAGCCATGGATGCGCTTGCAGAGAGGACAGCAAATGTTAGGTGGCGCTGCTCCATTCATGCCTCAATATTCCAGCGGGTGGGCAATATCGCCTCATGGATTACAAGCAAATCAAACTCCAAGTGATTTTGCAAAAGCCGGTCAGGCGGCTAGTACTGTAGCAAGCTTGTTTGCTCTTTCTGACGCAAGGCTTAAGAAAAATATAAAGAAGGTCGATGATGTAGAGCCAGGAATAGGCTGGTATACCTGGGAATGGAATGATAAGGCTAAAGAAGTTGGCGTAATTAATTTGCCGACTGAGGGTGTGATTGCACAAGAGGTTAAAGAAGTTGACCCAAGCGCAGTTATGTTAGACGAAGATGGTTATTACAGAGTTAACTATTCCAAGATTAACTATGAAGGAGCAGTGGCTTAATTATGTACGAAGACATTATGCGCAGACCCATGTTTCAAAACGCACAACAACGTGCAAGTTCAGGAATCATGACGGGCGTTGCTCCGGTCCAGGGGTTTGATAAAGGCGGGTCAGTAGAATGGGTTGAACCAGAATATACTCCTAAGTTTTTGCGTGAAGAACAAGGGATTTTAGGTAGAGCTCGCAATGAGTATGAAGGGCTTAACGAAGAATACGATTCTTATCTTCCTGACATTGACTTTGATAACTTTTTTTCAACAGAACAAACTGAACCAGGAAGTGGATTAAATGCGCGAGATATTACAGATCTTTTAATTGTTGATCCTAATAATGAATTAGATGTTGCTCTTGCAGGAGCGTCAGCAGGGCTTATGGCATCGGGTCTTGGAGCGCCAGCAGCAGTAGCTTTAACCGCAGCAAGATTAGGAATAAAAGGCAAAAAACTTTATAAGTTTTTAGATAAAGCGCAAGAGGTTGGTGAAAAATATATCAAGCCAACTGAAAACAAGTCATTCCGAAATCCTTTGGGTGAATTAGAAGAAGCACCAGGAGTTGTAAGCCGAATAACAGCGCCAATAGCAAGTTATGCATCCACAAGAGCGCCATCAAGGCTACCGGACGAAATCGAGCAATTCCCTGGAGTTGCGGAAAGCATCTCTGGTCTTGTTGAAGATGTTGTTGATATTGGTCCTGAAAGGCGATCTGAATTGTGGGAAGATGCTAAAGAAGGAATCATGACAATTCCAGGGGCAGTAGCTCATGAAGCAGCTAGATTTGGTGAAGATGTATATGATTCAGCAAGAACTACTTTAGGCATGGCTGATGGTGGCATTACATCTCTACCTGTTTATATGGGCAAAGGTGGGTTCTCAATAACGGGATCTATTAAGGATGTCGTAGATTGGGTTAGAAATAAAATAAAGAAAGGCGAGATGGATGAGGTTGAAGCTCAAGAGATAATTGATGAGGTTATTAGCAAACCTAATTATGAAAACTTTGAAAGACCTACCGTAACTAGAAGAGAAGCAGCACAAAATAGAGCAGACGCTCGCAGAAAAGAAGCAGAAGCAGAAGCAGAAGCAGGAACAGAAATAGAAACAGAATCTCCCTCGCAAGAAACGATAGGGCCAAGCAAAGAAACTAAAGAAGATCTCACCGGCACAAGAGAGACTGAGACTACCAAGCCAGATCCAGAGACAGAGGTTGTCGATGAGGTGTTTGATGAGAAAGGTGGTAAAGGATGGATTAGAAGAAATCCAATAAAATCAGGAATAGCAGGAGTTGTAACAGCACCAATAACAGTGCCTGGTACTTTAGGTGTTGTTGATGAATTCGCTGGAACCGACATGGCTACACCAGTAAGGGAAGCAATGCCAACGGTGGGCGATATTGCAGAAAGCGTTTCAGAAGTTGGAGGACGCGCTGTTACAGGATTTAGAAAAGGGCTTGGATCAGAAGAGATTGAAGAAGAAAGCGTAGAACTTCCTCAAAACCCTGGAATTGATTATGCTGAATTAACAAAGCCACCCGCTAAACCTGTAACAACAAAGCCTAACCTTGACGCTTTATCTGGTTCTGCTCAAGAAGAAAGAAGTAAAGTAATGCCTAACTTCAGGCCATTTGGTGGCAAGATAGCAAAGGCATTGCTTGGAGAAGACGAAGCGTTTGGTGGCGATGATGAGGGGGATCGAGGGTTCTTGGGAAGTGTTATGAGCAAACTTCAAGATCCTAAAATGAGATATCAATTATCCCAAGCTGCGAAAGCTACAGAAGGCGCGGTTCCAAGAAACTTTGCAACTGACATGGAAGAGGCTGGCCAAGCATACGATGACATGGTTGCGCAGCGTGAGTATTTATCTGCTCAAACAAGAGATGTAGATAGAACTGATACTGAAAAGTTGGTTGATTATTACATTGATAGTTTAAAAGAAGCTGATCCAGACATGTCAAATGAAGAGGCTTCTAAGTTTAGACTTGAGTTAAATAGTTTATTTCAAAAACAAAATTTAGATTCTGCTCAAATGCAAACAATTTTAACGATATTTGAAAATGTTCCAAATGCAGCAACGGCTCAATCTATATTTGATAAACTTAATATAGACCCTAGCGTTACAACAGCTATTGCAAATATATTAAGAGGTAGGGGTCAAGTTTAAATTGTGTCAACTTTTGAATATTTATCTAACGGGAAAACACTATTAATAGATAGTAATGATCCTGATGTCATTGCAAGAAAAGTCCGAGAGGCTGAACTTGCAGTGCAACAAGAAAAAAAACAAAGAGAATACCTAGCCAGTCCTGAATACCAGCCAGCAGAAGAAGCTGCCACAGGAGAAGAGATATCTACCTTTGGCAAGATTGGTAGAGGGATCTTGGCTGGCCTGGTTACCGCACCTACAGAAGCAGCTTCAACAGTAGGGTACGCCTTATCTGCTTCTGGAAGTAAAGAAGGCGATGAGATAGCAAAAACTGCTCAAATGTTGCAAGAACGATTTGCTCCAGACATAGAGGGTTTGGGTGCATGGGCTGAAGTACCTAAAGCTTTAATCCAATTTGGTGTGCCAGGCGGGCTGGTTCTTAAGGCTTTAGGCAATGCAAACAAAGCGACAAAGCTTTTAGCTTTAGCAAGCGCAGAAGGAATGGTTGCGGAAGAAGACATGAAGTCTTTTGGAGATACATTCCTGCCCAATCCAATCACTAAAACAAAAGAACTTGAAGCTTTAGATGGGCAGGAGCGAGCTCTTGCTGCGCTTTACAATAAAGGTGTTAACGGACTTGAGTCAGCTGCAATGCTAGCAGGAATACCATTAACGATTACCGCAGGCGGTGCTGTTATTAATACAACTGCCAAAGGTCTTGCCAAGGTTCCTGGCGTTAAACAGGTAGGCAAAGGTCTTGGTGTTGTTGGGGAAGGATTTAGTAAAACAATTGATAAGATTGAAAAGACAAGTCCTGCGTTTAGATCATTAGCCTCATCAGTCAGGTTCAGGGGCAGGTTGCCTGATGAGCAAGTTGCTGAAATAAAAGCATTAAGAGCGGTAGAGTTTGGTGGACTTGCGCACGCTAACTTATTAGCCATGAATGATTTGTCTTCAACTGTTAAGCAAGTCATGAAGCAAGGAAAAGCTAATGGCTATAACACTGAAAAAATGATTGATGCAGTCAACGATTACTTGTACCCAACTGATGATATTACAGCAATAAGCAAACCTGCTGCTCAAGCAAGACAGGAAGAAGCGGCCAAGTTATTAGTTGAGATGGACAAGTCTTTTGGATTTGTAAAAGGCGGCGATAGATACACTTCATTTACCAAGCCAGAAAACATTCAAACTAAATACAGTTTATTTAGAGCCGCTAAAAATGCTCGCAAAACAATTGATGATTACAGCGATAGAATTCAACACAATCCAGAGTACTTACCAGAAGGAGTTCAAGAAGTGATTGATGGGCAAACTGGATTGTATGGCGCGACTCAATACAGAATGTTTTTAGATGAGGAATACATACCAACTCCAGAAGCAACTGAAGCCGCGATACAAACCATTATGCGTGGCGCAGACCAGGCTGGAACTACCTATACCAGAGAGGAAGCTATCGAGGCATTGATGCAGCTTAAAGGTAAGGATGGTTTTGTAAACAAAAAGCTATCTCCTAGCGATCTGTTAGAAGAGAAAGTGTTAAGTGCAGTACAGTCTGGTCCTTTAAAAGGTAAGACTCTCAACAGTCCAGCAGTAAAAGAGTTTCTTGGGGAGTACACAGGTAGAAGGCAGGTTGGTGCAAAGATACAAACAGAAGCTGAAAGAGTAGAAGGTCTTTTATCTAAAACAAAAGAAACAATTGGAAGGCAGTCAGCTGTTATAGCTAAAGGAAATTATTTTAGTAAGCTTGATAGATATAACAATGCGCTTCCTGAAAATCAAAAGATGTTTAGGGACACGCCCCCGCCAGAAGGGCTAGTTGCTGCGCGTGATGGCGATCAATATATAAAAGTCCCTGATGGATTAGGGTATGGAAAGCTAAGAGGCAAGTGGGTAAAGAAAGAATATCTCACGGCCCTTGAACAACAGTCTAGTTATTTTGATGCAAGAGGGATGAACGCAATGCTTGGTTACGCTTTTGGTACATACCTGGGCGCAAAGAGCATGGTGCAAAAAGCGGTGACTGTTTATAACCCTGAAGGACAGATGAGAAACGTGATGTCTGCTTTAGGGTTTGTTGTTGGCAATGGCAACGTACCAAAGGGCAAGGATGTTGCTGAAGCTTTTTCTCTTATATACGGAGAGCTTGGCCATAAGACCACTACATCAACCGCAAGAAAAGAATTAATCCAAGAGTATGTTGATCGAGGTGTAATCGGAACCCAAGCTCAACTTGGAGAAATAAATTCTTTAATTGAGCAAGCTGTTGATCAGACTTCCGGGGTAACTCGTAAATTATTTAAGAAAAGCGCAGATGCACAAAACAATTTTGCCACTCAATTATATAGAGCCGGTGATGATGTTTGGAAGGTTGCGAACTTTGAGATAGAAAAAAGAAAGTTAAGAGGCATGGTTCAGAAAGCTTCAATGAAGGGCAACCCTATGTCCTTAAAAGCTAGAACATTAGAGCAATCTGAAATAGCCAGGGCCGCTGGATTAGATCCTAACAATGTTGATTTGGTTGCATTAAGCAGGAAAGGAAAAGACTCAATTGATGAGTTTCTTTCAGAAGAAGCAGCTTACATCACAAGAAACAATGTCCCCAATTATTCAAGGGTTCCCCTTGCTGTTCAGTACGCAAGACAAATGCCTTTTGGAAACTTCATAGCTTATCCATCTGAGTTGATTAGAACATCGTTCAATGTGATTGGCAGAGGTATTACTGAAATAGCTAGTGACAATGCAGACTTGCGGGCCAGAGGTTTGCAAAGGCTTCTAGGTTATTCTGCTGTTGCTTATGGCATTCCGCAAGGCGCGCAGGCTTTTGGTTTGATGATGACAGGATCAACCAGGGAGCAGATAGAAGCCTGGAAAAGAAGTGCCGCTAAAGACTGGGAGAAAAACTCCACATTTATTCCAATCAGAACTGACAAGGATGGCAACATCCGAGAGATGGTAAACAGTTCTTATACAATGCCATATGATTATTTGGTTAGACCAATTGATGCAGTATTAAATGCTTACAACGATGGCGTAAGAAGTGAAAAAGATCTTACTGATATTGCATACAACGCTGGCATGGGCGTGGTTGAAGAACTAGCTTCTCCGTTTGTAGGACAAGAGATGTTGTCTCAAAGAATTGTTGAAGCATTTTCAAATGAAAACCAATATGGACAACAGCTTAGTGATGCAACTGATGACATGGTTGGTAATAAATTGTGGGCTGGATTTGCTCATATCGCTAATGGATTGATTCCGTCTGTTGCTCCAGCAGAATTAAATACTAAAGTCAATCCCATGGATTCTAGTAATTATAATATCTTGAGAAGTTTAAGGCTTGGTGATTTATCTCAATCAGCATTAGTAGAGTCTGGTGTTATGCCAAGAGATTATTTAAGTAGAATCAGTGACCGTGGAAAGAAGCTAGATGTTTATCAAGAAGCAGCAGAGTCTTTGACAGCAACTAAAGTGTTAGATCTTGGAGAAGATAAGTTAGAAAAACAATTAGGTTATCTTGCTCAAGATGTTAAAGGGGAGCTGGGAAGAGCAAAAAACATATACAATTCTCTTAAAAGAGAACATGGAGCCAGGCTTGGAGAAGAGATTCTTCAAAGATACATCCAATCAAATGAACAACAGTTTAAAGTATTAAGAAGATTATCTGTTGCAATTGATGATTTTAGGGAGCTTGGACTTTCAGAAGAACAAATTGCTTTTGTATTAAGAAAAGAAGTTGGCGGGATTCAGGGATGGCAGGGCATTATGAATCATGTCTATGTTCCTAAAGCGCCTAAGCCAGAAATCACTACTAAACTTTATGAAGCAGAAACTGATAAGCGAAGAAATGTCGCGCCTGTAGGACAGATGCTT
>Ga0080013_1006690_pt1 | contig 10131 bp, 9 predicted proteins | sample ETNvirenome_6_85_FD_69236 | JGI IMG/M metagenome (GOLD analysis project Ga0080013, IMG submission 69236) | Marine viral communities from the Pacific Ocean - ETNP_6_85 (SPADES assembly) (version 2) | ecosystem: Environmental > Aquatic > Marine > Oceanic | place: Pacific Ocean | collected 2013-06-19
GATCTTTTCTAAATCTTCCACCAATATATAATATTTTAATATCTTCTTTACTCCAAATATATTTCATTTCATCTAATATTTTTTTATATTTTATTAAAAAATTGTCAGAATATAAAACATCATCTTCAAATATTAATACTTTTTTATAATTATTACTTATCATTTTTTTCCATATAATAATATGACTAATAAAACATCCTCTTTCTCCTGGACCTAATCTCCAAAATTTATCATATAAATCTTTAAGTTCAGTTCGTTCATTTTGATGATTTCTACCATCAAAACCATATATTATTTCGATATTTTTAAAAGGTGTTTTATTTAAAAATTTTATTAATCGATCTGGTCGTCTTTTTAAATTAATAACATAAATTTTATCAACACCATTTAATTTAGTAAAATTATTATTACTAATTAATGTATTATTTATTTTAATAAAATTAAAATTCATAATATTTATTAAAAATTAAACTCTAAATCATTTTAATATTTTATTTGTTCCAACCCATGGTTTAATATTATTTTTAATACATTCTATTTTATATTTATAACTTATTTCAGAATTACCATTTTTATTTTGAAATAAAATATAATTAGTTTTAATATCTTTTACATATTCAGAATTTTCAACAAATTTTAATAATTTAATAACATAATTATTATAATAAAATGTTCCTTCTTTATTTATAAAAGAAGATATTTCTTTTCTATTTAAAAAAATATTTAATTCTCTTCCAAGTACACCTGGACCTGAAAAATCCAATATTGATCTTGGAATTTTATTATGAAGCACAGTATTTATAATTCTATTTGTTGCATTTAACATAATTGGATTATGTGGAACTGTTGCAATAAAACCATTAAATATATTATGTATTCCTTCTTTTTTATTTTTATTAAAATCTACAACACTAACAAAGTCTTCATTTTTACTAATAATATTATCTAATTTATTCATACATAGAGTATCAATATCAACATATATACCACCTTTTATATATAAAATACAATATCGCCAAAAATCAGCTTTAAGTGCACCGGGTATTATTTTATTATATGTTATTAAATATTCTTTACCAAAGTTGTTTTTGATAAAATTAAGACAATCATTATTATCATATAATATGTGTTTATATGTAGGATTATATGTTTTCCATTTATTAACTAAACCAGACATAAAAGATGATAAATTTTTATTTTTCCACGTTTGGTGAATTATTTTTGGAATTTTTTGTAAATTATTATCTGTAATCAAATTTTTATTAAAATTGTTTAAGAGAATTTGATCTCTTTTATTTATTAATTCATCTCTTTCATCAAAAATTTCTTTTAAATTATATTCTGGATTTAAAATAATTGGTTTTGAATTTGATATCTTTATAGTAGACTTTAATTTCAATTTATCACTTATTTTTTTGTCTATGATTAATTTACAACCTGTTGTAAAACTTAATTGAACACTAGCACTAATTGAATTTAAATCATTATGATTTTTATTTTTATTAGGTAATAAACATAAAAAATTTGATAACGTTAATAAATCAAACATTTTATTTGCTGGAATATTTTCATATAAATATATATTTTTTTCAAAAGAAGAAGAAGATTTATTATAATGTATTACACGACCTATTATAAATATTAAATAATCTTTATAATTTGAAATAACTGATGATATTTCATTTAAACAAGTGGGATGTTTATTACCCAAAAATATTATTGATTGTTTCTTTTTATTTGATAATATATTTTGTTTTTTTTTTAAATCAATAAATGAAAATATAGATAAAATATAATGTTCCATATTTTTAAAATTAAAAATCGGTATATGATTTTTAATACTTGGTCTTCTATTTTTAAAATAATGATCAACACAAAAAACTTTATAATTATATTTATTTATAAGTTTTTCTGAAAATGTTGAATCATCATCAGTTAATAATAATATAATATCCATTTCATTTAATAATTTAATTGAAATAGAATTAACCAATTTATAATTATATTTTGAACTATATACATCATTCCAACTTTTATTATGAAATTTATTAAATAATATAATATTATAATTTAATTTATTGCAAAAATCCAAAATAAAACCAAACATTTCATAATGGAATTGAAATCCATTATAAACAAGAATGTTTTTTATACTATTTATTGTAAAATTATTATTACTAATTAAAGATTCTTTTGTTTTAATAAAATTAAAATTCATTAGATATTTATGAAAAATTAAACTTTAAATCATTTTCAACAAATACATGTGGGAAAACATCTTCTAGTTTTTCTACAAAAACAACTTCAATACTATTAATTTGTTTTCGAATGTGTTCTTTTGTAAATTCTCCACTACACAATAATGAATCTTCATATTTTTTAATATATTTTTCATAATCTTGTTTATTTTCTATTGGTAATAATACTTTTTTAGCACCTGCTCTTTTAGCACCATCTACCTTAGAACCAACACCACCGATTGCAGTAACATTTCCTCTTAAATTAATTTCACCTGTTAAAGCTACATCGTTCTTGATTTTTAAGTTACATAATCGTGAAATAATAGCACATGTAATTGCTGTTCCTGCTGATGGACCATCTTTTGGTGTTGCTCCTTCTGGACAATGGATATGTAAACCAAATGAACCAGTATCTTCCCATTCAGTATTAATGTTTTGTTTAATTTCATCAGGAATGACATTCCACGCTAATGTTTTAGCAACTTTCATACTTTCTTTCATTACATCACCTTGTGAACCAGTTAATTCAAGTGCTAATTTATTTTCTGCAACTGTTTTATGAACTTCAATAATTGTAAGTCCACCAGTACCCATTGATGTCGCATATAATCCATTTATCATACCAACATGTGGATATTTGGCACATTTTTTAATAATAACTTTATTATTATTTGAAAATATTTCTTCAATGTTTTCCTGTGTTACCAAATAAGGTAGTTTTATTTCTTCATTAAGAATTTTTTTAAAGTTAACATCACGAACAATTTCATATAATTTTTCTTTTAATTTTCTAACACCTGCTTCAAATGTGTAATTTTCAATAATAAATTTAATTTCAGATTTATTTATTAAAATATCATCTTTTTTGAAACCAACCTGTTCTAAAATTTCTGGCATTAAATAATATTTAGCAATTTTAATTTTATCTGTTATTCCAATTGCTTTTACCTTAATTTCAGTAATACGATCAAGTAAAATTCTATCAATTTTATTACGATCATTATATGAAAATATAAAAATAACTTTTGATAAATCAAAATCAATACCTGAAAAATATCTATCATTAAATTGACTATTTTGAGAAGGATCTGTTAAATGTGTTAAAATACTTGAAATTTCATTACCACGTGCTGTATTTGAAATTTTATCAACTTCATCAATATAAATAATTGGATTCATACATTTTGCTTCCTTGATTAAATCAATAATTTTACCCCATGTCGACCCTAAATAAGTATAATTATGTCCTTCTAATGTTGAACCATTACTTGAACCACCTAATGGTAAAAAGCAGAATGGTCTTGGATGACCGTCTACATCAATTAAACATTTCGCAATACCTTTTTTTGCAATACTTGTTTTACCAACACCAGGTGGTCCTTGAAGACCAAAAACTGTTCCTTCCATTTTACCATTCATCCATTGTCCAATAATTTTTTCAATATATGATTTACATTCATCGTGTCCATGAACACATTTATCTAATGTTTCTCGTACTTGTTTTAAGTATAATCTTTTTCTTTGTTTATAATTATTCCATTCTTGAATTAATTCATCAATATTATCATATATTTTATTAACATTTTTACAAATATGTTTTTTTATTTCATTTTCTGTTCTTATTCCTAGTTTTGCTTCAACTTCTTTTAATTCTAGTTCTAATCGTTTTAGACTTTCTACACTACATACATCATGTTCTTTTAAAACTTTACGAATTTCTTGTATATGTTTAATTTTATTAACACATTCTTTTACTAATTTTTTATTAACATTATATGTGATATTTTGTTCATCATTATTTTGATCACTACCTGAATTATTTTCTAAATCATGTTCTGAATCATATTCTGAATCATGTTCTGAATCATGTTCTGAATCATGTTCTGAATCATGTTCTGAATCATTTCCTGTATTATTAGAATCTTCGGATTCAGTTTTAACCAAATCATTTTCCAAATTATCTATTAATTTTATTAATTGATTCATATATTTATTAACATCGTTTTCAGTATTAATATTTGAACATTTATATATATTTTTAATATTACTAACTAATTTTTTTAATTCATTATCTTCCATTTTATTTGACATATCATATAATAATGGTATTGTAGTTTCTAATTTTAATTTAAAATCATCTAAAAATGTTAGAATTGATTCTTTTTTATATATACCAAATGGAATTTTTAATAATCCATCCAAATAATGTTGTGCTTTTGAACTTGATTCTTTTGTTCCTTGCATTTCTTTTAATTTTTCATGTGCTTTACTTTTAACTTTATCAGATGTTTTCAATAAAGCAATTCTTTTATCATATGATATATCTTCTTCTGAAAAATTTTTTAATCTTCTTTGTTCATTTTCTATTCTTTTCAAACTTGTTTTAAAATTTTTCTGTATAGACCAATGAAGTGATTTATAAATACAATCAGAATTTGGTTGTAATTTTAGTAAATAAGAATTATTTGAAATCATATCATATACGATATGGGCTAAAAATTGTTCTTCTATATTTTCAGATAATAATAATAATATAATTATTTTTCTTTGTTTTTCTAATGTACTTTTTACAAATTCTTTTACAATTTGAGATAATGATTTGTCTTTTAATCTTTGAAGATCATTATAATTATTTTTAATTTTGTTTAAAATATCTCTTTCATAATTAGATACAAAATCCCTAAGAGATATTTGTTCTAAATATTTTTGTTTAAAATTAGTAGGTATTTTAATATGTTCTAATTTTTTTAAAATATTATTATATTTGTCTCTAAATGGTAAATCATTTTTTGCAAGATTTAGCGAATCATTTTTAAAAATACCAATAATTTTAATAAATTCAACACCAAATGGAATGAATAGACGTATTCCTTCTACTTTTTCTAAAAAAGATTTAGTAACTGTAGGGTATGATCTTGTACAAAAAGGTAATTTATATGGATCGTCTATATTATCATTTTTAGCTATTTCAATAATTTCTTCAATTTCATCTCTATTTTTTTTATCAATTATATTTACATTTATAATATTTACATATTTATCATAAAATACAATTAAATTAAAAAATTCGGTTGATACAGTGTTTAACCAATTTGATCCACAATATAATCTTAAAATATTTGCAATACTAACCATACCAGTATTTTTACATATATCTTCTATTAATTCAATAATATATGTTTTTTGTAATTGCATATTCAAAATAGAAATATCTTGAAGAGAACTAAATGTTAGTGGTAATTTTGGTAATTTATTTAATAAAATATTAATATTAGAAATATCTTCCATTTGTTTATTATATTCAGTCTTTGATATAAAATCATTATTGTAATTATTTTGAATATTCATCATTATAGAATGGATAAAATTTTTAATTTTAATAATATCTTCTGTTAATAATTCTAATTTCGTCTTAATTTCTCTGAATCTATTTTGGATAATTATAATTGACCGTAATCTAATCATATTAGAATTTAAACTCATAATAATATAATATATATATATATTTTTAGATATTCTAACATATAAACATTTATTATATATTATTATTTATTATATATGTCACAAAAACGTCGTCGTTTAAATGAAGATTATTTTGTAGAAATAAAAGAACCACCTTTTCCTGAATTACTATATCATAAAAAAAATAAAATAAAAAAAGAAGAAGTTATTATTGATCAAAAGATAGAAACTATTGACGATTTATTAGATATTATTAAAAAATATAAACCACATCGTGAAAAAATATATAATTTTGATATTCATCTTTTACATGAATTAAAATATATATTAATTGAATTAAATAATATTATTGGTGTTAAAAATGTAAAAAAAAAAATTGTTGAAATTATAATATATTATTTACAAGATTTAGAAGAAAATTTTAAAAATAAAATGCATACAGTTATTATTGGTCCACCAGGATCGGGTAAAACAATGATTTCGAAAATATTAGCTAAAATATATTATAAATTAGGTATTGTAGAACGTGATAAATTTGTATGTGCTAAAAGACCTGATCTAATTGGAAAATATTTAGGACAAACTTCTCATAGAACCCAAGATATGATTGACAAAGCGATGGGTGGTGTTTTATTTATTGATGAAGTTTATCAATTAGGAAATGCTGAAGGAAGAGATAGTTATTCAAAAGAATGTATAGATACAATTAATCAAAATTTAACAGAACGACAAGGTAAATTTATATGTATTATTGCGGGATATAAAGATAGTGTTGAAAAATGTTTTTTTAGTTATAATCCTGGTTTACATAGTAGATTTACAATGAGAATCAATATGGATGAATATGATGCGGGTGATTTAATAAAAATATATGAAAAAAAATGTAAAGATGAAGGTTGGAAAATTGGTGAAAAATTAGATGAAGAATTTTTTACTAAGAATAAAAAATATTTTAAGTATAGTGGTAGAGATATGGAAACATTATTTGAAAATACAAAAATAGTTCATTCTAAAAGAGTTTTTTCTTTACCAAGATCAGAAAAGAAAAAAATAATGATGATAGATGTTAAAAATGCGTATGAATTATTTATAAATAACAGTTCTTATGCAGAAGAACTTGATAATAAAACTCTTCCAATGATGTATCTTTAAATTAGATAATGTATCTTAATTAGATAATGTATCTTTAATTCTTATAATTTTATATTTTGATTTAGACTAAATCCATATCATCATCATCAGAATCATCATCTGAATTATATATATCATCAGGTTGATAATTAACCTTCTTTTGATAATCGCGTTTAAAAACAATATCATTTGTTTTATTTTCATGCGGTAATACAGATAAACTCTGATCATCTAAAAATTCTTCTAATATTTCTTTATTTCGAATCAATGTTCTCAAATTAGAATCATCATAGTAATAAATAATATTAACTTTCTTTTTTTTAGTAGGTTTATATGTTTCAAAGTCTCTCATATCAACTAAAACAACAGTTCCTAATTTTATTCTACTACCTTGTTTCCTTATTGATCCAACTAAAAGTCCAATAACAGTTTTACCACCATAACGTTTGTAATTTTCTGATGATTCATCAGTAATTATCATACGTAAATCCATTGATGTGCCTCGTTTTTTAGTAACAACGGCATATTCTGTTTCTTCATACCCTTTACTTTTTTTATCTAAATAAGATTTGTAAAAAATGTTTGATGATTTTTTCATCTTTTTATGTTTCTTTCCTCCTTTTTTATTAACCATTTTAGTATTATTATATACAATAATACTAAAATTAATTCAATTTTTATCTAAGTTAGATATGATATTTTATAAGATTATAATACCTTGGGTTCAACTAATTTTTCTTTAATATATAAAATATTACCACAATATGTTGCTGTATTAGCCATTATTTCATTTACGTATTCTCTTTTACTTAAAATATATAACATACCTAGTCCAGTATGTTTTATTTCAATTTCATCACATTCCAATAACATTTTAATATGTTCTTCGTTAAATAATTCTAAAATAGGATAAACGGTCTTATATGTATTATTTCTCTTAAAAAGTGTTGCTGACATTTATGATATTAGATGAGATAATATAATTAGTATTACAATAAAAATTACAATGGGTTTTATTTGGTATTTTTTAACAATATTATTTGTAAAATGTGCAATATTTTGAGGAATAATATCAGTGTAACTCAACCCAGAATTCAAATCCTCTTTACCTGTTTTTGATATCCCACCTAATAATCTCATACGTGTTTCATAGTAAGGAGAACCTATTAAACAGTTGCCATTTTTACATTGTGTTATACAATTAGTGCCTTGACTATCTGTTTTTTGAAGACCACTTGCACAACAACCATAGTTACCACATCCATAGTTATTTTTAAAATAATTATAACCAATTATACTGTGTTCATTACCTTTATATAATGTATTTTGAAATGGTGGATTCGGATATCTTGATTTTTCACCTATACCAGACTCATTGATATAATATATTTTATCATCTACCTTACCTCGATTAGTAAAATGAGAAATATGATTTATATTTTGTTGATCAATTATTTCATACGCAGCGCATTTATGATCTTTTTTACATTTTGTGTTACATTCGTTTTGTGATAAAGAAAAACTGGCGTAAGGTCTTGCTATAATTCTTTCATACTTATTTTTCATTAAATGTATTTTATTATGATGTTTGATATAGTTATTATGACTTTGGGATGTAGGTTGTGTCATATTTTGTTCATGAAAGTAACATTTTGAATTACTATTAGTAGTGTTCATATATAATAATATAGAATATATATATATAAACAATGGTACAATTATTAAACTTACCGCGTGACAAAATTGAAGCAATTATATCATTAGGAATATTCGTATTTTTATATACTTTATACGTTGAAATAGTATATGGGAATACTGATCAATCTTTTTTTGTTCAAGGATGGGCTGTATTTATATCTAAAATTTTAATTATGATACTTTTATATTTATCATGGTTTTATGGGAGTAGAATAATAACAAATTATATCTATTATTTTAACAGAACTGAAAAATAATAATTATAATATAATATAGAATGATTAAACTAATTGCATTAATCATATTATCTCTTGGATTTTACGTAATAACATTAATAGCATATTACTTTAATAACAATTTTTTTAAAAGCGAAGAAGATCTTCGTAAATTTGTAATAGGACCATTTATCATATTTTTTGTATATGGATTATTAAGATCAAAAGTTATTGGAAGTAATGAAGAATTACAACACGTAACCTTATTTAACGGTGGGATGTTAGCAGCTATGTTTATATGGTACTTTGGAATAACTAAAATTTTATCAAATCATATTTTATCAGTTGATAATAAACTAGTTGGCCCTCAATTTGAAAATAATAATAATAATTATATGTAATAAATAATAAATATTAAAAATATTTATTATTTATATATGAAAAAGGTATTAATAGATATACTTGTTACTACAATTTTATTTATACTTTTGTTTGGAATTTTAAAACGTATTTTATTAGATGAAAAAACGATGACACCTGTTTTTTATGAAGGTTTATTTTTCTTTTTAGCATATGGTTTATTTAAAATTTTAACACCTGATATTGATGGAAAACAGATGTACTGCTTGTAAAGAGATATCTTATTTAAGCATTTTTAGATAGCTTGCAAAATGAGGATATTGAAAGAATGATTTTTTTGTTTCACATTTAATAAATTTTATTAATATAGGATCAATATTCATTTTTTCGAGAATATATATATTTTTTTTCAAAAATAAAATTTTTTTAAAAAAAGTTCTTTTTTTAATACTATTTTTTAAATCTTCGTATAACTCATCTATCGTATTATATGGAGAATTTTTATTGTCAAGTAACTCTTGTGTATAAACTTTATTAACTGGATTTTTCAAAACCATTAACAAATAATCAATGAAAATATTGATGGATGGTCGGTAATGAACATATCGTATTGAATAATGATTTTTTTCAATTAATTTTTTAATAAAATAGTTTAAAAATATTTCATCGAAACCAAATTCATAAAATGTATTTTCCTTATTCTTAAATTCGTTTGGAAAAAATATATTCATTTTGTCAATTATTTTTTTATAAGTTTTTGTAAAATTTGATTCAGGATTTTCAATATCGTTAAATATACGTTTCCATTCAGAATATTTGAAAAATATTTTTGATGAAAATATACCAGCTCTGAAATAACATTTAAATTTATCATTTGTTTCAAAATCTCTATATCTTGGAAATTCATATTTCGAACAAAAAACATTAATTTGATATTTACTATTAACAAATTTAACCAACTCATTCATCCACTTTTTAGTTATACAATTATCTGCATCTATACAATTAATAGATTTCACATTTCG
>Ga0080013_1006691_pt1 | contig 10131 bp, 21 predicted proteins | sample ETNvirenome_6_85_FD_69236 | JGI IMG/M metagenome (GOLD analysis project Ga0080013, IMG submission 69236) | Marine viral communities from the Pacific Ocean - ETNP_6_85 (SPADES assembly) (version 2) | ecosystem: Environmental > Aquatic > Marine > Oceanic | place: Pacific Ocean | collected 2013-06-19
AGCGTAAAGGGTTCATGTTGAGATACGAGTTTCTTTAGATACTCCATTTGGACTAAGGGATCTTCAATTGCTTGGAGATGGTTCATATAATCAGCTAGGTCTAATCCCATTCTCGCCACTCCATAATAGATGGGAACTACCATAAAATCATATACGCAGATTACTAGGTAAACTATTAAGGCTGTCCAACGCCATTTCATATATTACCTCCACAGAAGAACAAAAATTTTTAAATTTTTTTCTTTTTATACATTATATTATACTCAGTCGTCATTTTTTCAAAAATAACTCTCTGTTGAATTATATGGGGATGTTTATGGCTAGGAGTCCCAGACCTGTTTTAGTACAACGGGGGGGTGGGAAGAACTAGTCTCCCCACAACTCCAAGAGTAGAATGACTGAGCTTGCGAAGCCCATAACTGATACTGCTAACCATGCTCCAAGTTCCATGTATCACCTCCTAACATCTATATAATACCACAAGCCACCTATATTGTCAACTACCTAACAACATATCCTGGGATTGTGATGAAAATCACAATACAAAATAGGGGTTGACTTTTCCTATCAGATCGACTATAATGGTATCAGATCAAGTAAAGGGGGGAAGCAAAATGGCAAAGACTAAGAAGCGGTTCGGTAGAGATAAAGCCCACGCCCAAGGGTTCGATGTGAAGAGGAGCTTTGAAGTCGAACTGGAAAACATGTTCGATCGATATGAATCCGAACAAACACTCAGCGATCTACTTGATGTCATTCTCGGGATCGAAGATTCAGAAGTCCGAGGCAGACTATTCGGAACTGATAGGAAGGGGGTATAAATGAAGGCACTAATACTAGCACCAATGAATGTCCTAATGGATCTTCTCTGTGATTGTGATTCATATGAAGTCGAAGAGTCACTAGCTGAGATAGTCGATACCTATATAGCAATATAGGTATTGACAAAGCACAGTCGGTGTGCTATACTAATGTATATCAACTAACTGAGTTGAGCCGATCGATACGATGCAACGCTAGGTATATAACGAAAGTCATGTAAATAGGTAAGGTGAGTAGAAAAGGTAAATCCTAGGATAGCCTACTAATCCGAACCAAACCACTGTCTTGGTCGATCACTGTTACGCTGATCCGTCACTCACGATGTATCACTCAGGGACTAGAGTAACTAAGGCTGATAGGAAGTTGACGAACACCTTGAAGGCTGAAGCGAAGTCCGTTGTAGGGGCTGAGGGAATAGCTACCCTTCAGCCCCGAACTTATTTAATAGGGCTTGACAAGTTACCCAATCTGTAGTATACTTAACTCATCAAATACAGAGGGGGAAACAAAATGGAATCACTAGTAAGAGGTTATAAGGCAAACAATGACATAAAGTGCTCATGGTGTGATCACAGTTGGGAAGAGCATGGTAATGGGAAGTCACCGTGTTTCTGGGTTGAACTGGATGAGAATTCATTTGGGGTATCTGAGTTCTGCAACTGCGAATGGTTCACAATCAAGATGACATTCAAGGATAAATAATCTAGCCCCCCAAATAAAGTTATGGCTGTCCAATCGGGCAGTCATAACTTTTAATCTGCATTGTGATTAAAATCACAAACCTGGTAATACCGGCAGGAAAAATCGCAGGAAGATCAAATGGGGATATATCATATGGCCCAGCTGCCAGCTGCGGAACGCAGCAGATCTGTGTGGTCGTCACGGTGGATGAGGCCTTGACATCAGACACATCTCGTGGTATACTTTATTCATAAAGAGTTTCACCGCTAGTGCGGTGACAGGGCGTGGACTAGTCAATAGTACCTTGGTAGGTACCCGACAGAACCGTGGTACTCAAGGGAGGTTCTACGAGCCACTAGCCCAACAGGACTAAAAAGCTCCCAGATAAAACTGGGGGCTTTAGTCATTTAATCCCCCGAGCAAAAATCCCCAGGCCCCAGCGGCTGGAAAACCAGCCGGAAGCTGGATGGGGATATATCATATGGCCAGTGATCACAGCGTTAAAAAGAAAACCCCCGATGTTTCTCACTGGAAAACATTATCGGGGGTTTTCGTAACTGAGTAGGTTCGCTCAGTAACCAACGTATTTAATTTTTCAGATCAAATGTCTCGTCAAAACTCAAACTTCTTGATCCAATCTCGACAGCATCGAATTTACCGTCTAACTCCAAATCGTCTAAGGCGTCTATAATAATATCTTTTACATCTATGCACTCATCAATGTTGTCATCGTGGCTTATAGTAATCTCTAAAACTATTTTATTGCTCATATTATTCACCCCCTTCATAAGTATCTATAATAGCGTGGCAATCGCCACATGCCAGATATTGAATAGGATTCTCTTCAACGTGTCTGGCATCAAATTCTTGCCATTCATCGAGTCCAAATAATGGATGTACTAGATTATCTTCGTAGTCGTAAACGTCAACATGGACTCCATTAGTATCCACTTGACCCCCATGATTAATGGTGTGCTGTTCGCTATACCTATTGTTAAAACCGCCAGATGTATACCTACTCAGTGTACAATCTATGCAGTGATAATCCGCTTCGTATGTATAAGCTATGATGTTCATGATCAGACCTCCTAATAAGTTAATACCCTAATAATAGCATAAAGCTTATGGGATGTCAATCCCTGTTTCATTGGCCGAGGCCCTTCGAAAGTTGATTGTGATTTAATTCACTTAGCAAATAGGGGTTGACAGATTTATGTTTGTGTGCTATTATTAGGGTGTAAAGAAACAACAACGAAGGAGACAACCAAAATGGCAAACGACAACTGCAATCACGTAGAAACCCGAAAGGTCTGGAGAGCGACAGGGTTTGGCTCACCCCTAAGTTGGTGCTATAAGTGCAAGGCGTGTGGCTCACAAGTATCCGAGGGGTATGGCTTAGAGTAGGAGAGCCATACAAAAGAGTAAGCCCCTCGGTTGAGGGGCTTTTCTTTTTAATCCGCAGGAGCCTGGGCCTCAGGGCCTGGGCCGGAAAAACCAGCCGGAAGCTGGGTGGGGGATATATCATATGGCGATTGTCCCAGGACCCAGGATCCAGCAAGTACCAGCTAGCTGCTGAACACCAGGATTGTGAAAACTTTCACGAACATGCTAGTAGATTTGGGGGTTGACAAGGTGTGGTATAATTAATATATAAGGAGTTAGTTATGGATACATTCAATTTGGTCTTAGCGACAATAGCTTGCTTCAGCTTAGCACTAATATGCTTAGCAATCTTATGGGATTAGGGGGATAGTATGTCAAGTATTATGGAATACACCGAAGCGGAATTAGAGAACCTGAAAAATGGGAAGTGCCCAGATGGGTGCTGTAATATGTTTGAGGATGAGGATGACGACATTACTATAAATGTCGAAGAATGGACTTGGAAAGGATTAGACTATGAGGACGCATAATACCGAAGAGTGGGCAGAACTTTATAAGGATCGTTTTGATATCATTGACCCAGATGGTTGGGATCGAAGGGATTTAGCCAAGAGTTTTGCGGAGCTTATCACCGAAGAAACTTTTCTGGAGAGGGCTATGATGAGTACCCTTAGATTTAAAAAGCTCGGACTTGCTGTATGGGATCATGACAAAAACAGACTTACTATGAAGGACGGTGAATGATGGTAGAACTTATGGAGCAACTATTAGAACTCGCAAATCAGGCTCACTATAATTGTTCGGGGGACTACTGCGAAGCCGAAGGATACGGTGACGGTAATATCAAGGAGCATCTTATTCTCGATAGGGCAAAGAAGATGCTAGACGAGATGAAGAAGTACTAAGATTGAGACTAATTGAATCGCCCCCGAAAGGGGGCTTTTCTTTTTAATCGCAGAACCTCGGCCAAAGCCAGAGTCCCAGGATCTGTGCTGGAAAATCCAGCCGGAAGCTGGAGGTAGATATATCATATAGCCCAGCTGCGAATCGCAGGCAAAGAGTAAGCCCCCCAAATCGGGGGGCTTTTCTTTTACTGCTTGAAAGTGAATTGTTTATGTTGTTCAGTAGTAGGTCGTCTGGTTATATGTTTATAGTCTTGCCACTCAGGTCGTGTTCTAGACAAAGCAGTCTCTTTTTCTGCATAAGTTTGTGCAGCCTTGAACCCATAAGTTTTACCCCAGTAGGAGAATTGGCAGTAGTTATTACAGAACGTATTCTTGTTACGCCTTATGTGGGACTTCAAGGTTTCTTTTTCAGTACCACAGTTAGGGCAAACAGTTGTGGTTCTTTTAAAAGCTTTGACACAAGCTGAACATTCAGTGTGAGTTATAGCCCTATTTCTGGAGAACTCTGAATTACACGTAACACAACGTGGTAAAGGCTTTAGTCTTTTGGTCGTCTCAATACCATTTGAATTAAGAACTTGGCGAACATATTCTCTCGTGACCCCACAAACATTACCAACAGCTTGAAGGGTGTATTCAGGGTTTTGAGTTTTGACTTTGACTATCCATTCTTTTATAGATCCTTTGGGTATCTTATTATTTATTGCCATCCCGACTCCTTTCAAAATAGATACTTGAATGATAACATAGAAAAGTAATCTCGTCAACACGATCCAGGATCCAGGGACCCGAGCTGGGAAATCCGGCTGGGAGCTGGGACAAGGATATATCATATGGCCCTGCGCCAGGACCCAGGAATCGGCAGCCTCGGATACCAGGTTTGTGAAATTTATCACAGCTACCAGCTAACGCATTTTTTGGATTTTGGAAATTGCCCTTTAAAAGGCTTGACATGCACCACGATTAAGTATACAATGGGTACAAGAAAGAACGAAGGGGGAGCAAATGAAAATCTCAAGACTCACAGCAAGGGACTTAGTCAAGGGTAGCGAAGGCAAAATCTTCACGGTGACTTTTATCAAGAAGGATGGTTCAGTTAGAATTCTGAATGGTCGAATGGGAGTTTACAAGTCCAAGAACGCCCCACTAAATGGAGTGGGCATGAGCTACAACCCTGACGATTATGGATTGGCTACAGTGTTCGACATGCAGAAGCAAGCATATCGCACAATCAACCTTGAGACAGTTACAGCACTCAAGGTCGATGGGGAAGAATACGAAGTAGAATAATCCCCCCCAAACAAAGCCCCCGAGCAATCGGGGGTTTTGCTTTTTAATGGTTGCGAGTTAGCAATAGTGATATATCATATGTGGATCTATTACCGCAGGATTGTGAACGGCATCACAATCTTTTAAGAACACCTCACGAGATTGTGAAGGAAATCACAATCTTTTAAAACGCCCCTACGAGATTGTGATAGAAATCACACAGTGGGTTAAAAACTAATCCCCCCGATTTGGGGGGATTAATTCTTGGGGGAACTTTATCCGTAGACTATTTCACCGAGTAGTCCGAGTTGAACTATCACATCGGCTTTTTCAACATCTATCTGAGCGGTATCTATAGCACTAAAATCTTCATGGATAATATCAATTATCCAATCGAAGGGATTTCCATAGAGTGCTGATTCTAAACCATCAATTATCACTCGATCAGTTATGTCGCTACTTTCACCGCAGAACCATTCGCCAATAACACCGAAGGCAGTTATTCGGATATCATCAATGTCTTGTTTGGTATATTCAATTGGATTGGAATACTGTTTGCATTCAAGACATAAACCTGAACCATCCCCACTAACTTTTATAAGAGTGTCCGCACAGCAGTTGGAAAGTTGTAGCCAATACACTTTGTCTTTCAGAATGTCGGATTTTAGATTTGGGTTTTGTGTAAGCACGTTGCTCACCTCGCTTTCTTGTATATAAGTATAACACAGATTTTATAAATGTCAAGTGCAAGCAGGTATTCTGTAAAAGCTGGTAGATAGTGACAGATTTCACAATCTCGCAAATTTTGGGATAAAGATTGTGAAAAAAATCACAATCTCGTGGAGCTAGGTTAAAAGATTGTGAAGGAAATCACAAACCCCTGGGTCAGCTGGAAGGTCCGGCTGGAAAAAAACCTGGGCGGGGGATATATCATACTGGGCCCTCCTTCCTCCCTTCCTCGATGCTTCCCTCCTCCCTCCTTCCTTCCCCTAGTTAAAAAGAAACACCCCCTCTCGGGGGTGCTTCCTCCCTTCCTTGCTTCCTCGGTTACTCTTCCTCGGGTTCGCAGTTCCAACATCTGGTGCCTTCCTCGTTGAGGTTATCTCCCTCACATTCTGGACACCAATCTTCCTTCCTTACTTCCTCGATTACCATTATGCAACTCCTTCTGGTAGTTTAAAGTTCTCTCCCCAAACTTCTGAGATCTCTTTCCAATTCACTCCAAGCATTGGGATTCTTGTTGGGACAACTATCTCTGGAATGACACCTTCCCACAAAATCCAGAATACTTTTTCTAGACTGTTAGCAAAGTCGGTGTCATCTTTGCTGTACCCATAGAGCTTGGTACACATATTATATGTAGGTTGGTTATTGGTGATCCAAAGATTCACCGCCCAAGTTTCTTCATTTGACCAACCATTGAAATCTAATGTAGCCATGTCGCCCCCTTTCCATATACGTATTATACTACGGATCTTAATGTAAAGTCAAGTATCAATTCCTGGATTCTAGCTGCGAAAATACCGTGGGGGATATATCATACGGAGCTTGTGAAAGTTTTCACAATGAAGAAAAAAACCAGGTTTGTGATTTATTTCACAAGGATCAAAGGGCTTGACAATGTGTGATATAATTAATATATAGAGATAAAAAATAAAGGGGGAAGCGAAATGGAAGATACAAATTGTGAATATCTAAGCGAGTGCTGTGAAGAGTTACCAACAGGGCAAGTGTCCTTTGATTGGTCAACTGATCTTGGGAGTCGTTGGGGTGGTACATGCTCAAGCTGTGGGGACTCGGCAGATTTTAGTTGCTACGAACATATAGGATGTGATGGAGAAAATTTATATCCTATCGTAGTTGGTAGGCTTGGTCGGTACTTTGAATTGACTCAATTAGTCAAACCCGAATTCAGCGGTGTGCATTGGACGAGGGAAAAAATATGAAACTCGGAGATAAGACAATCCGAATAGATCGGAAAACTGGGAAGCCCCAAGAACCCAAGACTTTCTTTGATAGTTACTGTGAGCTATTCCACTTCAAAGAATCCGATCATTCTAGTATCTGTGGAAAAGCTTGACTCTATGTGATATAATTAATAGAGTAAGATAAATAAAGGGGGATAGTATGCAAGGATTAGCATTGGAGTACCTCAATAGGAATTTGCCCAACATGACAATAGAAATTGATGATGCACTTTTACCATTCCACGAATGGTGGGATACTCACCGAGATGAAGCCGAACTTGATGTGATTAAATTCCTTCACGGTTATGAAGGGGAATACGATAGCTTGGCTAAACTTATCTTAGCTGACTTGGATCACTCAATGGAAAACCGAAGATCATCTGATACTTTCGATGAATTCATGTTTGCAATCTGGGAAGAAGATTGGAACGATTTCGACTAGAGGAATTTTAGAAGATCCCCCCGAAAGGGGGGATTTCTTTTTGCCTGGCTTTGTGAATAATTTCACAATGTACCAGGGGTCAGAGATTGTGAAAAAGTTCACATAGGGATATATCATATGGAGCTGGCTTCCTTCCCCCTTCCCTGCTTCCAGCTGTCCTTCCTTCCCCCCTTCCTTCCTACCTTCCCTTAAAAAGAAATGCCCCCTTTCGGGGGCAGTCCTTCCTTCCTTCCTATAGTCTCGCTTGTACCTTCCCATCATGACCTAGGTGAACGAGTGAACTTGAGGTCACTTCTTCCTGAGTCCCTACACAGTAGAAGTATGGATACTTGTAGGGATTGTAGCTAACTCTTGGAGCGTTATCGAAATTGAATAGGGTCATATCATTACCCCTCATCCATTCACCCCTTACAAAGGCATGTACATTTTTTCGCTTCTCAGCTAATACCCTTGCCCTACCCGATGGTCGTACTATGAACCTTGCGTCAGCTATTGTAACTGCTGTTTGGTGGGCTACTACTCGCCCTGTACTAAGATCTCGGACTGACCAACAATTCTTGTGTAGGTTTCTGTAGACTTCGACTCTCATTGTTTTCCCCCTTATTGTTTGACTTGATAGTATTCTACCACAGAAGTCCAGGAAATGTCAAGCATATGATATATCTTATTTGGGGGGTTAAAAAGAAAAGCCCCCTTTCGGGGGCTATTCCTCAGATTCCTATTGTGCAAGCCTCTAAAATTATCCCGATGATTATTATTATGAAGAATACTCTTACTGGTTTTTCTATCATTCAACCCCCTTTCCATAACTCTTATTCTATACCTATTTAGAGTACTTGTCAAGGGGTATCAGGAAATTGAAATAGGGGGTTGACTTTAGGGTTCAGAGGTGATAGAATGGTACTACATTAATGAAGGGGGTTAACATGACAATCGGAGAATGGTTAGAGGACTTAGCTGACAGTTCGGAGAGTACCCAAAAAGACTCATGGCTTATGCAAAACTACTTACGCCAAAGTGGCTATACAAAAGCTACTGTAGTTTATGGGGTAGTCTACTTAACGGGCTATGGATTTCCAAGAAGCATACATAGTATGGCATCAATGATCTTAGAGGAAATAGAAATCGAAAGGGAAAGGGTAAGCTAATGACTAAAAAACATTTTATAGCAATCGCCCAAATACTCAATGAGCTAAACGCAAGTGAAGAAATAGTAGAAGCTTTAATGGTAGAGTTCAAAACAGTCAATAGGCAATTTGATAAGGTGAGATTCAGAGAGGCTTGCGGAATATCCTAGGACGCACAGAGACATAGCAAATTGAAGCTGTAATAGATTCCCTGAGGAATACTCGGGGGATCTATTTTTTTAACCAGCAAATAGCGCAGCTGGAACTGATTGTGATTTTAATCACAAAGCTGGAAAACAGGCCCAGGGGGATATATCATGTAGGGCCCCTGCTAGCTGCCCCTTCCGTTGTCCCCTTCCATCCCTTCCTCTCTTCCATCGCTTCCTCTTCCCTCTTCCCCTGGCTCCTCTCCTTCCATTGGCTCCTCTTCCCTTCCTTCCTCTTCTTCCTTCCCTTCCCCTTCCACCTCTTCGTTTGTGAAATTATTCACAATCGCTTCCCCTGCTTCCTCTTCCTCCTCCTTCTCCCCTTCCTCTTCCTTCTTCCCTTCCTCTTCCCCCTGGAAGATCTCCAGGAAGGCAGCTGGTACTTCCGTCTTCCTCTCTTCCCCTTCCTCTTCCACATGCTTCCTATGTTCTTTCAACATCTTATCCATATTATCCTTCAATCTCCTTAGTCGCTGGGTATCATTCATTATCAAGCCGGATAGTTTAGCTAGATTTTCCAGCTCCCCCTGGAGATAGGCCAGGATATGCCCAGCATCGCTGGAGGCCGTCATAACAATATCCCCCAGGAGAGAGTTAACCAGCATTTCCATAGCATCTGCCAGGTGGCCGATAGGAGATTGATCCCTTCCAAGTCCATCTCCATGTACCTGTACTTCCACATAAGGGATATTATGCTTCTTCAACATCCCCATCATTTCATCTCTATCATAATCCATGAGCTGGGAACCCTCCAGGGTAGGTTTACTTATTATACCCGCTCCCTTCCATCTTCCCTTCCCCCCTTCCATTGTGATTTTTTTCACAATCGAAGTATATATATTCCAGCTGGGGGGAGAAAGGATCTATCTCTCTTCCTTCCTTCCCTTCCTTTGTGAATTATATCACAATCTTCTTCCCTTCCCTTAAAGAGGAACGGGGAGCTTTCGCTCCCCTTGTATTCCTCTATTGTGGTAGCTTTCAGGATTAGCTACTCTAGCAAGTATCCCCACTGTTGGTAAACGTTTGGTAGTATAGGCCTCAGATCACCAAATGGTTTCTCTTAGGGTCTAAAATCGCTTCCACAGTACCTTGTCTTTTTATAATTATACTATATTTCCCGAATAAAATTTGACAACAGACAAAAAACCTGGCTGGATTAGATATAAAACTTTAGTTTCCCATTGTCAATCAGCTAAGTACTTTTTCACCCTTGGATGTCTGCTTATTGTACCTATGAATAATCCAAAGGTTATAACACTTACTGCTATTATTCCTATATGTATTTCTGTATGTCTACCTATAATAACCAGTATCAGGTCTTCAAAGAAA
>Ga0080013_1006693_pt1 | contig 10130 bp, 12 predicted proteins | sample ETNvirenome_6_85_FD_69236 | JGI IMG/M metagenome (GOLD analysis project Ga0080013, IMG submission 69236) | Marine viral communities from the Pacific Ocean - ETNP_6_85 (SPADES assembly) (version 2) | ecosystem: Environmental > Aquatic > Marine > Oceanic | place: Pacific Ocean | collected 2013-06-19
GCTGCAACCGGGTTGGTTCCCGCAACCAATAAGGCTGTCAAGGATCGCAACTTTACCGGGCGAACCCTACGCTTTACCGCGACGGATGCAACCGGCGCTAAGTTGGTCGCCGCCGCGCAGTCAAAGCTGGATGGTGCCCTGCAAGCCTGCATCCTCGTGGGTGTCGATCCTTCCAATGTTGCCATGGTTGCCAATCTTCGCGATGCGTTGGAAGTCGCGCAATCGGATGCTAGCGATTCCAACCTAACCGAGGTTGTTACCTTCGAGATCGCAATCCTCCCGCTCCACAAGCGCAAGCATAGCAAGCGCTCCTAGACTAGGAACCAACCCTATAAAAGACTTGGATCGCTTCGGCGGTCCTTTTCTTTTGTCTAGATTTTTGTTTGTAACATACAACTAACGGGGGCCCCCCTCCCCCCCCGGTGGCCCGAATGTATGTGTTACGCAAGTATCAGGCGCGAAAGGTTCGACTAAGTACGTTTGCAACGCCTGGGAAAATTTTGAGACTTTTTGCCTTCCCTCAAGGGAGGGCTAGCACTCTTCCCTTCCTTCTCTGGCGCACTTTCGTGGATTTAAGAGGGAAAGAAGCCAATACCAGCATAATTAGAGTATGAAGTTGATCATGGAACAGTGGCGGAAATACCTGGCAGAAGATGTGTCAGAGGCGACAGACGACGAGGAAGAAGATCTCGATATGATAGCTGACGGTGTGATCGGCGACTTGAAAAATAAGGCAATTGCTAAACTTAAGAACATGTTCCACAGTGGCGTTAAAGCAGTAATGCCTAAGTTGGAAGAAGAATGAACAACATAGAAAACATATTGATACTAATAGGCATGGGCAGTGTGGCCCTGTTATGGGCTTTCAGTCTAGGTGGGGCGCTAGCGGCTGTATATGACACAGTGCGCGGTCCAATCGATGGCTTGATTAAGAGGATCAAAGGGTAGGTATGCGACGCGATGACCAACCCCTTTGTACATGCCCTGGTGTTTGTGGCCGCGGTGCTGATACCTGGCGGACTGCTGGTGTACTTTGCGTGGAGAGCAACGCGTCGATCTGCCTCCTTTAAGCGCGACGCTAATCATACGGCTCAAAAAGAGGGTTCTGAGAATATTCCAGCAACTCCCGTAGAAGCTCGAACAGCGTTCGAACAGATGTTTCCGAAAGATTCCCTGCGCGCGAAGAGTCGACGCGATCGACTTAAGGCTTTAAGTGTTTATAAAACCAGGCCTAGAAAAAAATCCCAGTAGAGATTTTTAGACTTTTGTGATTTGGCACAAGAAGTGTGTATATCCACAACAACTTATTTAGGATATCTGATATGGGCCGGCCTACTTATGTCTGTTATGCGCAACTTATTGTCGACCAACCCTCAACTTACTGAATCCATCTTTTGGGTGTGTGTTGCAACGATCGTAGGATCTGTTGTGTGGGTAGTGGCCCACATCTAATGCGACTTGCGCCCCTCATTGCTTTAAATCGCGCCTATGGCTATTTGCTCGGATGTTCCCTGCAGGAAGGCACCAATCAGTGGGGTGAGTGGAGTATCCGACTCTGTGTCACCCTTTTGACGTGGGAGCTTTGCGTTGGTATTAGAAGGAAGAAACGAAACTAACTGTGTCTGTTGTGCTTGAGGCTGCAAAAAATTTACGAAGAAAAAATCGCGGATTTTTGACTATTTATAATAGGAGGCTCCTCGTATGTTGACGCTTATTGCTGCCATGGCCGTTGTGCTCGGGTTATCTATTCTTCTTTTTGCTTATCTCGGATATAAGAACTATCAACGTTGGCAGCTTAATAATCAGCTTGCTGATGAACTGGATGTCATTCTTAAAGCTACACTCAAAAACCTCAAAGATATTAAAGAACGGCATGCCGCAGAAGGCGCTGCCCCACTAATCGATCTTAAGGATCCTCTTAAAGCAATTACTTCGCCGGCGATGATTTCTACTATGCTTACTGTTCTGGTGAAAAAGAATAAGATCGTGCGTCTGTCGCTGGAGGATTTTTCTAACCTTGGCGATGAGGACTTTATTTCTATATATGTGGACAACAAGACTCAACAACTCGTGCTTTCAACGCGGCACGATCTGGCCGATGGAGCAGAGTCCCTTTTGATGAGTGGCTTCACTTCCAATGACGATAATACTTTTCATTAAGAATCTAGGCGAAACTAATTAAGAAGTGAAGCGTGGTGACCTAGTTAAATCTTCAAAATTTGATTCCATAGGAGTGGTGGTCGAGGTGTTCGGAGACCTTGATAAAAGCAACCCCTGGATTCGAGTTCTGTTTACTCACCCAACAGAAACCTACCAATGGATTAAAGCTGCAGGGCTGGAAATAATAGAAAAAAGAAAGGAGGGCGATGACCCTCCTTTCCGCGGCGAGAATGGAAGTGGGAGCTTATGAGTCGCGCCACAAATTATTGGATGCAAACTTAATTACTTCTTCGGCAGAGTCCGCTGTATACCCATAGTTCTCCATTAAGGTTTGAACCATAGCGTTGAACTTCTTTTGTTGTTTTACATCACGGCTCTTACTCTTGGTAACAATACGGGAGATATCTTTAACAGAGGCTACGAGCTTAGTTTCTATGGCCTCGCGTAATGGACCATACGATCGCCAGTCAATAACTTCTCCGCGACGTAACTTCGCAAACATGTAGGATGAGATATCAGCCCGGAAGTTGTTTTTAGCACTCCCCTTGATACCAATCTGTTCCTCAATGGAGGCCAAAAACTTCTCATCTGATTCCATCTCTTCGTTGGTGACGCGGTCCTTAACTTTAGTGTTATTTACAAAAGCTTCGGCGTGATCGAGGTAGTTATTGAATAATGACTCAGCCTGCTCTTCATAAGCCGAAACAAAGGCTTTGGTAATTTCCTTCTCTAGGATTGAAAGGTATTCTTCATGAAGGGTTTTCTGAAGGAAAGCCAAGCATACTTTGCGATCCTCAGGATTTACAATTTGTTCTTTTACCTGCTTAATAAGCGCATCTCGGATAGAGATGGGAGTAATCATATTTTTAGTAGAGTCGGAGAGTGCAGCGTCGATTGCCTTCATAATGAACCGGGTGGATATTCCCGTCATGCCTTCATCTTCCATTTCTTCTCGTAGGTCCTTAATATCTACCTTCTTGACAAGACCCTTTTCTACAATTTCTTCCCCGTTGTAAATCTTCATTTTGGTTAGAGGGTCCACTTTGTTTGAGGTCTTCAGTCGCGATAAGACAGCAAACATGGCTGCCACCTCCAGGGTATGTGGCGCGATATGACACTCGAAGTCCGATCGATCAATTAATTTTTCATAGATTTTAACTTCTTGTTCATACTCTAAACAGTACGGCACATTGACCCGGACGATGCGATCGAGGATGGCTTCATTAGTATGTTCGGATTTAAACTTATTCCATTCTGCCTCATTACAATGCGCGAGGATAACACCATCGAAATAAATCATGGCCTGCTTACCAGGAGAAGGAACGTTCTTCTCCTGCGTGGCAGTAATCATGGTGTGAAGGAACTCAATTTCATTCTTAAAGACCTCAACAAATTCTACGATGCCGCGGTTACCTACATTGAAAGCGCCATTAAGGCTTAAAACTCGGGGGTCGTCTTCGGGATAGAGATCTAGCTTGGAAATATCTTCTGAGCCGATCAGAAGACTTGTATCCTGAGTGTTAGGGTCCATGGGAGGAACAACGCCAACGCCTTTTCGTGCCCGGACAGAGAAAGAGGACTGCGTTATTGGGAATCGGGTGAAATCACTTTCAAATTCTGTCATGAGACGATGACGGCAGACTGGGCATAGATCGCCCTCGACCTTCATTTTGTATTGTTTTTCAAAATTTGCACGCAAGGATCGGGGGATTAGATGAAGGGGCTCTTCACGAATGGGACACCCATCGAGTACATAGGCGGAGGGGCTAGCCTCCAGGGCTAATTTGATATGTTCCACTAGGGCCGATTTTCCGGCCCCAACGGGGCCCAGTAGGAGAAGCACTTGACGCGATTCTTCACCGCGCATCGAGGCAGATCGTAGAAAGCGCATAACCTTTTCTAGGGGCCGCTCCATGCCGAAAAAGTGAGCAGCAAAGTAATCATAAATCTTTACGGCCTCTCCGTCAAACAGCTTATTGCACCTTTCATCGGTGTCATCCAACATAGTCATTCCGTACGACATAATTTGTTTATACAAGCGCTTGTGCGCTAAGTTCGCTATCTCTTGGTCTTTTTCTAGGAGCTGAAGATAATCTTCGAGACACCCCTCGAATTTTTCTATCTTCTTTTCTTCACGATGTTTTTGAATATCTCGCCAGAACTTATTTGTTGTACTCATTTTAAAACTCCCAGATTTCATTTTCCACTAATGAGATTAATTTTACATTATCCCCCCAGAGGGTACGTATATAATTAAATACTTTTTCAGCATACCTTAGATCCAAGTCACGGCCGTCATGCTCATGTTTCAGAGCTAAGGTATTGTCCTTTTCTATCTCTTCTATATAGACAATAGGGATACGATTTAGGCCACTATTTTGAATTAATTCGTCTCGTACGTCGGCCCAGCCGGCATTATCCGACACATCATCTATTGTAAGAGATTTTTTTTCTTTTTTGAAGGAATAACTAAAATAGTTCATTTGACGCATGAACTCTTCGTCAAGGTAGAATCGTAAGAATGTGATGTCGTTATGCACTTCGCGGATTGTCTTGGCTTCTTCGAAGCCGTGCTCTTCGATAAGTTTCTCAAACAGTTTGTATCCCAAGTGATAAGGGTTGATTTCTCCCAAATGAGGGCGAACCACTTGGTTATGAAGCTTAATAAAAGGAAGGTGTAAATTATCAGGTAAATTTAGCTCGTTAATGATCTTATAATGAATTGTACAAGCCCACCCCTCGTTCATAATTTTAGTAAGAGCTTGGGGAATGAAATACTTCGAGCTTTCTTCTACAATTAAAAGAAGATTTCGTTCCCATTCTTTAAGATGTTTGCTGTGTTCGGCTATAAAGCGAAGAAGATTGTACTCAGGCTCTAGGGGCATTTTGGCAAGGTTGGTCGTGTAGGAGGGATCTGAGTCCATTTTCTTTTTTTCAGCTTTTATAATTTCTTCTGTTGTTTTGTAGGCGATTCCAACAAAGCGAGGAACCTGGTATTTAATAGAATGCGCAGCATCTAAGATGGTTTCTACTCGATCAATTCCAATAGAGGGATCTTCAATAAGTTTTCTCACATATTTTGAGGCTGACTTAAAGCTGTCGATGATATTATTGGGGTTTGTATCGGCAAACATGCGGTTATTCTTGAAAAAATCGCTGTGTCCCACACAGTGTGCCATTGTGAGAAGGTGAATGTAGAGAGGATTTTCACGCATTAGGTATGCTATACTTGGATTGGAGTTAATAATCATCTCATATGGGAGGCCTCTTTGCCCCATATTGTATAAAGTGTGGGTTCGTTCATATTCTTTACCATAGGACCAGTGTCGATAATGGGTAGGAAGTCCTACATAGGCCATGGCCCCGATCATTTCCTGATAATCTATGATTTCATAATCAATAGGGTGCCAGTCGAGGCCCAAATCTTCGGCTACGTGCAGGATTTTTTCATCCCAATGGAGCAAATCGGCCTCAGTCCATGCGCTCATTAGGAGGTTTTTCCTCCAAATAGACCATGAAAGGCGCGCCAGATGTGTTCTGGCTCCCCAATCATGATCCGTTTAAACTTATTATCACAGATAGGATTCAGTTTTGACCACAAATTGTCCATTTCTTCGTTTTTCCACGCCGAAAAAGTGTGCCAGGGGGTCCCATGGAACACATCATCTTTGTCTATTTCATCACCGAGACCTCGATAATGCTCATTTATCTCGCAATATCCGGTGAGTTGGCTAATTTCTTTGATTTCTTTGAACAAATCCAAGCATTTTTCGTTGTCCGAGGACCAATTTTCACCATCCCCACAGTAAAAAGAGTAAATATTCCAGCTATTTGGGTGAAATTCTTTCTCTACGATGTCTAATTCAAGATCTAAACAGCTCGAAATGATAGTGCCCCCATGAGTTCCTACTCTAAAGAAGTCATCTTCGGAAACTCTGTTGGCATGCGTAGAATGAGAGATAAAAACTACCTCCAGTTGATCGTATTTATGGTTTAAAAACTGATATAGAAGGAAAAAGAAGCTGCGCGCAAGGAATTTGCGCTCCTGGGACATAGATCCGGAGACATCCATAAGAAAAAAGATTACTGCAGAGCTATTTTCTTTGATTTTGGGCTTAATGTGGTGGTATTTAAGGTCATCTTTGTGAAAAGGAAAGCGTTCATCGCTCTCGGGGTCGTGAGTTCCGACCTTTTCAGCTATTTTCTGGCGTCGGATCTTTCTTTTTAGTGTTTCTTTCTTAGAAAGCCGCGGTCTTATCCCTTTAAATCGATATCCTTTGCGTTTTATGGTCTCGTGCGAGACAAATCGGAACTGTTTCTTCTCCAAATCCGGCAACTCTAGGTCACTGAAGAGATATTCAGCCAATTCTTCCAAGGTTACTTCGACATCATAGTATTCATCCCCTTTTTGGTCACTAGCTTTGCCAGCTCCCTGGCCGGCCGCCTGTTCTCCGCGCTTTTTGCCAATTTTCTGCCCTTTTTTAAGGCTATGGTCACCTCCGGAGCCAACACTTTTATTATTTTCGTTGTTACCGTACACAAATCGGTATTCACGCAGGCCCCGGACGGGAATTCTGATCTTTTTCTTGCCGTTTTGGCCAATTATGGACTCCTCAGCAATAACATCCTTGATAGATTCTTTAATGGCCTTCTCAATTTTCTTTTTATGGCGCGATCGGTCGCTTGCGGCGCGGTCAACGATGGATTTATGTTTACGGAAGACACTCATGTACTAATTATCGTAAGAAGGAAACTATGAACAATTATAATTGATAAATCTCCAAATGTCAAGGGGAAAAAGAGCACTTGTTTCCCTCTTCTTCTATTTATTGTATAATGGATAAAGATTTTTATAATGAAGCTTCTGCCACTAAATTAGGGTGGGATCCCACTTGGTTTGGAGAAAATCACTTTGACGATGGCTTAGTGGAAGCCATTCAGCGCTGGCAGCGTAAAAATAGCCTAAAAGCCGACGGATTGTGCGGTCCGGGGACGTTTCGGCGCATTTGGACCGAAAGAGAAGTGGAAATTTCCGATTATAAGCCCCAAGGATGCCTTTTAAACGGCGGAGAGCAGAAATATATCGTTCATAACGGGAAATTCCTTGAAATTGACTGGGATAAGGTCGTTTTGTGGGATGAACCAGGCGGATTGAAGATAAATCCCGGTAAATACTACGATAATTCAGGAAAACCCGAACGAAAACCCCTAAATTTCGTAAATCATTGGGATGTTTGCCTCTCAGCAGAGAGTTGCGCTAGAATTTTGAACAAAAGAGGCATCTCTGTACACTTTTGTCTGGACAATGATGGTACAATCTATCAAATTTTAGACACTCAGCACGGAGCATGGCACTCTTCTAGCCGCGTAGGCAACCAAAATAGCATTGGAATTGAGATTGCTAACGCTTATTACCCCAAATATCAAGATTGGTACGTCAAAAATGGGTACGGGGCGCGCCCTATTGTCCAAAATGCGACCGTTCACGGTAAAAAACTGCCGGATTTCACTGATTTTTACCCAATTCAGCTTGAAGCATTGAAAAAATTGTGGGAAGCGCTGCATTTAGGCCTAAATATCCCCCTAGAATACCCAAAAACAGAGGGAAATTTCTGTAAAACAGTGCATAAACCGAGCATTGAGGGCACTTTTCGGGGCTTTAATAACCATTATAATTATACAAAGGGTAAAATAGACTGTGCCGGATTGCCTCTGCCGCGGCTGCTTAAGGAAGTAAAGGAATCATTGGAGTAGAAAATGGACCAAAGAACTAATCTAAAGGACGAGGTAAAGGCTGCTTTGTTGGCTTTACATCAAAAAATTGATTCTCTTAAAGAAAAAGTAGACAAACTGTGTAAAAGTACCGAAGATTGTTCGGATCCTACAGCAAAGCCCTGTTCGAAAGAAAAAAAGTAGACTAATGGAGCTAATTTCAACTCATTTTGTAAAAACACAAGATGTAGGTTATCACGGTAATTTATTTGGAGGAGTAATGCTCGCATGGTTGGATGAAGCGGCGGCCGCATTTGCAGCACAAGTTGCCGACACGCCTCGAATGGTAACTAAACACATCTCAGGCCTCACCTTTGAGAAGCCCTGTAGACCGGGTCAGATCATCAAGATATATGGAGAGGTGGCTAAGGTCGGCAAAACGTCTCTAACACTCGCCATGGAGGCGAGAAGGCACTCTGTGTATAACGGGACGCAGCGGGCCGTGGTCTCCACCTCTATGACCTTCGTTCGTATCGACGGCGACGGTGAAGCCATCCCCATCTCTGAAAAAGTAAGACAAAAATATAGAGATCCTAAAGATTTTACGTAGTGGCACGTTATTTGCTTCCTAGTTAAAATAGGAGGTATTTTATTATGTTACGAATAATTTTGTTAACATTTTGTCTGTTAACTGCTGCATGTACTGCAACAGTCGATATAAGTTCTGATAGCCTCGACAACCAAAAAGATCTTTCACCAGCGGATGTGGAAGACGATGTATTTCTCAATACTCTTGAGGCAATTCATGATACAAATCCATTAGATTTGCTTCCGCTAAGCCCCATCGTCTGGGATACGTGCTCTGGAGTTGAGGGCGACCACCCATGCAATCTCGAAGGCGTAGATCATCGAGGAGACAATTTTGGTCTTTATGCGAACTTTGGGCGCCCAATCGTTTTGGACTTCTCTGCCGGCTGGTGTGGGCCCTGTAGGAATGCAGCGCCGCATGCGCAGGAAGTACAGGATCTTTATCGGGACTCCGGGCTGCTCTATGTGACGGTTTTAATAGAAACAACCAACGGAAGTGTTCCAACTCAAGCCGACGTCGCCGCATGGGCAGCGGAATATGGTAACACTGATTCGTTGGTGGTTGCCGGAAGCCGATCGATCTTAGAAAGCGGAGGAGGGGCTTGGCCCTTAACAGGCTGGCCAACGTTTTTTTACATCGATGAAGAAATGGTTTTACGGGATATTGATCGCGGCTACAATGAACATGAAGTTATCTATTCAATTGATTGGTTATTGACGCTATAATACTATTTATAGTATATGTCAAATTATATATCCATTAAATGGGACCGCTATTTGTGCGAGTCGCAAGAGGAGAATGAGAACCATCGATATGCTGACCTCCTTGTGGAGGCGGTTGTAACAGACAACGAAGATTTATTTTTTGAAAACGTAATTCATCTTAATGAAAGTATTTTAGATGCTGTTTTAACCAAACTGGGTCAAGTATTTTTCAAAATTCCGCAAGAGAAAATCGCGGCGCTCATTACGAAGATTGCAGAATGGGTTATAAGCGCTTTCGAATGGGCCGCCGAGAAAGTCCCAGATGAATGGGGGGGCCTGAAGGGTGTCGCAAACAAAATTAGAGATTTCGTCAAAGGGGCCATGGGGCAATTAGGGAGCCCCCGAACATCGATGTATATTGCAGCCACGTTGATTAAAATGGTCTATGTTGGTCTTTTACTTAAAGTTGTTGGAACTATTTTAATAGCCAAGGGAGGCGCAGCGCTTGGCGGGAAGGCTGCAGCTGCGGCTGCAAAAGCAGTGGCTAATGGTAATGGTGCAATAGAGGCTTTAAATACTGCTGCTCAAACTAGCGACCCCGGGAGCGCTATGAAGATTGCAACAACTGCAGTCGAGAAGGCATTTGCTGCGTTAAAAGGTCTCGAAGGAGCAAAAATATTAGGATTTTCTTCTGGTAAACTCTCTCCCAGAAGAGGAATAGTCGTGCTGGGCAAACAATTATTCACTGGCGATTCTTCCCTCTCGGCTAAAGACACTCTTACAGGCCTAATAGCAGAGTATAAAATTTATCGTCAAAGTGTGTGGCAATAAAGTGAAGCTTTTACTTGAAAACTGGCGCAAATATATAAAAGAAGACGAAGCCGGGCATTTCCCGTGGCTTAAAGAAATCCAGGCAACTGATGATTTCGATGAGCTCCACGCGATTCTAGAATCTCACCGCTTCA
>Ga0080013_1006695_pt1 | contig 10129 bp, 10 predicted proteins | sample ETNvirenome_6_85_FD_69236 | JGI IMG/M metagenome (GOLD analysis project Ga0080013, IMG submission 69236) | Marine viral communities from the Pacific Ocean - ETNP_6_85 (SPADES assembly) (version 2) | ecosystem: Environmental > Aquatic > Marine > Oceanic | place: Pacific Ocean | collected 2013-06-19
TGAAGATAAGAAAGCTATAAGGATATTATGTAAGGCTATTGAGTTAGTTAAGCCAGATATATATATAGACCTAGGTGATGTTGGTGAATGGGAATCAGTTTCGCATTGGCAATGGAAGAAAAAGAAGCGTCCTCCCCTTGAGTATCAGTTACCTTTTGTGCATAAAGATATAAAAGATGTGAATAAAGGTATGGATACCATTGACGCTTCATTAAATAGGGCAAAAACGAAGGAAAAACATTTTATCGAAGGTAACCATGATGATTGGTTAAATCGCTTCGTAGAAGAGAATCCTTACCTTTCTGATACAATGCGAGTTGAAAACGCTTTAAAGCTTAAAGAACGAGGCTATAAGTACCATAGAATAGGAAAGTATTTAAAGATTGGTAAAATTAATTTTTATCATGGTCATCATTTTGCAGGTATTACACATACAAGAAATCATTTATTGAGATTAGGTGGTAATGTTATGTATGGTCACCATCATGATATACAACAATCTTCCGTTACCCACATAGATGGAGTTAAAAGTGCTTGGAGTATTGGTTGTTTAAAAGATATGTCTGATGAAGCTAATGAATGGTTAGGTAATAGAAGGCATAATTGGCAGCATGCTTTTGCTATTGTAGACTTTCATAAGAATGGAAACTTTAATGTTACGGTTCATCAAATAGTAAATGGTGTTAGTACGGTAGATGGAAAGGTTTTACGAGCATAGTGCAGACAAGAAAGATAAAGAAGATTGAGTATCCTTTATTTAAAGATAAGAAAGAGTTTGAACATTATTTGCCAACTCAGTATTTAGTTAAGGATTGGCGTAATGGTGAAGAAAAAGATTGGGTTTTAACAGATGATGGTAAAGTTTGTATGATTATTAAGAGAGGTTCTCTTTCTCACGGGACTTCTAAAACAATCAAACAAGACTATGTTAGAACGGTCATAGGTTCTTTTTTATGTAAGCCTTCTATAAAAATGGAAGGTGAAATGAGAAAGAATATGTATTCTTTTGGTAGTAGAGATATGACTGCAAAAGAAAGACAGAAAGAAAGAAAAGAGCCTACTACTTCAGAGTTTCTCTTTGCTAAATATGTAGCAAAGGGTGATGATATTGTAGATGCATTTATTAGGGCTTTTCCAACAAATAATAGGAAGTATGCCAAAAGAGAAGCTGGTGTGCTTTTAAAAACAGATAGGGTAAAAAGTTTGGTAAGAGAAGAAATAGATAAACTTATGAATGAGGCAGAGATAACGCCTTTGTACATTCTAGAGAAAATGAAAGATATCATTGAGTCTGATGGTTCTAGAGATAGCGATAAAGTATCTTTACTTAAAGAACTTGTTAATATTGCAGGAATGAAAGATATGGATAAGAAGTCTGAATCTGTTACAGTATTCCAAGGATTCTCACCAGAACAACTTAATGCTATAGGTGGAAATAACGTTAAGCAGCTTGCAAAAGCTGAAAGAGAAATAAAAAAATGAACCTTTATGAAATAATAATAGAAGTTCTCAAAGTAGCTAAGGAAAAAGGAGTCTCTTTGGAAAATGATTGGGAAAGAGAAGATATAGCAACTGAAATATACGATATGTTTTACAGTAGTGAGATTATCGGAAATTATATCAGTAATGGTTATATAGAAGACCTTAAAGACTATTGGGAAGAAAACAATTTAAATGATTAATAAACTAGCTGCATATGGGACATTAAGAAATGGTAAAAGAAAAACATATAAAGTGGATGGTTTTAGCCTTGTTTACCCCGGGCATTATAGTTACCCTGCTGCTATTATCAACAATAATTCTACTGGAATGGTGGTTGAGTTATTAGATGTGGGGCAAGAAGATATAAATGGTTATGATATATATGAAGGAGTAGAGTCTGGATTATACGACAGAAGAAAAATAACTGCTTATGATAAAGAAAAAAAGATTGAAGCTTGGATGTATACAGCAGGGCCATTATTACTACAACATAAAACAGTATTTGAGTTAGTGCCACAGCAGGATTGGTTATCAAAGAAGTCAAAGAAAAAAAGAATTTCAACATAAATAAGAATAATGTTTCTGAAAAGGAGCAAGTTCTTGAGTTAGCTAAAAAAGATATTATAGCCTTTGGTCAGTTGTTTCTGCCAGAGGACTTTATGAAGTCTACTCCAGCTCCATATCACTATGAATTAAGTAATTTATTACTAGATGATACAAAGAAACGTAATTGCATTATATTACCTCGTGGTCATAGTAAGTCTACTCTTGCTAAAGCAGCTCTTATGTATTATTTATACTTCAATCCGGAAGGTAAGAAGGAGTTTATAGCTTGGGTAGCAGAAGAACAATCTCAAGCAATAGACCATATTAAATATATACAAAATCATATAGAGATGAACCCTGCTTTAAATTACTATTTTGGTGATTTACAAGGTAGTAAATGGACAGAAAAAGAGTTTACTACATCTAAAGGTGATAGAATAATAGCAAAGGGAACTTCACAAAGACTTCGTGGTAGGTCTCAATTAGGATTAAGATATACAAAGATTGTTCTTGATGACTTTGAATCTGAATTAAATACTAAAACACCAGATAGAAGAAGAGAGATTAAAGAATGGGTTATGTCTACTGTAGAACCTGCTTTAGAAAACTCAGCTGGAAATGAAGGTTCTGTTTGGCTTATAGGTACTATAGTCCATTTTGATTCATTTTTACAAGGTATTTATGATGGATATACAGAAGCCAAGAGGGATAATAGGAAATATGCTTGGCATGTATTATATAAGAAAGCTATGACCCCAGATGGTCAAATTCTTTGGCCTAGTTACTTCTCAAAAGAAAAACTTTTAGATATTAGAAGAAGGTTTGAAGATGTAGGTTTAATACATAAATTTGCACAAGAATATTTAAATGAAGCTAGAGACTTAGCTAATGCTAAGTTTAAAACAGATAAGCTTAATTATTATAATCATGAGTTTCATAGTAGAGATAATTATACTTATATTGTAGATAAGGATGATGCTATACCTATTAATGTTTATATAGGAGTTGATTTAGCATATGAATCTAATAGTCATAATGACTATCAAATTATTATGGTTGTAGGTATAGATAGCGATAGAAACTTCTATGTATTAGATTACTTTAGAGAACATATACCATTATATGATATGCCATTAGAAATATTTAATTATGCAAAGGAGTTCTCACCTGTTAAGCGTGTTAATGTGGAGATGGTTGGAGCACAGGGTATTATTAAAGATGCTGTTAATCAAATGTCTGGGAAAGACAGAAAGGTAGCACCCGGTATTGCATTAGGTGTTAGACCACCAGCTGGTATTAAAAAAGAAGATAGATTGGAATCTTTATTAGCTCCCATAGTTAATAGAGGTAAGTTGTTTATAAAAAGAAAACATGTAGAGCTTGTAGATGAAATGTTTCAATTCCCAAAGGGAAAGAATGATGATGCTCTAGATGGTCTTTGGTATGCCATAAATAATGCTAGACCACCAAGAAGTAAAAAGTTTGAAGCTGCAGAGTTTTTAGATGAAAACTCAAAGAAAATGAAAAAAACTACAACAAAAAAGGTAATATCTTGGATAACAGGATTAAAAACTTAAAATAATACTTGCATAAATCAAAATATATTTGTATATTATGTACGATTATTTAAATAAAGAGGTGAACCTATTTCTAGTATAAGAGAGATGGAGCAAAACGAAGCCCAGCACTCTGAGGTAAATAAAGAACTTTGGAGATTGTGGCGTGACGCTAGGGCTGATTGGGATACAGAAGCTAGAGAGTCTATAGATTTTTTTCTTGGTAACCATTACTCACAAGAAGAGTCAGATGCGTTAAGAGCGGTAGGTCAAGGAGACTTTGTTATTGATAGAGTCTATGCTGCTATAGAAAAATTAAAATCATTATTAACATCAAGAGCTCCAAAGTATAGTGCTGTTGGTAGAGAAGATTCAGATAGTAGAATGGCTAATGTCTGGAGAACTCTTTTAGAGTATGTTTGGGATATATCAGATGGAGATACTCAATTTAAACAAGCCGTGCATGATTATGCAACTGCTGGAATGGGATACTTTTATGCTTATATAGACCCAGAAGCAGACTTTGGGCGTGGAGAAGTAAAGTTTACATATGTAGACCCATTTAGAGTATATGTAGACCCAGCTTCTAGAAACCGTTATATGGATGACGCATCTGGTGTTATCTTGTCTACCATTTTAACAGAAGACCAGCTGGTTAATTTATACCCTCAAGTTGAGCCATACCTAAAAGATATTGAGTCTTATTATGAAGAAGAAGACTACCCTTCTTCTAATAAACGAAATAGCTCAGTCTCTTTTACACCAGATACAACTTACGACTTAGAATTTAGTAGAGTTAGTAAGTATAGAATACTTGAAAGGTTTTCTAAGGTAAAAGTTCCTTTCTATAGAGTATTTAATAAACAGGATGGCTCTGAGGTAATACTAGATGAACAAAAGTATTCAGAATTTATATCTCAAGAACAAGTAAAATTATTAATGGAAGCTGGTTTAATTGAGATTATACAAGTTAAACAAACAAGAATTAAAATCACAGCTACTGCTGGTGAAATATTATTATATGAGACTATTTTAAATACAGATATATATCCATTAGTACCAGTTCCTAATATATGGACAGGTACTCCTTATCCTAAATCTGATATATCTAAAATAAAAGACTCTCAAAGATTGCTAAACAAACTTTTCTCTCTCACTCTCTCCCACGCACAAGCCTCTGCCGGATTAAAGCTTTTAGTCCCAGAAGGTAGTGTGGATGATTTGGGGCAGTTGGAACAGGATTGGGCGAACCCCAATGCTGTAATATCATATAATCCAGAATTTGGAGCACCTCATTTCCCTGCCCCTCAATCATTGTCAAATGAATTTTATAACTTAATTAGTAGAATAGAACATTATATAGATTTAAGTCTTGGAATACCGGAGCTTATGCAAGGATTTAAAGAAAGTGCTCCAGAAACTGTTCGTGGAACAGCTATGCTTGCAGAGATGGGTGAAACTCGTGGTAAGTCTAAATTAAGAGACATTGAAGGTAGTTTAAATAGATTAGGTAAAAGTATATATAACTTATCTAAAAACCATTATACATACCAAAAAACTTTTAGAATCGTACAGCCAAATAATGATATTACTGAATTTACAGTAAATATGTACGACAATAAGCAACAAGAAATTAATGCCATAGTAAATGATATCACCATTGGGCATTATGATGTAAGAATAATATCCGGTTCAACATTACCGTCAAATAGGATTGCAGAATATAATATGTACCTAGAAGCGTTTAAGATGAATCTGGTAGATGATGTCGAGGTTTTAAAGAAAACTGAAATCTTTGACAAAGAAGGCGTACTGAAAAGAAAAGGCCAAATGGCTCAATTACAATCATATGTTAAGCAATTAGAAGAACAAGTTAAGAAACTTAGTGGAGACCTGCAAACAGCAGAGCGTGAAACAGTAAACTCTAGGAAGCGAGTCGAAACTGAGAAGTTTAAAACTAAACTTCATGAAATATCTAATGATACAAAATTTAAAAATAAAGTACAAGTAGATGATTTAAAAAGAATTGTTGATAATGAAAAAGAAATTGCAGTACAAAATTAAAACAGATTATAGTGGGGACTATACCCCGGTTCTGCTTTTAAGACATCTTTAATAGGTGATGCTAATAACAAAAGAAATCGAGGATTAAATGGAAAACGCTATACACGAGGATACTACAACAATAAACGGTGTTGAAGGTGAAGTTTTAGAACAAGTTGTTGAACCACAAGAAGTAAAAGGTACTCCTGCTCCAGAACAAACAGAAGAGCAGCCAGTAGATGAATCTAAAAAGTTTCAATCTATGTATGATAAAAAAAGTGCTGAATACGATAGGTTAAATAACGAAGTTGAAGAATTACGCAAATACCAACAACTAGGTGAAGTTTTAAATAACAGACCAGATGTTGTTGAGGCAATGAGAAACACGCTAAGTGGTAGTAATAATAACCAACCAGCTCAAAAAGAAAATCAAGTAACTGAAGATTCTTTTGACCCTTGGGAGGCTTATTATAAACCGGGTTCACCCTCTTATGAGATGAGGGTGGGTCAAGAAAAAGCTCTGGTAAATGAAGCTGTTCAACAACAGTTTTCTGGATTACAAGAGCAAATGGCACTTAATAACCTAAAACAAGAATTGACAAATAAATATGGTTTTAATGACCCTAAGATGGCTAATGACTTTATACAATTTGCAACTCAACCAAGAGAAGATATTCCATTGGATATGTTGGTAGATGTATATAGAAAACATAAGGGGGGAGAAGAAAAGGTCTCTCCAAACTTACAAGCTGTTCAAAGGTCTCAAGGAACTGCTCCTACGGCTGGTGTCGTGCAGGGTGCAGCTCCACAAAAACCAAATGAATTTGAAGATGTTTGGAATGGGGTTATGGGTGCTTCAAGAAATACAAAAATATAAACTCAAGGAGTCCTAAATGGCAACTTACAATCAAGGTATTGTGAATGTTGGTGACCCGGGTTCAGCCGCTTCTGGCTATCATACTCGTCGGTTATTTAACTTCTCAGACCGTGTGGCCGAGCTAGCTCCAGAGGAATCACCATTCTTCGTGTATCTCTCTAAGGTAGCAAAAGTCCCTACGGATGACCCACAATTCCGATTTTTAGAAGATAGAACTAAGGTTTCTATGACAGACAGAGGTTTTTTACTTTCTGGTTCTCATAGTATTCCTGCTGCTGGTTCTACTTTATCATATACAGTTGATACTTCTGGCGGTGCGTCAGTAGATTGGCTAGTAAAAGGCATGGTGTTTGCTGTAGATTATACAGAAAATGCAGCCCCAGAAACAATAATAGTAAGAGTAGAAAGTGCTCCAGTTGATGCTGGTTCTACAACAACTTTTACTGGAAAAACAATTTCAGCTGTTGATGGTGCTGAAACTGGTGCTGATAACGCTAAATGTCAAGTAATTGGTACTTCATATGCTGAAGGTACTGGTGCTCCAGATGTATGGTCTGAAGAGCTTGATAATGATTATGGGTATACCCAAATCTTTAAAACAGCTTGTGAAATGTCTAATACAGCAAGAGCAACTAGGTATCGTGGATACTCAGACGAATTCCAAAGAACTTGGAATCTTAAATTGCGTGAGCATAAAATAGATATTGAAAGAGCTATGTTATTTGGTCAAAGAGCAAGTACTGGTGGTATTCAATATACTGAAGGTATTTGTGGACATGTTATTAAAAATGGAACAGCAAATGTAGATGACTCTGCGTTATCTTATAGTTCTGGTGCTCCATATTTTAGAAGTTCAACTACTGCACAATTAACATACGACAGAATCTTATCTGATTTTGAAGTTGTATATGACCCTGCTCGTGGAGGAACTGATTCTAAATTAGCCCTTGCTAGTTTACCAGTATTGACATTCTTTAACAAACTAGGAGATGGTTTATTTATTGATTCATCTGTTGGTTATAGTAATAGTGCAATGCGTTATAACGTAGACCAAAAAGATGGAAGGTTTGGACATAAAGTACTAGCTGTGGAAACTATTCATGGAACAATGAATATGGTAAAAGAACCTCTTTTCCGTAATTTCGCATCTGGTTTCTTAATGATGGTTGATTTAGACCATGTAGCTTATCGTCCATTAGTTGGTAACGGTGTTAATCGTGACACTCAAGTTCAGACTAATGTTCAGTCTGCTGATGAAGACCTTCGTAAGGATATGATTCTTACTGAAGCTGGTTTAGAAGTATCTCTTCCAGAAACTCATTATCTACTTAACTTAGAAGGAGTATAAAATGAGAAGTGATTATCTAAATGAAAATAGTGGAAAAACACATAGCTTTAAAAATAAAACAGACCTTCTTACAGCAGCAATTACGCTTACTGAAAAAGATAGTGGTAAAGTTATGTATGTTGAATCCTCTGGTGGTGCATATTCAATAACTCTTCCAACTGGAGCAGATATCAAAGACGGAATTTATTATAAATTCTGGGTTAATGAAAATACTCCTACTGGTGCAGTAACAATCGCAGCTGGAAGTGCAATCATTTTTGGTAAAGTCAACGAAACAGAAGTTGATACTGGCGATGATGGCCCGGGTTCAAGTGCTGATGGAGCAACTGGTGTATCCAATGTTATTTGGGGAACATCTGCTCTTAAAGGTGACTACCTAGAATTTTCAGCTTATGGCGGACATTGGTACATAACTGGACAGTCTGGTAAGGATGGAGCTGTAACTACATCATAAACTGAATAAATAAAGTTAACAGTAATTAGAACTGTGGGGGTTGTCAATAAAAGGTAACCCCCAAATCTAAAAAAAAGGAAAATAAAATGTCTACTGGATTATATAAATACACAGCAAAAGAAGCATCTAACTTATTAATAGGTCAGAATGGATTTGATGTAATTGCCGAACATAATACAAATACATCAGAACCAGATACTGGTTCTTGGGTAGCTATTCAAGCACTTGGTAAAGGTGGTGGTGATGCAGCTGTTGAGTTTTTAAAATTAAAAGTAACAGCTAATATCGGAGATGGCATTTCAAGTTGGTTTTATATGATTCCCGGTGAGATATTATATGGAAATTTTAGTGGAATTATTAACCATACAGACTCTACAGCAACTTGCATAGCTTACAGAGGATAAGAAGAACTAAGAGATTAGAGAGAAGATTTGGCTTTATTCAAGAAGAAAAGCCAAGTCTAATTAAAAAAATTTTAAACTGGGTTAAAGAAAAAATATTGAGAATAAAATGAATTGTAAACATTGCGAATATCCAAATAATGAAAATTGGTTTTATTGTAAAAATTGTGGAGAAAGGGCATCTTCTCCCAAATTTACAAGTACCATGTTTATGAGAAATGAATCCAGTAAGAGAACAGATATTGAATTTTCAACAACAACTTTAGATGCACATATTTCTAAGACACAAAAAGATAAGCAACTAAAAGATAGCAATATGTGGAAAAAAAGAATTAAGCAAGCGAGTATGAATTAATGGCTACATTTGAAGCACAGGTAGAGGGAATTACTAGCTTATCAATAGATGGTAGTAGTGCTCCTACTCAAACAGAATTAACTCAGTTTCTTACTGATGGTGCAAAAGAAATTTTAAATACATTACCAAAATCTAAAAAAAGTTTATATACAACTTCAAATGAATTAAATAGTAGTAGCACAAACTTAACAATAGGTGGTTCTGAAATATTTACAGTAACTAGAGATGATGGTACAATTAATCAACCATGTAGATTAATACCTCCTAATATGAGTGGAAGAGCAAGTGATTCAGACGATATGAATGCTGCTTCAACTACAGACCCGGTATATTATATTACTAATAATATTTTAAGCGTTATTCCAGAACCAAGTAACTCTAATAATGCACATGTTCAAACCTTAGCATATCCATCTGTTGCTTATGGAGATAGTTCTATTACTAAGTTTCCAGACGAAGCTGAATACTTAGTTCCTATATATGCTTCTATAAAATCTTTACAAAATGTTTTAGGTAATAGAGTTTCTAATTCAGATATAACAACTGCGTTAACAGCTATAAATACAGAACTAGATGAAACTTTATCTATTGCAGATAATATGCATACAGAAATTGGTATCATAAATTCATCATCTGATAGTGCTTTGACTGAAATTGCATTAGCTAATACAGAAGTAGATAAAATGGCAACAGAAGCTGGATTAGATAATGCTGAATTAGATAAAGCAACTGCCGAATTAGCAGAAGCTGTAACATTGGTAGATAGTGGAATAGATACCGCTACGGCAGCTATAGCTACTGCAGCTGGTAGAATAAATACAGCAGTCGCTTTAGCAAATGATGAATTTGATGAAGTTGCAGCTGAAGTTAGTTCTACTACGACATCTCCAATAACACAAGCTAGAGCAGCTGTTCCTAGTGCTATATCATTAGATGATTTAAATATAACTGCGGTAGCTCCTAATGCTCCATCATTAAGTACTGTTTCTTATACTGAAGCAACTAATGAAAATGCTTATTCTAAAATAATAGACTCAGTAACGGTTACAGAGGTTTCTAAGGCAGAT
>Ga0080013_1006696_pt1 | contig 10129 bp, 12 predicted proteins | sample ETNvirenome_6_85_FD_69236 | JGI IMG/M metagenome (GOLD analysis project Ga0080013, IMG submission 69236) | Marine viral communities from the Pacific Ocean - ETNP_6_85 (SPADES assembly) (version 2) | ecosystem: Environmental > Aquatic > Marine > Oceanic | place: Pacific Ocean | collected 2013-06-19
GGAGTGGGCTAGACTTACTGAAGATTTAACTAGAGAAGAAGCAATAAACCTTGCAAGACGGATGACGTTGAGGTTGATAGACTGATGGCTGTTTCTATAGATGCTCAAGCCGCTATTAATCAAATAGCCGCTGAACTGGAAGAAAGGGCTATCGGTGAAGAAATAGGTCGCGCTTCTGCTGGAGACGCATGGTACGGTGAAGATGAAACATATGGAACGCTTGATCAATTCCTAACAGGTGAAGAAACCACTGTTCGGGATTTGTATCCTGATATCTTTAACATGCCATCACAATATTACGATGCAGAAAGAGGTGGGTTTATAAATGTACATGGGTCTATGTCTCCTCAGTATACTAATAAGTTTGCAGAGATCATAGATCAAACTCCTATAGGAAAAATAGCTGACTTTGCTTACTTCCCAGAAGGATGGCGTGGGAAGGTTGATCCTAGTACTAACCTATCTAAACGTACAACTGTTGAAGAAGCAGTTTCCATGTTACAGACGGCTCTAACGCCTCCAGCCTTAGTGGCTAAAGGATTGATAGGGGCCACAAACTATCCTGCACTGGTAGCAATGGCTCCTGTTCTTTGGCAAGGAGCGGCACGGACGTTTACAGGAAAGCCCAGCCTAGATTTTGTAGGTTCTGCTAAAAGAGGCTTGGCATTTGGTTGGGGCCAATATTTTTCTGACAGACGATCAATTGCTGGTGGTTACACACAAGCGCCAGAGTTTAAGGTACGTAGCACGGTATACGATATTGATAAACTTGAAACGCCTACATCCCCTCAACAAGGCCATTATAAAATGGTTGATATGAGTACTCTCCAGACTGAGTTAGTTGAAAATTATAGAGCAGTGGGTAAGCTGATAACTGATCATAATATGCGATCTATAAAATCTGGATTCCAAGAGGGAGCCGCTAAATTAAAGGATGATGAACAGTATAAAAAGTTAAGAGCGAATTTTAAAGAAATAGAATATCAGATGAATAGCGTTATGTTTATGCGTATGAATGGTGATAAATGGGAAACAGCCATAAGAGATAGTTTCCAGCACGGTAAACCAGATATCCATGGGGCTACTCCAGATAGAATATTTGACAAATCAGAAGTAGATCGCATGATAAAGGTAGGCAGAGAAATCTGGGATACGGTAAAACAAACCGCTGGCGGAAAGACAATGCAGTGGGACGTATCTGATGCCTTGATAGGTAAGAAGGGAGATAAACTTCTAGATTGGCATGTGCAATTCAAAAACCATCCCAAGGCCACACGAGATAAGGTTATCAGTGCTTTAAAAGAATTATCTCGAAATCCAAACTATTCTAAGGTAACTATTCACCAACGTATAGATACTATCATGAATAAGTTGCATGGAAGAAATGCCCTTGGCAGTAGGGCTGTAGGGTTTAAGGTAGATGGCAGAAAGTATAGACCTGCGCCTTTGACTGAAGAGATGATTAGATTAGACTTCCTTGATGAAATGACTGGTGAAGAAATCTATAACAAGATATTAAACGATATTCCAGTAAGTAAATCTAAAGGATCATGGGCTGGAATTCTGGAAGCGCAAAAAGCTACTTCTTTACATCTGGGTGAGTTTGGAGTTCCGGGCCTTAGATATACAGCGGGTACTTTAAGTGGTAGGCCAGCTAATAGAAAGTGGAATGCAGATATAACCCGTAATTATGTTTTATGGGATCAAGATATATTAAATCTTATGACGAAACTGGCAGAATATTGATGGCTGTTTCTATAGATGCCCAAGCCGCTATAAACGAAATAGCCGCTGAACTGGCAGTGCGGGATAAAGAAACAGAGATAGAAGAGACTGCTAAATTAGAATCAAAAGCATTCTGGAATGGAGTTAAGGGACAAGCTAGTGCCGCTGGTGTGTCTATTATGGAGTGGTTAGGAGAAGTAGCTTTTCAAGGTTCTCAGAACCCCACTGGTATGGTTCAAGAAACATTGGGAGCATTAAGTTATCCCTTCAGGGAAACTGCTGAAGTAGCCTTTGATTATATTAATCCTTATTCTCCGGGTGGTTATATGCACTCAGAGGAATTACCTGACGCATTAAGTTTTTTAAATGAAAACCAGACGCTTCGCACAGGGCTGGCAAAGAATCCAGTTATAGCGGCGGCCCCGGCATTGCTGGGTGGTTTTGGTATTCCTGTAAATAAATGGGCAGAAGGTGAGGATGTCCTTAAGGGCGATGTGGTTGCGGGAGTTGCCTCTTTGACTGGGCCTGTAGCAGGGCTGACTGCAAGAGGGGTTGGTAAGGTAGCACAGAAGGTTGCACCTACTCTAACTGATGAGGTTGTAGATCAAACCCGCAGAGGTCTTCTAAAGGCCACAGGAGTAGGCACTGGATTGCTTGCCGTGCCTGTCATAGCAAGCAAAGCCCTTCTTAAGAAAAGTGGCAAGGTTGGTGCAAAGGTGGCTATGACTGCATCAACAATTGGAAGAAACCTGACAACTAATTTCTTTGGGACTGTAGGAACTTTACTTAGACAGGCAGAAGAAGGAATTGCTAAAGGAGTTGATGTTGTTCCCGGTAGTGGTCTTAACAGGATATATGATGTAGCAGGAATGAAACTTTCTCCTTCTACATTGGTTAGGATGGGGAATGAAGAGAAAGAGGTTATGACCTTTTTCAAACGGCTTAAATTATTGGCTGAAAGAGATTTAGGAATTGGCCCTAATGTTCCACCTGCGGCGGCAAGAGCGCACGGCCCTGTTACTACTGGTCAGAGGATTGGAAGAATTGATCCAGACACTGGACTTCCTTATGGCGGTCGCCCTTATAAACTTGATGATGAAACATTGGTTGTCGATTTAGGGGGCGCTCCAAGGATTCGCTCACATCCAGATTCAAATGTTACTCAGCCTATCCCAGCAGAATCCCCCTCTACCAGAAGGTGGTTAAATACTAGAAGTACCGCTGAGACAACTATGGATAGGGTTCCTCTTCCACACGGAAACTTACCTGCTAATCCTAATGTGGGTAGGTCATCCATGCCTACTGGATCAAAAGGCCCAAGTCTTATAGACGAATACGATGATGAATATTGGGAATATCTCCGTGGCTTAAATCAAACGCTACATACTGGTGATACTACTATAGGAAATATCGCAGAAGAATCGGTTGACATAGTCAATAAGATCATGCGTAAACAAGGTCGGACTGTACAGCGGATTGAAGATGATTTAGATATATATAGATTTTTCAGGAGTGGGGATGAGAGGCTACTGGAACATCTAAGTCCAACTCAGATTCGAGAAGTTAAATCACAATATAATCTCATGGGATTGGATAGAGATCACACTAGACATTTATTTGCTAACCTACAAGATGTTAAGTGGGGAATGGCTCATTTGGAATATCTTGAAAAAACTGATCCTGCAAGGCTTTTGGAGATTCTTACAGACATATCCAAGGTAGGTGATAAGGCAAGTATTGCTGAGAAAGGAGCCGCAAAAATTGCGGTAGACATGATAGAGGCTTTAAAGTAATGGCGGCGAAGAATAAATACAAAGAAGTCTGGACACCTCAAAGAAAAAGACGACTGGAACTTCTGTTCTTCAATGGCGGCTCTATCATAGAAGCCTGTCATGAGTTAGGTATTGTCAAACAGACATTCTACAACTGGTATGAGAAGTACGATGACTTCAAAGAAGTTGTTGACTTTGGAAAGATTGCCGCTGAGTCTTGGTGGATTCAGAAGGGACGTGACAATGTAGACAACAAAAAATTTAACCACGCCTTGTGGTTACTGATGATGGTTAACAGATTCAGATGGCACTCAGCATACGCCAAACGCGAAGAGAAGAAAGAAATCATCAACGAGCATAAGATTGAAGTTAAGAATACTGTTGATGTAGATAGTATTCTTAAGAAAGCCATCAACAAGGGAATTACCCAGCTAGACGATTCCAAACCAAAGGTACACTGACATGCCAAAAGTAGGAAAGAAAAAGTTTCCCTATACCGCTAAGGGAGTTAAAGCCGCAAAAGCCCATGCTAAGAAAACAAAAAAGAAGGTAAAGAAAGGGTACTGATATGGCTACTGGTTACGATGGAGGTGCTTATAGTGGCAATCTGGATGAAATCTCCTTAGCCCTTGGAGTTGAGCCAGATATTGAGGGTGTAACTTCTCTTGAAGGTACACCTGTTGATCCACTTGGGCATCTTCAAGATGCCACTATATTAGGTGGTATGCCTTATAGTGAGAGTATACTAGCACGGCTTGCCCAGCATTCTCCTGAAGTTGTTAGGGACTTGATGCGTGGGCGAACCTATATGGCAGGTGAAGGATTGTTAGGTCAGGGATACATGGAAGACCCATTGCTTCAGCAGATAAGTGTAATGGATGATACTGGCGATACTATACATCTTGGGATGAAGATGGGAGAAACTCACGATGAGTATCTTGATCGAATAACGGCTCAAGATGATTTTGAAGAGACTCTAGAAAGTATTACACCAACTATATCCAAGTCTCTGGTAAAAGACGCGCAAGAAAAATTATCGGAAATCTATGGTAAGGACTATACTAAAGAAGTAATAAAAGATCGAATACAGGGTGCGACTACAGATGCTGTACGTAGTTTAATAGACCCAGAAGAATATGATGCGTTACCTCTCGCACAAATTATAGATGATGAGGAAGTTACCACAACGGAGTTGCCATGGGTTGATGATGAAGATGAGCTAACAGCACAAGAAGAACTTGCTGAACTCATTGCTCTAAACCCCACTGGCAGATTTAGGTCAACGATTGACGCAAATGACGTTGGTACTTTTGAGCCTTATCCTGTAAGCAAGGTTGATGGAATAGCTAATACTAGCGCAATTAGACGAGCGGCAGAGATGAGTGGATTAACCATGGGTGCGGCATATCCCTCTATTGATACAACAGTTCAAGATACACAAGCTGATGTGACTGGTAGACAAAGTTGGTACGAGACTGACGAGGAAGCTAATGCGAGAACAAGAGCGCTCAATGAGGCTAATGCCATTAAAGTAGAGGCAGAGTTAGCGGCTTGGCAAGAATATGAGGCCAACAAACAAGGTCTATCTCTGGAAGATTTACAGGAATCGAAATTCGTGGATGAAGGGTTCTTGGATGGTCTTTCTCAAGCAATGAAAAATGTTCTAGAGAATGATCCTGAATTAATGGCGCAATATATGTCGGCTCGTTCTAGTATCATAGCGCAACTAAAGGATAAAGATAAGTTTGAGCATGAAGATTGGTATCCCGGTTCTCAAGCGGCGGCTACTCAGGCAGGATTCTGGGGGCCAATGGCACTAGGATGGAATGATAAGTATAACGAATACAAGGATGCTCAGAGAGAACTCATGGGTTTCCAATCGGGTCAGAGATTCGATAGCGGTGATTGGATAAATAATCTAGGTTGGATGACTCCTGCACAGATAAATAGATTATTAGGATACGGAGAGCCGTAGATGGACGCACTATCACACAGTGAGATTGATGGTAATGCTGAACTTTTTGGTTTAGTAAGTTTCGTTAAAACAAATCCAGAGCCTTTTAGGGCATTAAACGAAGATGAGGTATGGCGTTTGGTGTCGAATGAAGATAGTTTCTGGGAATACTATAAGGACTGGATGAAGGAGAATTAAGATGGCATGGAATTGGAATGATTATATCGATCCGACTAAGCAAGGTCTGCTTGCGTTAGCCAAGCAATATGCGGATGCTGGTATGATGGCTAGAGCTAAAGCGGCTTTTGAAAGGGCTGGAGGTACTTGGACAAATGAAATCCACAGGCAATTTAAGACAGAAGCGGCGGCTACTCCCAGATATGGTGGTGATATTGCGTTTAAGTGGGCCGATTACGGAGTTAGAACCCAAGCACAACTGAATCAGATTATAGAGTGGGCAAAACAAGGGAAATTTAATTTAATAGCCAAAGAGATAAACTCTTATGGTGGAACAAAGAAGTGGAATGACCAACTCCATACTAAGTTAGCCGCAGAGTATCACGGCAAACAAGAAGCGGATACTGACCCAGACACCGAAGGCTGGCAGGGAACACGGACAACAGAATTTAAAAGAGTTGAACCTGATGTTGATCCTGTGTTCAAGCCAAATACTACTATTCAAAACCAAGACAATACTACTACAACAGTTGATGCTACTACTACTGGTGGAGAAGAAACACCTTGGCGGTCGCAATTTGTAGGCGCGATTACACCGGGTCAGGAAGGCTCATGGAGTGAAGGTCAAGCTAGAAATGATGCTCAGAAATGGCGCAATTTGCATATGGATGCCGCCATGAAAAAGTATGGGCTATCAAGAAACGACAAAAATCAAATCAAGAGATCAAGTAATGCGGCTATAACTAATAAACAATGGAGTGATTTTCTAAAGAAAAGAAATAGTATAGCCGCTCGATTTGAAAAAATGATAAAGAAACCGTCTTAGGTAATTACTATGTTCACTCAGAATGTTATAACTTATGCGTATATTAGAGGAAGATGGTATGCGTTTCCTGATTCTGATTCTGCGTATCAGGGTGTTAATAAATACGGTGGGAATATTAAATCTTTAAGATATAGTAAGCCAGTGGGCGCTATAATAGATGATACTACTCTTATGAACACAGGTTTCTGGCCTGATGCTTTAGCAGATGCTCCCGGTGTAACTGGTGATGCCTTAATTAATCCTCCTTATAACCCCATATTTAGAACTAATATCGAGGTTGATACACCCGCTGATACAACTACAACAGTTAATACGCAATCAGAAGACACATCGTCCTCTGCCACCTCTGATGATGGTGGTGGCGACACATCATACTCAGGCCCGGATAAGACGGTTTGGGATTTTCGAGAATATGTTGAAAATAATCCTGATCTTCTAAGTGCATTTCAAGCCTATAAACAAAACCAAGACGCGACTAAGATTGATAGTTGGGAAACACAGGGAATTATAGGGGGTACGGATTTGCCCGGAATGGGAGGCGCTAATCCCAATCTTCCAACAGATTATGCTGGCAGTGAACTAAATATAGAGCAATGGGGTAATATACATTGGGGCAAGCATGGCAAGAATGAGAATAGATCTTTTGGCGCACAGAAAGATGTCGCTGGAAATGACCCAAGATATGAAGGCTGGTGGGATGATTTTCTGGTCACGTAATGCCAAGCAAAACTAAGAAACAGGCTCGCTTTATGGCGATGTGTGCCACTCCTAAAGGGAGAAAAAAAGCAAAAGGAAAGTGTCCACCACTCAAGGTAGCGAGAGAATATGCAAAACATGATCGCGGAAAGCGTTCTCGTAAAAAATGAAAGCGCGGAAGCGGCAATCAAACTCGCAACATGGACTAGAGACGCTACCTATGAAGAAGCTATCGAGGCGTTCTCTGATTGTCATCGTGATGATAATATTGATGATTCTTTCATTCGTACTCTCTCTCAGTGCGATAGGTACTATCTTGGTGTTTTTATTTGTAATCGGCATGATATGTTACATCCGTGGATATACGAGAGATGCAGAGAAGTCGAAAGAGAAAGGGATAGTCACCTCGACCTTTGGGCGCGGTTCCATTATAAATCGTCCATAATTACTTTTTTAGGATGCGTACAGGAAATATTATGTAATCCTGACATCACGATAGGAATTCTTTCCTATTCGGCTCGTCAGGCAAAGCCGTTCCTGCGTCAGATTATGCAGGAGTTTGAAGGCAATGAACGCTTACAGCAATTGTTTCCAGATATATTTTACGAGAAGCCGAAACAACAAGCGCCTAAATGGGCTGAAAATGAAGGCATATGTGTCAAGCGTGAGTCTAATCCTAAAGAGCAAACAGTTGAGGCTCACGGACTTGTCGATGGTCAGCCTACTGGACGACATTTTTCCCTTATTGTTTATGATGATGTTGTAGTTCAGGAATCTGTTTCAACCCCAGAGCAGATTAAAAAGACTACTACCCAGTGGGAGTTGTCTCTTAACTTGGGGTCAACACATAATCCTAGATATCAGTATGCCGGAACAAGGTACTCTTATGGAGATACATACGGAACAATTCTTCAAAGAGCGGCGGTAAAACCTAGAATACATCCTGCTACCTATAATGGGCAGATGGATGGAGAACCAATCTTTCTAACTCAAGAGAGATGGGAAGAGATAAAGAAGACAACGTCTACGTATACGGTAGCGTGTCAACAGTTATTAAATCCAATAGCTGGTAGTGACGTATCATTTAAGGATGAATGGTGGCGAGAGTGGGAAGTTCGTCCCTATACTATAAATGTTTATATTATGGTTGACCCTGCTCACTCTAAGAAAAAGGAATCGAACAGAACTGCCATGGCTGTGGTCGGGATAGATGCTAATTATAATAAGTATCTTCTTGATGGTTGCTGTCATAGGATGACTTTATCTGAGAAGTGGGTTTATCTTAAGCGCCTTAGAGCAAAGTGGAAAAGGGCCGCTGGTGTCAGAGAAGTCAAAGTAGGCTATGAGCGATATGGCGCTCAATCAGATATAGAGCACTTTAAGGCTATGATGCAATCTGATGGAAGTAGCTTTCCAGTGTACGAATTAAACTGGGTTGGGGGTGGTGGTGCTCAATCTAAAAAAGACAGGATACAAAGATTAGAACCAGACCTGAAGGACGGTTCTTTTTTCTTTCCTTATCCTACAGATGAGAAATATTTAACTTCTAATCAATTAGATTACAAAGATAAAAATCAATCATTTCTTATTTCCAAAAAGATTATATGTATAGATGAAAATCGTAAGACATACGATCTTACTAAGTGGATGAAAGACAATGAGTACAATTTATTTCCCACTATTCATCCAGATTTTCTAGACGCCTTGTCTAGGATATATGATATGGATGCAGTTCCTCCAAGAATGAGGCGGGGGAGAGTTTTAGAACCTGAAATGGAGGCGGCATATTAATGAGGAGATTAAGAAGAATAGGAAGAAGAGATTATTCTCCTCGGCGTGTTGCATATAGAATGGTGAATGGAAGGAAATTCTATGAACCACAACCTCGCGCTTTTCCCTATGGAGCGCTTCCTTATGTCCAGACATATTATTGGACTGAAGGATATACAACTCCCCTTGCAGGTGAATAATAATTATGGCTACAACTTTAACTCTTAGAGAAGTAAAAGGTTCTCCGCTTACATTTGGTGAGATGGATGGTAACCTTACTAGTATAGATAGCAACAAACAAGAAGTAATTCCCAATCTTACTACGGATACTACAATAGATGAAACGGTTGATAAGTTTTCTTTCTATGATGCTTCAACAGGAACTACAAGATCAATTCTACCTCAAAATGTAGAATCTTTTGCACAAAGAACTGTAATAATAAAATGTGTTGCTGATACTATTGGGCCGTCTACTGGAGATGGGATAACCCATTTTGTTGTACCTTCTACGCTTAATGGTAAGAATTTATATACTGCACAGGCTCATGTGTATACAGTAGGAGATGGCGGAAGTATTACAAATGTTCAAATACATAATATAACTACAGGTTATGATATGTTGTCTACTCCTATTACTATTGATCTTAGTGAAAAAGACTCAAGCACTGCGGCAACTCCCCCTGTAATTAGTGGAAATAACGGAGTATCTACTGCTGATGTTATTAGAATAGACGTAGATGCAGTAGCGAATAGTACATTAGGTCTTGAGATAAGAATGGTGTTTACTGCACCATGAAGAAACTTATATTCTCCATAATATTTTTTATGGGGTTTGCTCATGCAGAGCAAAGGCAGAACGTATTACCCCCACCGGGAACCCAAGCTGTTCCTGCCCAGTTCATGTTGTATTGCAGCCGTGATTCTGCTGGGATGTTTTACTTCCTCGAACATCAGTATGGGGAAGTTATCAGGGCAATCCTGACCAAAACCAGAGGTGGGGTAGATATCTATCTGACTGTGGACGGTGGAGAAGATGGAACATTCAGTTTGGTGGGAGTAAAAGACGAAACCGCTTGCCTGTTGTTTTCAGGTGGCCCGGTACTTTGGTCTGATGACAGGCCAGCAAACAGATCAGACAGGCGCAAGGATATTATAGGAAACGAACTATGAGCGAGGTTAGCGATCTTGAGATTGGAAAATTAATTCAGA
>Ga0080013_1006697_pt1 | contig 10126 bp, 14 predicted proteins | sample ETNvirenome_6_85_FD_69236 | JGI IMG/M metagenome (GOLD analysis project Ga0080013, IMG submission 69236) | Marine viral communities from the Pacific Ocean - ETNP_6_85 (SPADES assembly) (version 2) | ecosystem: Environmental > Aquatic > Marine > Oceanic | place: Pacific Ocean | collected 2013-06-19
AGCTTAGTATAGTACTTTTCGAGCTTCATATCCCAATCAGAGTTGTATAAATCCTCAAATCCTACCCCATGTTTCTTAAAAACATCGTCAAGCATAGATTTTAAACTTTTTTTTTATTAATTTTAATCTTTACTGTCTTTTTATCTTCCATTTCTTCCTCTAAAACGGAAAAAGCCGATGGTCCGGACTTAGATTTCTTAAAAGAAGGCTTTGTGTGTCCTTTTCCGCCACCTGTTTTCTTGTTTTTACCCATTCCAACCAACCTTCTCTTCATTTTTGCCCATTTTTTGCTCTGTGCTGCTAAATAAGCTGATTCTCGGAGTATTTCATCATCCATACTGAGCCAGTATTCAACAGCTTCTTCACAAACAGTGGTGCAATGAGATGTATAAGCTGGTAGATTGTCTTTGGTAACCCATACAAATTCTGAGTTTTCTAACTTTTCTTGGATTTTGAGATCAACAGGAGGTTCCTCAGTTGGAAATTGAGTAAAAAATAACACAACTTCACTGTGTTTATCATTAAAATAGTTATCAAATCGATATATTTCTTGTTCGTTGGGTACCAAAAGTCCTGTTTCTTCTGCTGCTTCTCTCTCGTAACCATCAATAATACCTTGATATCCTCTTTCAATCTCTACTTCTTTAACATGTCCACCAGGTAAATCCCATTTTTTCTCTCCATCGGTCCTTCGAAGCAATAATATTTTACCTGATGAGTCTGAAATGATGCCTTTGGCTACCATATTTGAATCTTCATGTATCTCGAGAGCCCTTATGCACTTAATATCTGCTTCTTTACAGGCAATTATCTCTTCAACATCGTCATCATGATGTAATTCTATGCCCAAATGAAGTAAAGTTGGAGCTTTTAACTCTCTATTAGTATAAATTATACGCTCTGGAGGGAAATAATTGATAATACCAAGTGTTTTAAGATGCCAAGTGATCCTTTCTTCAGGAAATTCATCCTCTAAATCTCTAACTCTAGAGGTTACTATCCAAACTTCATGCCCTTCCTTGATATAATTCAACATTTTATCAATAAATTCTTGATTATATCCCTGATGGATGAATTTTGGCTCTACTGAGTCTTCATCTAGGTAAGACATTGAGATGGTATTATCCCAATCAAAAGAAATTTTCATTTTTTCATCATTATTACTTGACATATCCATTATCCTGTGTTATAATATTAATATAATCTGGGAGGATTATTAATAATTAGTAACTGATAATAACAGTATAACATCTTAAGGAGGATTTGTCAAATGTTTTTATATAATTTTTTTCTTTTATATATTTTCTTTATTTATAATAATATATTAATACATTATACAGCAGGTATATATTAATAATATTATAAGTAATTGTAAGATACAGTAATAATAGAACCTTCTGGTGGCATTACAGAAAAAACTATTTTATTATTAGTTTGATCCCAAGTCCAATCAGTCCAAACCACATTATCAACCAAAACTTCAATGTGATCTATGTCTACAGGAACGTAATCTAATTGCACTTCGTCTATAAGGTGAATTTGCTGTGCTGCTTGAGTCACACCAGCTGTCCAATCAGTTTCACAAATATCAATAACAATGCCACTAAAGTAAGTTGCAACATCCATATAGTCAGTACCAATGTCCCATTGGCTATATTCAGAAGGACACAAGGAGTTTGTAGGAATCACATTGATAATTGAAGTTACATAAACTTCAGCTCTTTGATATTGAACCCATTGGATGAATTGAGTTGGTGTCTGACCGGAAGAATCATTTTCATCAGAAACAAATATGATCAAAAGAGCAACATCATGTCTCATCCATTGCAAAGCATCTTGGTTTTGAGTCATGTAATCTTTAACAGCATCCATTCCTTTTTCATAATGTCCGACAACATTATTTTGAAGATGAGCTTGGGCTGTTTGCAAAGAGTCTCCCGGTAAAATAGGAAATGATTGTAAAGTTTTTGCTCTATTTTGATCTGTGGGAATAATTTCCAAACGCCAATTAACATTTGTTGGAAGAGCCAACATCATTTGCTCAACACCAAGAACCACTTGAGCCCAGTTGTTCATCATTGAGCCTGATGGGTCAACAACCCAAAGAATATCAACTCCATTACCTAGAGAAGGTTGGACATAAGTTTGAGACCAAAGAGGATAATTCTCTGGGACTATTACTTCGACTTCTTTTTCAACTTCTACGATAACTTCGACATAAGCTGTATCGTATAAGATTCTCTCCTCAACAATTTTGTTGGTTAAAATATGATCAGATAAACAAGAGATTAAAAAAAGAAGCATGCATAGGTCCTCCACCTATTAGTAACTATCACTCAGATTTTAAATCGGCAATGTGTTGTAAAATTTCTTCTTTGTTCCAGCCCTGCTGGACGACACGAATCATCAGGTCTTTGTCAAGAATGAGGAAATATGGCCACCCAGTGTTAGCAAAACCGTTAAACCCTTCGGGGTCACGATTATCCGGAGAACCTAATAAAATTTCATTATGCCAGATTCCAAAATAGTCTCCCCACATTTGTCCGTCTTCTACGCTTGGAGCTTCACCGTCAAGATTTTCAAGTAAAACAGTTATCCATTTGACACCACCAGAGGAAACGTCTATGGAATTAGAATTCCAAGCAGCCTCTTGACAAGGTCCGCACCACATAGCAGATACATCGATAACAATCACTTCTCCATAATGAGAATAAAGATTATCCATTTTAGCATCAGCCGTTGATAAAGTTAGATCACAAATGTGATCTCCTCCATTATAAGAACATTCAGTCCAATGAATGGGAGATTCGACAACTTCTTGTTTAGGTTTTGAAGTGTCGCTTGAGATTGGGGCATCGCAGGCCCATAAAAGCAAATTAAGCAGCATAAAGTCACCTTCCTATGTAAACACACTACATTAGTAATTAGGAGGCTCTAAAACTTATTCCTCGATCTCTTCTCCATTTGCTATAACTTCAAAGCCTTGCTTTTTCATAGCTTTTCCTAGATCATGAATTGGATCAAAATCAATAGGATCTCCTTTCACCGGAGACTCGCTTGGCTCTTTAGATTGAGTTCTTATGATTTTTGCTTTTATTTTTCTTCGTTGTTTATCTCTAGCATTCCAGTTATCTTTCTTTTGTTGTTTCTTTTGTTGCTCTGTAGATTCATATAGATCAAATGCATTATTGTTGTATTTTACTTGATCATTATTTAGATAAGTTGACATATGAGTCCTTTCTAAGGTTCTCTTCATTACATCATAACTTTCTTGATCTCCGGTATCTCTGAGAAAATTTTTCAACTCTTCGTATCTCTGAGGTTTTGGGAGATGAAAAATGCTTCTTACACCCGGAGCGTTTCTTTTCTGAAAATGAGGTTGAGTTTGAGCCCAAATATAGAATTTTCCTTTTGCTGCATTCCATGGTTCTTTCATCATTTTTTTGTATTGATCAGATCTCCCCATAAAAGGAGCATTCCAAAACCAATGGTCTTCATCTTCCACTTCAGGAACAGGAACATCGATTGGTTCTCCTCCGAGAGAATCAGACAAATCCATTGCCTGCTGATATCCTTCAGGGCCGGACGTTGCAATGCTTGTTAGCTTGTCGGCATACTCGGGATATTCTTTCTTCGCTCTTGGATCATAAGGAGCAGGACGAAAATGTCTCATTTCTTCCATTATTAGTTGTTCTAATTTTTTCTTTGTAATTTTCATTTCCATTATTCCTTCGGGTTTTGGGAAGTGTTCTTCTCCTGCTTGTTGAGCCATTTGAGGATTTATAATATATGTAGTCTGCATTCCTCTGTGGTTTTGACTTGGGTCATCTTGAACAATATAACCTTTGTCTGTTAAAGTTCTCAATGCTTTTCTAAGCATAACTTTTGCTCCACCACGGTTTCTAAGCTCTCCTCCACCAGCGATAGGGTGTTTTTTCATCATTTCCTCATAGAAACCTTCATTTCTTAAATCAAACAGACTCACAGGGTGTCCCATTTTCATCATATATTTTAAAATCTCTGGTTCAATTACTTCAATAAAATCTGATCTTTTTTCTAAATGATCACCGGAGGCTATTAGCTCTTCACTCATCATAACCCAGAGGGATTTGAAGTTTTCTCCAAAAGATTCTGCTGTATCTTTGATTGCTTGTCCAGCATAAGGTTCTCCAAGCTGCTGAGGCATGACTGTAGCTAAAGATTTTATAGCAAGTCCTGAAGCGGCAAGATAATCTCCATAATTAAACAATCTTGGCATATAGGTTCCAGCATAATCGAACTTAATGGCACGATCTTTATAGATATGTTTTTTAACATGTAAAGCAAGATCTTTGTCAAGCTCAAGGGTTTCAATAAGAACAAGATATTGATTTACTTCTTCAAGGATTTTTGCGACTTCTATAGATTGAGAAATCTCTTTTCCAAACACTTTTTTAAACTTTTGTATGTCACTAATGTTGTTAGCAAATTTTTTTGCTGCTATAATCGCGGTTTCTTCCATAGTATGTAAGAGTTCTTTTCCATCTGGGCCATATTGGCGAAAATGCTCGCCATACTGGTTTATTCTATACTTTGGTTGCAACTGTAGATTATTCCACCGAGCAGAAACATGTGTGTAAACCCCTGTGTAATTTTGAAGTTCGTCAAGCTTGGACCCAACTACTTCTATCAGAGCCATTATTTTTCTTTTTCTTTCAGGCATGGGAGTTTTTAATCCTCCGGGTTGTCCTAATGAAGGTCCCGTCGGCATTTCTCCTGGAAAGTTTTCTTTTAAAATTTTGATTTTCATTTTATTTTCCTTAGTATCTCCAATCGTATTTTTCGAAGGCATCAAATGCAAAAGGGTCACCAGTTCCATGATGTTTAAGCATTTCTCCGGCAACATCGTATTTTTGATTCAATCTGATACTGTCTCCGGCAACTTGTTTTTGTTGCTTAACGAGAGTTTTGTATAATTCCTCATAAGGGACATCAGGAAATTCAGAAGCCCATTGTTTTACTAATTCAGGCTCAAGTGGGGACATGTGCTTTATCTCTCGTCTTCCTAAATTGTGAGCAGTGATAACATAATCTGTTAAATAATGCCAATCATCAGGTAGAGGTTTTTGAATTCGTCTAGTCATCATATCATCTGGATTATACTCAACATCAAGAGGTTCATCTATAGAATCTGCTAATTCTCGTGCCTGGTGAGGATCGTTCTTCGACAAAGCAGTAAGTTTATCTCTATATTGAGGATAATTGACCGGCTTGTTTTCATCTCCGACAGCTCTTACATATTCTTCCATTATTAGTTGTTCTAACTTTTTCTTTGTTAATTTCATTTGTTAATCTCCGTAAGCTTTAATACCGTGTATACTTCGCATTTTATCATTTGGCGTTTCTGGTCTTGCAAACATACGCATCATGAGTTTTTTATAATTACTCATAATTCTGTCATATGTTTCTTGAAAATCAAGCCCTTTTCTTTCAGCAAATTCATATACTTCCTGTCTATCTGGTTCCTCTTCAAAGGAACTTGCTCCTCCATCCATTAAGAAATCAAAATGAAGCATGTGATCATCATTAAAAAATTCATCTATATTTCGTTTGTGTGGTTGCATTATTTTATGCTCTTGATTTGGATCATACTCAATATCTATAGGTTCATCTAAAGCATCAGCCAGTTCTCTGGCTTGGGGATAATTTTGCTTTGCTAGTTTTGAAAGTTTGTCTGAATATTCAGGGTAATTGGTAGATCTGGTTTCGTGTCCGACTGCTCTTGCATATTCTTCCATTATCAATTGTTCTAATTTTTTCTTTGTTAATTTCATTTTAATCTTCCTCAAAAGGATCATAGCCAAATGGGTCTTGGTCAAACCCAATGTTAAATATTCCATGAACATCAGTCATATGTTTATCAACATCAAACTTGTTTAAACCCCTTCTCATTTTGGAACTTTTAGCTTTAGATAAGTTAAGCATTACGTCTGATAATATTTTTTTGTAATCCTCTCCCTCGGCGTTAGCAAATGCTCTTACAGCTTCAGGAATAATTTCGTCGGTAAATGTAAGTTCAGGATATCCATTTGAATTAGCCCACATCACATATCGAACATGTGTGAAATAAGGACCATCTACATCGTGATAACCTTTTGGTGAATCCGGTATCTTTCGATTGTGATTTTGCTCTTTACTTGGATCATATTTTATATTCAAAGGCTCGTCCAAGGTATCAGCAAGTTCTCTTGCTTGTACATAACCATCTGGTCCATTCCCTGCTAAGTTAGAAAGCTTATCAGCATATTGAGGATAGTTAGTTGGTTTACCTTCATCAGCAATTGACCTTACATATTCTTCCATTATCAATTGTTCTAACTTTTTCTTTGTTAATTTCATTTTGTGGTTCCTTTTTTATTCACTATAGGTAAATAGACTCTTCCTTTGGGTTTGCAGCATCGCTCGCTAAAAATTTCTCCCTCCAATTTATCTATTTGTCGTTTAAAATACTTTATCATTCTCTTATAAGCCTTTATAGACTCCAGTCTTACATCATAAGTCATATAAGCCACTCATACGTCCTAGATAAAAATTTATTTGTTGACTAAGAAATCTCCTCAAAGGGATATTAGTAACTTGAGGAAGAATTTTCACAATCATATCAAATATCTCATCTTCAGGCATGTCCAAGCCTTTCATTAATTCAATAGCCATTGTAGCATTTTCAATGTCGGAGAGCAGAAGCTTTATAAGCTTTTCTTTATGATCATCGCGAAGCGATTCGTTTATTCTTCTCCATTGACCAACTCGGACTTTCTCATAATCGGGATCGGTCTCAATATTCTTTGTTCTATTGTCATAAGGAGCGCTAAATGTTTTGTCGATCTCGGTTCCGGAATTAAAGTCAAACTTAGAAATATCAATTAAAATTAGTTTATTGTTATCTTTGTTTGTTCCGACGTTTCCTATTCGAATTTCGTCAAACATTACTTCTAGATCGCTTAGAATAGACATCCAGCTCATTAGTTTAGAATTGGACGAAAGTATTCTCCACACTCCTTGAATCTCATCTTGTTTTATAGTTCTTGTTCTACCCCATGAAATATTGGTTTTAAATTCATCATCACGATAGACAGGCTTTGGGGCTTCCGGGGTTTGTCCGAGGACAACCAAAGAGATGGGTTCGGGAGTTCTTTCAAAGGTGTCTAAGACTCTTTCAAAGACCCATGTGGGATTAACGTCCTTGTAGCCTCTTTCAGTAAGATAAAGAGCCGCTTTGATGAGAACAGGGAAGCTATTTTTTATGACTTTGTCCATATGTTCTTGGGTAGTAATAACATTGACTTTTTCAACAACCAGTACTGAATCTTTCTTAAAAATGCCATAGGACTTTGGGAAGCACTCGGGGTATCTATTGAATCTTAGATATTCCATGCGATTTGACTTGCAACCTTCCCCAAAGGCATCACCAACGGCATCTTTGTGTTTATAGGCGATTTTGGCAACATGGTCGTCATCAATTTCAAATACCGTTCGAGAATATCCCGAACCTAATATTTTTCCAATATGTGAGTAAAGGAAAAGAAGATCAAGCATATCATTTTGATCCATATAGGTTCGTATTGGAATTTGCAGAAAGCTAGCAAAACCTCGTCCATATTGGGCTTCTCCCATGGCTTCTTGAATAAGTTTATATAACTTTTTAGTTGTTAGTTTCATGTTATCCTTTCCAAGTAGTCAAACAAATCAGAATGGTTATTATGAAAAGAATCTGCAATATCACGCATATAATCAAACCCTAAGTTACCTTCTCCGAAAAATCCTGGGGCGGCTGATTCAATATCTTCCAAAAACATTATTCCTGTGTCCATCATATCAGCTAATTCATTCAATTTAATATTGAGTCCTGTTACCGTAGTAGGACCAAACAAACCCATAAACAACAAACCTTTGGTTGTTCTTGCAAGATTTCCTGGTTCGAGTTCCAAGTCCGTTAGCAAAACCAAATATTGATTTAACTCTTCTAAAATGTTGGCAACATTTTGTACGGAAGCATAGTGTTTCATAATTGCCTTTTTGATATGAGCAGCTCTCACGGAATTACGAATAGCTTTTTGGACATCTTCTTCTTTATCATAAGAATAAACACCATTAATTATGGTTGGAAAGAATCCCTGCACGACTTGTAGGTCAAGCATTAAGTTTCGACTTTTTTTTATCAAGCTAAGAATTTTTTGCTCTTGTTCTTGGGTGAACCGTCTTCCCATCATTTCTTGAATAAGCGATTCTAGTTTTTTTGTTGTTAGTTTCATTGTTCATACCATTTTTCATTAAACACATCAGAAAATATTATTGTTAGACTTCCTTGTGGATTATAACCTTCTTTTACATCATCTAGATTGTCGTGTAGTTCTATAGTGATTCTTTCATCTATAGGGACTCCGGAATATCTTTCTTTTATTGCGCGATACAATTCCACTACTTCTTTAAAAAAGTTAATAGAAACACGAAATTGTCCAAATATTCTGTTTTCTTGATACCAAAAATTATCTATTTCATCATTATAAATATCATCAGCCAGTTCAGCGGCTTGTCGAATATTTTTCATCTGCTGTGACAAAAACAAATCCGCAAGCTTGGCAACCTGTTCACCAGTCAAAACTTCTTGGATTAGTTTATGTAGTTTTTGTTTTGTAAGTTTCATAATGCTGTAATTAGTTATTGAATTGTTAAAACTGGAAAATTATTTTGGCGAATTTTTTCACTTTCTACTTGACAAACAAACCAAAGCATGTTATACTATAAGTACTAATAAAAATCTGGGAGGATTTATGAAATTCATTACAATACAAAACCAACTTGGACAAACCGTTGCTGTTAATCCTGAACGCATAACACACATAGCTGTAGCTCATGACTCTGTTGTGATATTTTTAGGAAACGACGAACAGGTATTTACAAAATTTACGGATATAAAGTCTGCTGTGGAATATGTGGAAAAAGCCTCTAAAGATAGAACGGGTTTTTTCTCTAAAGAAATACAATGGGAAGACGACTTGTGAACGACATGGGGCGATATTTGAACTCTCAGAAATTTGCTGTGGGTATATAATGTACCTAGGCGCAGCGCCGCTAAAACGCCGTCTGTCGCGGACTTATTTCATCGTCCTATAGGTAGGGGGAGGGGGTATCAAACGCATATAAAAAAAAGACCGTGTTAAAAACAACGGTCATCAGCAAACAAACAAAGAGCTCCTACTTCTTTGTGTCACCTCCGTATTTATTTGTAAGGTCATTGAAGTATGTTGTGAGATAGCCATAAGCCGGGTGGGTTTCATCAATCTGTTCGAGTGTGACAACAACGTTCTCATAGTCTTCTTGGATCTCAGTACAAGTATAGTAGTAACATTCAAGATCACCACGCATAGACTCCTCGTAGTTGCACTCATCATCGGGGTGACCGGTATAGGAGTGGTGGGCGACCAAGTCTGCAAGCATGTCAACACAAGCGTGAAGAACAGGGGTATCACGACAGTAGTCAAGTGCCGCTGTGAGGGATTGAAAGAGTGGGTTAGTTTCATTAGGCATAAAAATGCTCCTTTGATTGGTTAGTATAATAATATAACAAGGTTGTGGGATAGTAGCAACATAGTAACGGACAATTACTGTCCGGCTATTCTTCTTCGTCTAAGAGGATAAAGTCGTATAGATCCTCAAGATCGTCCATTATGAGTTCCTCATTGATACGGTCTTTTGAGTAGCCTATGACGTAGAAGATTGATTGGATATCATTTGGATTTTCTCCCTCAAAGATTGCTCTGTCAGTCGAACCTGTGACAGGGTTGTGAAATGTTATCGTGGTAGTCGAACCAAGCAAATCATCAACAGTTTTGTCTGAAATGATGTTCTCATCTAAGTCCTCTCTGAGGGGAACGATTGTGTTATAGTAGTTATTGTTAGTCATAGTGGGCTCCTTATAAGATACCTGTAAGTGTGAAAAGAATGAAAAAGATAAGATAGACTATAGTCATTTATGACCTCCTGTTATTTGTCGTCTATGTCGACTTGTTGTGATATAATGGTTGAAAGTTCCTTGTCGTCCTCAAATACTCGTTCCTCAAAGAGTTCTGCGTGGTACTCGATACCT
>Ga0080013_1006698_pt1 | contig 10124 bp, 3 predicted proteins | sample ETNvirenome_6_85_FD_69236 | JGI IMG/M metagenome (GOLD analysis project Ga0080013, IMG submission 69236) | Marine viral communities from the Pacific Ocean - ETNP_6_85 (SPADES assembly) (version 2) | ecosystem: Environmental > Aquatic > Marine > Oceanic | place: Pacific Ocean | collected 2013-06-19
CCGTGTCCGCAAGAACGAAAAACGAGGAGCTATTCTGCACCATTGCAGTTTGTGCCGTAGAATCGCCGCCGCCGATAACTGTGTTGATCTTTAAAATCGGAAGATAAAGAAGATCAGTTCGTGGAACAGAAATTAACTGCGTTTTCATCGTAGATGTGTTATTGGTAAACGCCTCCAAAACAGGAGTAGTCAAAATATCTAAGTCATAATACGCAGATCCGCTGGTATTTTGAGAATTATAATTCCCATAATTAATCTCATCGTCGCCAAAAGCAAACTTTGCTATCTTGAAAGAACCGTCCCCCTTCGAAAGACGAAATCTTCCCGTGTCGGTTAGCACTGCGTCTAGTATAATGTCGCCTGAATTGTCTAAGAATGCCATTTTAAAACTCCTAACTCTTATTAATTATCTATTAAAAACATTTTATTCATAATGAGTTCTATGTTTCCATACGAAACGTATATTAAAGTCAACTTTTTTACCTGTTTCCCTTGATGTTGCCCTTATTTTGAATTGTTTTAAGCTTGAATCGTTTTCCAAGTCCTTGTTGATGAATAATTGAGGATCTACAATCCCCAACTGAAAGTTCTGGGATGTGGTGGCCGTCTGATAAAAGTCTGGGTTTGCCAAAAGATCTGCTTTAAGTAGTTTCTGCGACAGTCTAGGGTCTATGTGGAAGAACCGTCTCATAGGTTTTTTTGTTTCAAAAACGTCTTCACGGTCGAAGTCCACCACATTAATCAATGAATAAGAAATATCGGCCCCCGGTTCTACTAACATTTTAACCTCATATAGCGCTGATGGTAACGACACGTTCCCATGAAAATCAATACTTCTAAATATATAGTAATATGTCTGATTTGGTAAGAGCTTGTCTACCATCGCAACCGAATTTGCATCAGGCACATTAAGTTCTTTGTGTATTTTGTCAGAAAAGTCAGAATATGAACCTGGCTTTTCTGTGTGCCCTGTATCGTCTGGTCCTATTCTAAATATCTGAAACGTCTCCACCGGATCATCTGAGTCGTATACGATCTTATTCTCAAGACTCTTTGGTAGGTTCTGATACTGTCGGATTCTCGGTAAATTGCCTACATCGTTAGCAGTTATAAGAATTGGCTCAGTTACGATGCGGCCAGTAGAACCATTTAAGAAGATCTTTAATTTATTGGTTTCTTGGAAAATAGGAAGAATCCGCCCTTCCGGTGGCGTTGGCGGGTCGTCCCACATTGACACCATCGTGTCTAAATCACCGGCATCCAATCCAAAATAAGGGACCTCAACAAGCTTCAAGGTTGGGCGGTAGTTGAAATCGCACTCAGCCTCATAAATAGCTCGATGTCCGTAGCCCAGCACGGGGGCTATGTCGGTGGTGGTCAAGTTACTGTAATAGTATTCTGTTCCAACCACAAGAGCATAAGCCCAAACCACATACTTGTATTGCCTTCCAAAGGCCACCTGTGTGTCAATAAAATTAAGCTCCTTTAACTCGTTACTATTCGTAAAATAGAACGCCTGCGCGGCTGACGGGTTCAAGGTGCCTTCATCATTAACCGAATGCTTAGTGATCTTATACGCAATGATCTCGTTGTAAGCACTCTTGCCTGTTATAATGTCATGGAAGTCTCTAGTCTCGGTTTGAGCTAAAGCCTTCATCTTGCCTTTCATTATCATTGTATAAATGCTCTTAAAGAAGCTATTGGTAAGGAATAATTCTTTTTGGCTCTCGCCGATAAATCTATATTTTGACTCTGCCGTTAGATCAAAATATTCATTCCCGTGCTCCTTGTAGCTCTCCAGCCACTCAAGTAGGTCCATAAACTGGGCGTTGAGCGGAAGCACCTTGCTCGTAAGTGCTGGGGCCTGTCCTGCGGGCGCTGGTACCTCCGTAGCGACATTCGTATCAAGCTGCTGCGAGGAGCCTACCATACCAACACGGCTGAAGAATTGTAGATTACCCCCTCCGCCATCAGCGCTTAGAGGAGATCTATTCACATTCGCTTGCATGATGGTCTTAAGCAATGGGTAATCAAACTGAAAATCCTTGAGCCCTTGCGCCAAGATGGTGTCTGTTTGTGTAGACATCTTAAAATCAACAAACATAGGAAAACTATACTTCTTTGAGGCATAGTCCAATAGGAACCCCACGTTTTCATTGGAAAATCCAATATTATAATTCTTAAATACTTCGTCTACAAACGTCTGGTTTACATTTGAAGCCAAAAACGACCCATAACTAGAGTAGAAATCCTTTTTCGCCTCCAAATCTTTACCACTCATCGTTTCATTCAATATATCTGTTTGATCGTCTCCCAAAGAACCCGCTAACGTAGTTAGATAAGCAACCCCGCTCTCTGGGTTTGTAGCGTACTTGTTCGTTAAGAACAGATACATGTTAGGTAGATACACCTCAGGAGCCCTAGTCATCGCCACCAACATCTCGTAGTTCTGATTCAGGAAATTATAGTTGGCATCTATATCATAATACATCGGTGCCGTAGAATTACCGAGTTCCTCTAATTCATTCTTTGAAAATGGCACCGTTAAAGAAAAATAGTAATCGTAAAAAACTCTATTTAAACGAAAGGTGGGGAAATACGAAAGTTTTTGTAAGCCCTTCTTCTCCCACAAGTCATCAAAAATAAAAGGAGATTTATAGAACCATTGTGCTTCTTCTCCGATTGCTGTGTATTCCTGCGTGCCTGCCACCATATAATTAAAATCACACGCAAAAACTATATTCTGGCGCATATACCGCATTGCCTTTAGTTTGTCTGTCTGTGTCCACTCCGGAACATCTTTTAGCACCTCTTGCCTTTCCCCGTCAGTCTCACCTGATGCGGCGTGCTTTCGAACTTTAATCTTTTGTTTCGTAAACTTCAGCCCCCCATCTTCAGGCGGCACTAGACCTAATAATGGTTTGTATTCTGTCAGAGGGGTTTTTTGCTTGTAAACATATAATATGTCAAATATATTGTCATTCCCTGCCTTGGTGCCAAAGCTATACGTTATCTTATCTCCATCCTCTCCAATCTTATCCGCTATGGAATCAAATGGAAGTTTTCCTGTCTCTAGCGATTCTTCAGTCCACCTCGCGCCTATATCTGCGCGCAATTGATCCGGCGAATACGAGACATCAGGGTCTTTCTCATTAAGCCCTTGCGCCTTTTTAAATGGATCCCAAGCCGGAAGTAAAAGGCCGCCTATACTATTAGCATATCCGACGTTAGTCGTAATAACCATACTGCTTCTCTTGCCGTATTGGCCGTAAGCAGCAGGGCTCCAACCAGGATCGCTTCCATGAGCACTATCAACCATAACCACCTCCCGTAAAATCTGACGGCGGGGTTAGTTGTGCCCCTTCGGGGGTTGTCGTCTCTTCGGAGGTGGGCACCACCTCCGTAATAACGTAGCTCCCAGGAACGTAGAAGGAAAGAGCAGGAAAGGACATAGCGGCGTTTACAAGTGGCAGCGGATATTTGACCGCACTCGCTGGATTCTTTTTCTTTCTCAAGATAAAAACTTGATCGGAAGGTACAATCTTAAGCTTTTCAGGAACCGGTATATGCGCCATCCGCTTCTTGCCCCCCTCATAGAGTCTTGTTCTACACAAAACAGACGGCTGTGTGCTGCCATCTATATTATTTGTAACTAAATTAAATAGAGGCTTCTTCATCATTCTATACCCATCTTCGCTCTCTTCAAACCCAACTAAGTATTCTACCTGAAACACGTTTTGATATAAGAAAAAAGTCTTTGAAATTGTTTGATAATTTTTAAGGACTTTATTGTTTACCGGTAACGCAGAAAACTTAACAGGATTTTTTATCATACCAGATTGCACCTGTGTGCCTGCCGGGTGAAGCCCGTAAAGATTTTTCATCTGTATGGGCAAGTTAAAATCATATTGGCTACTACCTCCCTCCTCGACGTCAGCTGCCACAGTCAAATCAAAAGTAAGATCATTAGGAATAAACTTGAGAAGACCCTCCAACAACGTCAAATACTTAAAAAACAAGACACTTGTCACATCAACATTGCCAAACAAAGCTTGCGTTTCTTGTACATCATGCATGGAAGTATGCGGAAGAACAACATCAAACGCGGGGCTCCACTGAACCTCTACATTATCTCCAGTAACTGGTGGCAGGGCTCCTCCACCTTGACTTTTCGCCACCGACGTCCCCGCCTGATCGGAGGTGGTCACGGGAGGGGGCAACGTGCAACTTGAATCTACTGCCCCAAAAGTTAAGACATTATTTGCAGTGGTTGTCACTTCCTGGATGGCTGGGGTTGCTCCCGTGCTGCTTGCGCTATCGTCTACTGCAAGAATACCCTTGTTGTCTATACTCTTGAGCAGATTATAAATCATATGATCAAAAGCTACATTTGTATTGGTAACAAGAGCGTCTGGGTCGATTAGATTGAATAAGCCGCCTACCACATCTTCAGTGGCAAAATACCTATTAATAAATTTAGTGGGGGTCAGATAAGAATACTTTGTTTTATCTAGATTGCCATCTATGACGGTGGGGCTGGGGGTGCCATTGGGCACCACAATGGTAGCCCCCTCGCTGAAGAACTTGTCCTTTTCTACATCAATTCTTTTTCGATAGCGAGAGCTAGAAATTTTCCTAATCGGCCCATCGTCCAGTGCTCGGTTGTACGAAGTTTGATCAACTGACAAGAGATCTGTGTAGTAAGGCTCAGCTTTGATCGTGTCGTTAAAGTAATAGCGAACGTGTAACTGTCTTCTTCTTGGAGCGCCCTTGTCCACATCAGATGTCACAGCCGCCCCTTTGAAGCCCACTATGTTACCTCCAATGGCCCTATGGAAGGTAGATCTAATGTCACTAATAAATTTTATAACCTCAGTTATTCCATCCGTATTTGTTAAGAGGAAAATCAGCTTAGTAATAACGTCTTGTTGATTATCCGTGTTTAGCAGTATATTTGTCCCCCTTGAAAATTCAAAGACGCTAGTCAGGTTGCCAGAAATGTTATCCGCCATACCGCTAAGAGTGGAAGCGTTCTCTACAACAGCCTGGTCTGTAAGTTGCTTAGTTCCTATCACCAAATTAGCAGGAACTTCAAGTTCAGCTTTAGCGGTGTCAAGATCGATCATTAAACTATCAAGGCCGCTTATGAGGCTCTTAGCTATCTCCAAGCTTCCGTCAAGTAAAGTAAATTCCACTCCATATCTGTATGAAACGTCTGTCGCTATTGTGCGATCCTCAAACCCAAACGACCTAACTGCCAGCTGAGAATTTGTGTTAATAATATTCACATCCACCTCTTCTAACAGAGCTACGCCGTCCTTCTTCGCTTCCGCCTTTACTGGGACGAGCTTCCGGTCCGGTGTTGTATTCTCAGGGTCTTGAGAGGATACAATTTTTATCCCGGTTTCTTGAAAGAAGTTATTAGAGTTGTCAAGAGTGGGTTTGCTTCCATATTCCTCGTTGCGCAAAATACTAAACCCGGTAATTCTGCTTTTGAGTATAACCTTATTCCTCATCGCGCCCTTTAGAGAGACCGGGAACATCCCCTCCTCCATTATTATTCTTTCAAAGTCGGCAAGAAACACCCCACCGATACCCTTGTCACCCCTCTGCGTCAAGAATATATCAGAGAAATACGCTGCCTTAGGTTTGATCGGAGTATCAATTGCATTCTTAGACGGCATCGTTATAGAGGGGAATAATGCCTCTATGTCCACTCCCAGCATCGGAGTCTTGGGTATATTTCTCACCCGGAAGTCTTGAATCTTTGAATTCATGGCGTTCTTAAAGGTGAGCTTCTTACTATTGGCGTGTGGCGGATTCCCAGTCATTGCCTGTTTTCCTACAAAGTGTATAGGGCCGCTGTAAATTGATCCATCAGTTTTATAATAAACGCCGCCCACAGATTTAAGAGATCCGTTCAGAAAGACATTCTCAAACAAGGGATCTCCCATCAGGTCCGGGAAAATAATCCTTGTGCCATTAGCCGTTGCACCGGCCATCACATTAATCGCATCACCCTCTATTTCAGTTATATCAATCTCAGGATAGTCTTCTGCCAGTGCATTAAAATCAACATAAGTAAATACCATATATGCTAGTGTTTGTGGTTTCTCCGGGAGCCCCTCAAAAGTCGCCCCAAAGACTGCCTCGAATATCTTATTGCCATCATTGTTTATAACCATGTCCATGCGAGTAAGATCAGTAATATTCATTGTCCCTAAATCTATAGGTTTCTCCCACAAGCTGAATGTCTTTACGTCTGACGCGGCTATCTTGTTCTGTTCGTAAAGTTTATTAATTTTTTTCAGCATAAATGATTTGGTAGTGGCGGCTGATAGCGTATTTAATTGTGCTCGCGCCTCTTCATTGGTGAGTTGAAGTAAGACAACTCGAATATACTTAGTGAAGTACTTGCCAAGCCATTGAGTCACATTGGGATAATCCATTACATCGCGAACAGCTATATTAAGCGTTACATTGAGTGTTTTTTCTCCAAAGCCACTTTTAACCTCAGAGATATCATCATATGACCACGCAGCGTTAACAGTGCTCGCTACATGTGGCGCAAGCCTATAGGCGCTTTGAACAGCCACCCCTCCTCCACCTTCCAGCAGAATCTTTTTAACAACAGGGGAAGGAAGAAGGCCGTCGATAATATTTGTAGGGCTCACATTCATGGGCAATCATCCTCTATAACGTCAGGAACAATAACATCTGGGGTCAGATACGGAACACAGTCATACTCCAGCAGGGTATCCGCAAATATGTCTTTCTTCTTATTTTCAAAATCAACTTGGCATAAAATTCTATCTTCAATCTCATTGTCCACGTTGAGGTCAAAGTAAAACTCCACATGCTGCGGGGTAGCGACCATCTGCTCAGGTGGAAGCTGCCTGTCTTCCGGAATGGGGGGCAAGAACTTCAAAGGGGTTATAATTTTTCTAGTTCCGCCCATCTTATCCTTTTCAAACTTAATTTCAAACACTTCAAGGTCAAAATTTTCAGTTCTATTTGTTGCGTGTTTCTCCCGCATATCTACAAACACGTACTTCTGGTTCTCATAGAGAAATGTGCCGTCACTATATTGATCTGAAACTTGAAATAGCTGAGGTGGTTGTCCCTGCTGCTGTGTGAACTTATCCTGTCCTAAGACCATCTTTGCAGCTGCATCGGGGGGGCCATCAAAATTTATAAACTGCTCCGTGGCAAAAGCCTCATCTATCCCGACATAGGTATCCAATTGGTGAATAATTTCTAGCTGTGGGATCGGCACAGTGCCCGCTGATCCCGAATACCCCGGCGCCGAGGAGCTAATGATTGTACGAAATACATTAATGTTCCACGCCGGTGCTTCTATGGTGTTCGGATCGGAGGTCCCTAAACATTCAGGTAAAATGTCAAGCTTCAGCTTGGTAGAGATAGCCTCTTTATTATAATATGGGTCCATGTAGCTACTGTTCATCTTCATATCAACAGACTTCTTCAAGTTCGTCTCCGCTCCGACACGAGTATATTGTGCCTTCGGGCGGACAGCGCTCTTTATGCGGTCATATATACTATTCTGCGCCTCCGTGAGGCCTGCATACTGGATATCATACAGGATGTCATCGTCGTGAAACGAATAATACACGGGCTTTAAAATGCCCTGGCTCAACAAAAACTTTCCGTGTGGAGTCAATTGGACATCAAGTACTTCTTCCTTTCTGTTAAAAAATTCTGCCATCTTTATAAATAGAAATCCTACCTTATTTTAACTTTACCGCGCATCTGAATCAACTCCACCATTGAGAAAAAGTCATATGGCCAATTGTAACTATAGTCCGGGATGAAATTTTGGCCCTCAACGTTTTTAGCATCAATGACCTGCAAGTCACCTCCTTGTGTTCCATCAAAGACTACTTCTTGAGTCAGAGCTGCTTGTAGGGGCGCCGCTATAAAATTATATGCCTCATCATCCGCAGTGTTCTTTGTCTTGAGGAAGTAATTACGGGCGGCTTTTTGTTTCACCTTGAACACAAGCCACTCTGTTGTTGGGGAAATACCCCCCCCTACATAGAACGACGAATCCATTAGGTCGGTTGACAATATAGCCCTAGAGCCTTTGGGCTCCTGTATGTTCATCAAGCTATTTGGCGGTAAATTTTGCCATATATCTGTGATGTCGTCCTGTGTGAAAGTGTGTTTAAATTCAAATATGAACATTGCAAATGGGTTAACTTTTGGATTGGTAATAAAATCAAGCTTTGGAGGGAATACATAACGTATCATCTTTTTAACCATATCCCCAACAGGACCCGCATTCCCCACCACGTCGCCCCCGACTTTAATCGCTTGAACGGCGTAGCCCACTAAGCCTTTACTGACCGGCTGAAACCGCATCTGCCCCTTCTGGTCACGAGTAAATGGTATGGCAACAACAGCTTCTCTCACATTTAATTGTTTTCTTGGTTGTCCTAACTTAACTTCTTCGCTGCCAAACCCAACCAGTTCCCTCAAGGACCCCGTGAAAGCGCCTGGGGCCAACTCAATGGCGGGAACGTCTTGTACTTGAAGAAACAAACCAGCGGAGCCGGTCGGGACGTTACCATATTGGTGCCACATGCCTCTAGCGACAGATCCACTTCCTTTGGTTGGTAAAGTAACATCCGCATCTTTAAAATCTAAAACTAACGACTCAAATTTTGGCTGGATGCTCCACCGATAAACAGGCTCAGTAGAATCAGGTCTTCTAGCCCGAGACGAAATAAGACCATTTAATGAAGCAGTGAGCATCATACGATCCCAGTAGCCGACAGAAGCTGGGTCATTCAGTTCCGAAGTCTGCGTTCCAATTCCAAACTTATATTTTAGAGTTGTCGCAGTTCCAACTCCTCCAACATAGAAATCTCCATAGCGTTCGTAGCTTGCAGTTGTTCTAGCTAAAATATCCTGTAAGGAGTGCGGTCCCTCCCACTCGGGCTGAAAGACGTATTCAATATGCGCATATCCATTGTAGTAAGGCGGCGTGAATGGAGCCCTGGACGGCGCGTTTACCCAGGCAGGGAATACGTTGAGATTCGCAATACCCCCACGCCTATAAGTGTTATAGCGGCAAGGAGGGCCGAAAGACGACCCATACGTGTAATTTTTGGGATTTTGTAGTTGAGTCACATCGCCATCATCATCATCGCCCCAGTGAGATATAGAGAAATCCTGCTTTGAGTACATCTGAAGCGTTGGTGGATTCCATCCCCATGAAGCGCTCACGTAGGCTGTTGTTGGGCTGCCCCCCGCGCCCACCTTATTAATGGCATTAAGAAGGGTTGAACTTCTCTTCTCGGCGTGCGATAACACAACCCTCATCCTATATTCCGGTAGAATCTTTTGATTTGCGGTAGCACTTGGCCCCGGAACAAGATCCACGTTGAAAAAGCTACCTCCCGCATCTTCTGGCTTGGAGTTAAGCGTGGTCATTTTACCATCTTTCAAAAAGAAGCTAATTGACTCCGCAAGGAAATTATGCATTGCCAAACTATACCTAGCGTCGCTAGCACCCTTTAAAGATGAAGTAGAATTTAAAGACGCACTAGGAGAGGCGCAGCTATCAAAAACTATCTTGTCAGCAAGGTAATTTTCAGGCGAAACCAGCGCCTCAAACGGCACCCTATAATCAAACTTAGATGAGATTGTCTCAATCCCATCTGGACGCCATGCCTTACCCCCACCCCCGTGGTACCCAGCATAATTTGATGCCGTTACACTAAAGGTAGCCGTGTGTATCGGATAATCAACAGCGATACCAGATTTAATTGTATTAAAAAGGATCCCAGGCGCAAAAAGTGGGGTCAACGCTGTCCTAATGTTTTTTTCACCTCCGGTCAAAGAAATATTGCCCGCATAGGACTGGCTAAACAAAGAAGCGAGCTGAACAGTTCGTTGTGCTGGGTAGAACCCATTGTACGGCAAGAACTTCATCAGTGCTTTACACTCTAATTCAATCTCAGTTGGGGTTCCTTTACCTTTGTGGTCCTTCTCAACCATACTAAACATCTTCAAGAAGTCTGAATTAGAATACAATTTATAAAAGTTCAAGTTCTGCTGGGCCCTTGTAACCCCAGAACTCGGATAAGAGGCCCCGGTGA
>Ga0080013_1006699_pt1 | contig 10124 bp, 9 predicted proteins | sample ETNvirenome_6_85_FD_69236 | JGI IMG/M metagenome (GOLD analysis project Ga0080013, IMG submission 69236) | Marine viral communities from the Pacific Ocean - ETNP_6_85 (SPADES assembly) (version 2) | ecosystem: Environmental > Aquatic > Marine > Oceanic | place: Pacific Ocean | collected 2013-06-19
ATCGTCGAACTGGTTGGATCATCCATTTTTTCATGATTGCTCACCTCCTTTATGGACCACTCGGATCCCGTAATCCTCGACCAACATACTCAAAAAGTATGATGTTCCAGCACTAATACAACCACACATGAACGCTGTCATAGGCTGATTGCTAAAACTAAATAGTTCTGTATATGGACTTATGCCCCACAGAAAGACACCAACCCAGAAACCCATGCACAAATGGCAATGGAATAAACGACCGAAGCCGCCCATTGATTTGCAAGGTGGGCGGATCTTATTGAAGATGTGTCCGTGTATAATGATAAATGTCATGCCGTAAGCGGCAAGTATAAAGTGTAGTAATTCCATATTCTAGTAACGATTTCTGAGCGGATAGTAGTAGTAACCCGGGCGCATAGATCCGCCCTGACCCTGTTGTGGCACCTCGCCAAGCTCTGTGGAGTCTCGATCTGTTGGGTGCGTAAACATATTTTCAAGCTCTTTCTCATAATTATCCGCGACTCGTTCATGCTCGGCTTCAACTTCAATAAATTCTGCTATAACAAACGTGGCGGCCTGGAGAGAATTGACCTCTTGGTTTTCATACACAGACGCCTCGAGAGAACGAAAAACGTTTCCGGCCTGAATTGAGGACCTGTCGACAATCCCACGGTCGGCTAACAACTCTAATAAACGATTTTGAAATTCATAAACATCCTCAGTAGCTATACTTTTAGGAAAGGTGGTTATTTTCATGGCAGCCGGTACCACAGCGATGTCAATTTTTTGGTGACCCATAATAAGCAGCGAACCGTCGAGAGCCTTTCGAGCATGAAGTTCTATGGTTGTATCGGGGGCTGGGGATCCAACCTTAATGGTGATCATTTGAGGCCATCTCCTGTACTAACTCTTGTGTTTTTAAAATCTTGTTAAGGTCCTTATCTGTAAAATTTCTCTTTCTAAACTCTTCGAGATACTCTAGTACTTCATGAAGCTTCTGGTCTATAAGTGTTTCTTCCGTCGTGCTTGCGAGCGACTGAATCTGTTCTTTCAATCTTGTCAACTCTTCGTTAAGGTACACCCGGAGTTCAAAACCATCATCAGCAAAGCTTGTAATAAATTGATTTAATAAATCTTTTTGTTCTTGCAGGAGGTTACCGTATTTATTATTAAATTTCTTAATAAATGATTGGTATGTCAAACTATCAATGGGGGCCATCGAGCTCGTCGGGGGCCGGTCTCTTACCGCGCTCATTGATTCAACAATTGCCTGCTCAAAAAGCACTCTTTTTTTAACCGATGTTTGTGGGCTAAAAACTGCATTAACTGATGCCATTGACTTAAAATTTGGAATAAAATTAGACCAAACATCTTTACCGAGGGTTTTATTGATCGTTGAAATTACCTGAGATTGGACGCCAAAGAGTGCCTTAGTCGGTAGCTGCGTGTGCGCAATTTTGGCCTCTCTTAAGATTCTTTCTGCTAATTCGGCCTTTACATTTTTTGTGTCTAAAAGCGCTTTATAGAGCTCTAACTCTTCAGCTAAAATCGCTCGACTAGAAAAATATTCTTTAACGATCATTAAGACCTGTTTTTTTCTGGCCTCATCTTTGCCAACTATAGCTCTTGCTAATTCTCGTGAAAGTGTCTCATAAATAAACGCTGTATTTCTTTTTTTGTTATGTTTCATTTTGGCGCGCCTCTTTTTTCTCCATTTGCTCCACTAGTCTGCGAACCTTGGTAGTGTTCTCATATAGTGTTCTCTCGTCTTTATTATAAGTAGACCCTTCTTGTTCTTCTAGACCAAATCTTACGTCAGTCTTTCCAGAGCGCGTTCCTGGGTTTCCTATACCGGTGCCGGCGTTTTTACGCCAGGTATTAATTTCCAGCGGCATTGCTTGTTTTCTTGTTCTGCGTCTGCGGTGGCCGGTGCCGGACATGGTTCGGCCGTCAGGTCCATCGGGAATATGAGGCCCTCCCTGATGTCTGGTGGGGTTATCGTCGACGCGTCCAGGGGTGGACAATAGTGTATTCTCCTCTTCCCCACCAAGCTCTTCGCCCCCGAGTTCTTCACCTCCAAGGTCGAGAGCGCCTTCATCACCGAGATCGCCCAGATCACCTAGGCCTCCTTCATCACCGAGATCGCCCATGCCGCCGGCTGCGGCGGCCATGGCTCCCTCTTCGGCTAGCCCTTCTAGAGCCTGCTGGTACTTCCGATCATAAAAAGTTTCTCGCTGATTTCGAAGAAATTCTGAGTCAGACAGTCCTAAAATATTTTGAGCAACCCAACGCTTGCTATAGGTTCCTTCCGGAACTGCCGTGGCTGTCTCAAATTTTGTTCTCATATATTCAAGTTGCTGCAGCTCGGCCAATCGGGAGGGGTTGTTAAGGGTAATCTTAAAAGAAAGCAAATCTTGGCCACGATAACCCAAGGTGTAAAGATGAACAATAGCTATTTTCTCTAGCTCAGAGATAATAGATCGCTGCAGCCTGTGGATCGTTCTCGCAAACCGAATGTCCTTCTGAGCAAGGGTAGTTTTGTCTTCGTCGCCGCCCTCAAGATTGGTGAGGTATGCCTGGGGGATTTTAATCGCTGCAAATAATTTATCACGTAAATACTTCACATCATCAATGTCATTCAGACTCGACGCGCCCTGCAGAGATTTAATGTCGGAGCCTACGCCGCCTCGCATTGGAACAAAATAGTCTTCCTCTAGAGAGAGGGGGTTATATCGAAGATCAACACGGCCGGTGTTGGCGTCCACAAGCTGATTTCGTTTCATCTCTGTTTTTACTTTCTCCATATATTGCGCAACATCTTGCGGCGGAATATTGCCTACATCAATTTGAAATATGCGACGTTCAGGAGCGCGGACGACGCGATAAGCAATCATGGCATCCTCAAGTAAAACTAGCTGACGCCAAATTCGGCGCGCGGGGTCTAGACACGATGTACCATATGGAGAGTAGCGATCGTTGCCAAGAATACGGAAGTGTGCAACCTGCCAGTTCTCAAATGTCATTCCGGCGCCATTCCACTGATATTGAACATAATTTGGGTTTGATGTATCCTGTCCCTCTAAGCGCTCCACTTCATTGTTAGGCATGCCAATCACGGAGGTAATCCCAAGCTTCTCATCAATATCGAGATAAAGAAAGAAGTCCCCGTACTTACACATCGAACGGGCCCAGCCAAAACAATTAAATTCAATATTAAGGGCGTCATAAAAGAGTGATTCTAAAATCGTTTTTATTTCATAATTTAGACAATCGATATTGAGAAGCCTATCGTATTCGTTCGAGGTGGTCATCTCGTCAGCATAAATGTCTAAAGCGGATGCAATCTCGGGCATATATTCCATTTGTTCAAAATCAATATAACGCTCTGCTCGATTTTGATTACGGAAGGCAGCCGAAGTAAATAAGTTAAAGTTCTGCGATAAATTGTTGTCAGATCGCTTGAACTCTTGGCCGCTCATCGAGCGGAAGCGGAATCGATATTTGTCTAAATCATTCCGGCGCTCCTGGCGGGCTACTTGCGTTCGATAATTAACAATCGGACCGGATAAAAGACGCGTCAGTCTTTTAAAGAGCGGCGATGATGGATTTCTTGGGTTCTTCTGGTTTGCCATATTTTAACCTTTAATTAGCGCGATGTACTCTTCGTTAAAAGATCTAGCTTCCTCAGATCTTTGATTTTCTTTTGTTATCTTGTGACCCCGCATACCAGGGATTGTAGTGGAGATATCGGTCTTAGAAGTGGAAATAGAGGAAATAAAGCTCTTACTATACTCAATATTTTTGTGGCTTTCTACAATCACTGTATCCCTCACCCAACATCCTATTGCAAACGACATAACTAAATCGTCGTTATAGCTCCTCATCGCCTGGGGTCTTCCATGATGCCAAATAAATGTTTTCATTTCTGACAACAGCCGATTAGAGTTGATAGTAATTAGTTTGTTTCTCATAAACTCTTCCATCTTCGCCACAATCAAAGGCCGTGTTTTAGACGACGTAGTGAACCCGGGTATCACATTAGTCTGCCATTGAGCCGTAAGCGGGTCAACATATTGATGATCGCCCTTGGTCGAATAGTATAAGTTAGGATACTCTTTATCTTGAAGTTTTTTAAGTACCGCGAAGCCAATATTATTATTTTCTATTACAACCATTGGGTTGTTGTACTCTCTTGCTACATTATATAGAATCTCCGAGAAATCATCGGGCGTTGGTTTCCCTACATATTCGGCCACGACTTCCATGCTCTCTAGATCAAATATGTGAAAGGCACTGTTATCCTTGCCATCACCACGAGCAACATCGGCAACAATTAAATACGACTTTGTGGCATCATGTCGTTTCCAAATCCAATAATTCCGATCAAATCCTGATCTATATTCGGGCGCCTTTGTTCGTTCTAGGTACCACTGAATATCGTCTGGGTGAACCACAGTCTCGCCGGAAACATTAAAGTTGCACTCTAACTCTTGGGCGATTTGTCTTTTAGACATATTGCGGGTTTCTTTTTCAAACCATTTTTTATCACGATCAGGATGAGCGTCCCACATAAGGGTCGTCATGTAAAAATCATTGGTGCCGACTTCGGCTTCGACGCAATTTTGATGGAACCAATTACCAACGCCGTTGGGGGTCGACAGTGCAATGCATCGCCCACCAGTTGAAAGAGTAGGGTAAAGCGCTGTCCACAGTTCTCCTAGCTTTTCAACGTGCGCGGCCTCATCAATTACGAGCAAGGATAGCGCTTCCGAGCGGCCGGCATCACCAGAAGTAGAAGAGCCCTTAATTTGAGAGCCATTCTTTAGTTCAAAAGAAGTCCGATTATCTATTTCGATATCACTTATCCTCATCCAAGCTGGGAGGTTCTTAATGATAGCCTTTACTTTTTTAACCAGGTTAGTGGCTGTTTGTAATTTGGTGGCAACAACTAAAATATTTTTATCGCGGTGGAAAAGCATAAGCCATGCGATATAAGCTGCGGAAATTGTAGAAATTCCCAGTTGCCTCGCTTTAAGAATTATATTGAAACGATAGTCATTGAAGTTTCTCAGCAACTCTTGCTGATAGTCGTACGCCTTAAATGGAATTAAGCCCTTTTGGGGATGAGAAATTCGGCAATAGTTTATAGTAAAGTAGACCGGATCCTGGCCGGCCTTAATTATCTCTTTTACTATTTCTTGCTTCTGCAAAGCAGCCATTGTTAAATCTTCACATTAGAAGGCTTCTTGGCTGTATCTCTCCCCAATGAAAGAAAGTCTCGAATTGCTGAGTCCAGGGTTCTGTCAGAGTCTGACTCATTTACCTCTCCTATTTCTTTCAACCCGCCGATGCGGTAATCACATTGTGCCTGAACATCTGTGCGATAATTAGAGATTCGCTGCACTAAGATCTTATGGTCGCCTTCAAGAGTAAGAGTCAACGCGTCGCCGGTGATAGCTTTATATTCTTTTTTGAGAAACTTAACAATGTCTTTGAGGTGGCCTAGAACTTCATTCTCAAAATTATTGTTTTTCACATCCTTAATTCGCGTTTCTGCTTGGTACTTGATACGAAGAAGAGGTCCGTGGAATGAGACATTAAACCCATCCATGACTCGACGATCGTTGATATAGTGACCGTCTTGCCTCTTAAGACCTGCATCGCGCGCCTTGCTATCAGCCTGTAGATTTTCTTCGTGGGCGCCATCCCACCCTCCGTTTGCTGCGGCCTGGTTTATTCCTTTGATTATGTCATATACTGTTGCCATTTTTATTCTTCCTTATCGGGTCTCCAGCCGGCTGCCCATTTTTCTTCGCGTCCCTCGATGTGCTGTACATAACAAATAAAACATGCTTCGAACTTATTCATATACAAATCATCTCGGGGATGAAAAGAGTATTTAACGCAAACAGGACACGTCCTGTTGTGGTCTCTATTAAGTAGTTTTTGGTTTATTAAAAATCCGTCTTGTTCAACTTTGTGTTGAGATTCAGAAAGTTTCGCATACTTCTTTTGCTCTTGCACTGACTGCTCCATATACATTTTTTCTTTCTCATCATCCCAAAGACTTCGAGGATTGTTGATTGTCTCGGGCCCATATTTTTGCGATATAGCTTTCTCTAGTTTAACAATATAGTCTTGTTTGTTACTCACGAACTATCTCCGTTGACAATGCAAAAATTCCTAATGAAGTAAGCGTTCCAATTCCAAACCCAAGAGCAATCATAAACGGATCTTTTCCCGGCCTTTGTTTGACGACTAAATCAGTTAACCGATCATTTTCAGCACTCTTTAAGATCATCATAGATTCGTATTTATCTTTCCAGGAGGTAATCTCAATATCCTTATAGTCCAACTGAAGTTGGTACTTTTCTCCTTGCATGTGTAGTTCATAGCTAATTCGAAGATCACACTCGGCACTTTCGAATTTCTTTTCTGTTACAATCTTTGCTGCAGCGTCGAGAGATAAGAGAACCCCATCAAAAGGCACAATGTCTCCTGCCTCGATCGGCAAGACAACATAGTCGGGGAACGTTTCAATATCTTCAGCCATCGCGATTGCTGGTGACATCATAAAGATCGCCAAGTAAAGTGATAATATTTTCCTAATCATTATTTTAATCCGAAAGCTTCGGCTAGCTCTTTAGCTAGCTTCTCAGGATCATTATAGCTTTCATCAACCAATCTTTTAAGTTCTGCTTCTTTTTGTTTATCAAGAGTTTCCCCTCTCTTTTCAAATTCTTCTTCTAATTCCGCGCGCCGGCTAAGATGCTCTTCTAATCTCAAGTTCTTCTCGGCCACTTCTGTATTGTGAATATGAGATAGGGTTTCCATCTCCTGGTCGTGTGCGTCGCTTTTGGCTTCCATTAAATTGAGCAGGCCGGCGAGATAAGCACCGTTGCGTGTGAGAATACCCACGAGCGCGGCGAGAAGAAAGAGGAGGAAGATTACAATTGCCCACCAAAACTTCTTAGCCCACAACAAACTCTTCTTTAAAATAAGTTTAGCTTTTAATAAAGTCATTATTTATAACCCTTCAGTTTTGCTACCGCGTCGATAATGGTCTGGCCGCCAATATAAACAGTTGTAATAATTACCCAATCGCTTGAGGCCAAGTCGGCAAATAAAAGTAAACTCGTCGCAGTTGACCAAGCCAGCAGCTTCCTAGAGACCATTTTCTCTAGTCCTCTATCTAATATATGTTTCATGATTTTGTGCTCCTTTACTATAATTAGCTGCAGGTTTAAACTATGTCTTTATTGTTTGACTCTGGCATACCCATTAGGATTATCTATCGTAATCTCCACATCCACGATATCTTTCAAGGAATCCACATGAGAAACTAGAATCACAGTTTTGAAATACATTTTGATTAGCTGGAGGATCCGTATGAACCCCTCCATGTTATCTGCGTCAAGGGCAGTCCCCGGTTCGTCCAAGATAAAAATATTTCCCTTTGGGAGGGAAGACACCGATAGAAGAGCCAAGCGTATTGCCATGGCTGCCACGGTCTTCTCAGCACCGGAACCCATCTCAATTGGCCGCGGTTCATGTTTGGGATGTTTTAGAAGGATGTCTAGTTTGCGGCCGCCCTCTTGAAAAAATATATCAAAATCAACGATATTACTCAGGACCTTCGCTATCTCGCTGTTAATAACAGGAAGGCGCTTTTTAATAATATCATATGCAATACCATTGGAGTGAGTGCATCGCATAAATAAATCATAGGACGCATACTCTTCACGAATGTCATGAAGCTCTTTCTTTTTATCGTGCAGCGATTCAACCTTCTGTTCGAGCGAACCAATCTGTCGGTGATGACTATTAATCAAGTCTTCCAAAGCAAGAATAGAATTCTGCGAGTTATCAATTACTTTCTGGACTTCCCCGCGGGAAATCAAAAGGCTCTCAATATTTTTGATCAGATCTTTCTTTTCTTCGTAGAGATTGATTTTCTTTTGGGTCTCGCTCAGCGCTGTGCGGTGGGCCTTAACCTTCGCATATAGCTTCTCAATTGATACTTTATTATCACGCTTCTCAATTTCAATATTATTTTTATTGATAATGGTGGCGTTATAATTATCAATAATCGCTATCATTTCAGCTGAATTTACAGATACTATCTTTGTCTTATAGCTTTTTGCTCCCTCTATCTCACTAATAATATCAACCTCTAGAGAGGGCAACTCAACGGAGGCCAAGTGTGCATCTTTAATAAACTGACACTTAGGAAATTGGTCTCTACAAGGCACCTCATCAAGCAATTCAATTTTTTTACTCAGACCCTTATATTCATTGTCCATAAGACGCGCTCGGTTTACCGTATCATCGTACTTTTGTTTGAACTCGTCATATTGTTTCTTCTTCTCTAAAAGATCCTCAATATCAATTGTCGTAAGGAAATCATCGTACTCCTTGAGCTTTTCATCATACCTCACAACCTCTTGTTTTAGCTCAACAATATTAAGATTTGTATTTTCTATCTTCGTACTAAGGGTGCTCTTTAGTTCCAAGAGCAGCTTTATATCCAGTCTTTCCGCTGGAATAGAATCAATCTGCTCGGTTAGGGCCACATACTCAAGGTGTGCGGCTGCCAAGTTTTGTCTCTCGGTTGAGCAAACAACGACTTCGTTGTCCAACTCTTTGCGCGCCTCGGTACACTGAACTTCCGCAATCGCGATATCATTATCGTAGTTGGTCTCCCCGACACGGCGAATAAGCCCCTTAAGGTCGGCACTATCTTCGTGAGCCAACCTAAACTTTCTCTCAAAGATATCTAAATCTAGGAACTTAGCTAGGATTTCTTTCCGTCGGGTAGAGCCCTCTTTAATGAACGATAAACTATCGAGCTGACTGGACATCGATGTGAGCAGGAAGTCTTCAACTGTCCCAAATCTCTTGCGGATATGGGCGTCTGTTTCGTTGCGCGTTGTACCATTTAGGCTTACGGTTTCTCCTATAACAGGGTCTATGCCACTAAAATCTAAGTTGGTGCGTGCTTCATTCGTAACTTCGCCTTTAAGTTTCTTCACATATTTTGTAGAGTCTCTCTCAATCGTATAAATTTTATCGCCGACTTGGAGCTCGACGCAGCCGCGGCAATTGTTTCGGTTCTGATTAATAATATTATAATTCTTCCGCTCATTCTTGGAGGTAGTGTTAAACATCGTATACAGCATTCCGTCGATAATGCTCGACTTACCAGAATAGTTCTTCCCAAAGATGCCAACTATACCGTTTAGTTTTGTAAAATCGACGCTATTACCTTCTCCGTAGTTAAACAAGTTATCCCACTCGAACTTGTTGATATTCCAATTTACGTTCCGGGCGACCTCTTCGGTCTCCTCAATCTGTGAGTTATACTTGCGATTAAGTTCAAATACGCGTTCGAGCATTTCCTCGCTCGGCTGATAGTCCACGAGATACTCACGGATCAGATTCTCTTGTACCCCCTTGTCTCGCAGATTCTCTACCATGAAACCAGCTCCAATATCGACCGTGCCTCGTTCGCCGGCTGCACGGTTTAAAAAAGTGATGCTTTCTGGTTTGAACCGATGTTTGGCCACTTCCACAGCCTTGCGCATTATATCAAGTGGCAAGTTATTGTTACTCACAAGCCGCAACCTAGCGCCCGGGGGCACTTTTGTCCCGCGTGGCATTCGCCCCTTTGGCGTGAGTTCGATTGTTACGAATGGCTTGGGGTTGAGCAAAACATGGTGACTCACGCGAAACTTGTCTTTGTCTTCAATTTCCCAAATCAAAAATCCCTTATCGTTTGTCTCTCCGTGATTCTGCTGAACGGTTGATCCGCAATACCTCACGCGTCCTTCGGTATCCAAGATCTGATTTGTCTTATGAATATCTCCAAGCAGCGCATAGTCATGACCACCGAAAATTCCTACGTCGTGATCGCCATGAGTCATCACCCAGCCGGTGTCGGTCTTGACGCCAGACACAGATCCGTGATAAAGGGCGATGTTGATTCTATCGGGGTCACTCGGCATTACCCAATTATCCTCGTCAAAAACCGATAGCACGTTGAAGGCGATGTGCGGCCCTACAAGGACTTCTCCTGCGTTCTTGAGCAGATGTAGGTCGGGCAGGTTCAGAGCCTTCACAATTGGCGTCAGGGCGTCCTGACG
>Ga0080013_1006700_pt1 | contig 10124 bp, 12 predicted proteins | sample ETNvirenome_6_85_FD_69236 | JGI IMG/M metagenome (GOLD analysis project Ga0080013, IMG submission 69236) | Marine viral communities from the Pacific Ocean - ETNP_6_85 (SPADES assembly) (version 2) | ecosystem: Environmental > Aquatic > Marine > Oceanic | place: Pacific Ocean | collected 2013-06-19
CGTGGAGGACTACTAGAATCATGCGCCGACGTAATCCCCTCACCGCTCGTCAAGACTACTTTGATCTCGACGACGGCTTCCAGGCAGACGCAGACTACTGCATGGCGTGGTCTGATAAGCGCAAGCTGTGGGACGTTGTACGCAAGCGGGACATCTACGCAGCGCTGACCGGCCCTGGCCTGAAGGTCTTTCGTGGGGAGTCCCAGAACAAAAGTGCGTGGCCCTCGAAGGAGTATGCGACGGACCCCGGCTTCTACGGACGTGGTGTTTACTACACGACCTGCCCTGACGTGGCGCAGTGGTACGGTCACGGTTGGAGTGCCGTACATCAAGGGGAGATCAAACTGAGTAACCCGCTGGTGTTGAGCGAGGCGACCGCTGACCGTCTCTCAGAACATTACGGCATCTTACGGCCGGGGCGCGACCCAACACCGGACGCACTCCAACGAGCGCAGGAGTTGACCAATGACTTGCTCAAGCGTGGCTACGACGGCATGGCTATCGTGCACGGAACGAGTGTGGAAGTAGTGGACTATCGACCAAAGCGGCCAAAGGCTAACCCCCTCGACCCCTACGCCTACGACACTGAGCCGCGACCCTTCACCATCCCCGGTGTGCGGCGGGTGAGCCGTGAGGAGCAGATCGGCGTCCACACCACCACGTTCATGCTCGCCATCCTCTACGCCGTCCAGCGCGCCGCCATCCACGGTAACTTGTCCGGTGGTGCACCCAACTGCGGCATCGTCTTCAAGCTCGACACCGCCGGACTGAAGCCGCTGCCCGATGTGGACGCCATGCAGCGAGCCACCTACGACGATCTGTCAGAACTTCTGGACGATGCGGGAGTGCAAGAAGCCCTCGCGGAGCAAGACGCCGAGATGCTCGCAGACGCGCTCAACGAGGTGTTTGAATTCTACGACGGAGATCCTTCGGAGCGCGTCACGACTTGGCGCGAGGCCATCATGAACCTCGAAGGTACCGAGCAACCAGCGGCGCTGTCGTTACAGATGCTGGACCCAATAGAGCAGCTCGACGCGCTTTCCGCTGCCCAGCAAGGGCTGGTGCCGATGCAGGTCTACAGCGCAGCTGTACAGCAGCAGCGCTACATGGACGTCATCGGCCTCGACCGGCTGCTTGCGGTCTACGCTATCCGGCCTGTCGAGGAAGAGTTGATCACCTACGGCGACGAGGACTACGACGACCCCGACCGGGAAGACCGCCCCCAGCGCTTCACCGATGAGTGGATGGACTCCGCCGAGGACTTCAAGCCGAGCACAGTCGTGCTCTGGGAGCGCGCGGAAGCACCCGGCGCCCGCGTCGAGTACCACGGCACGGACATCTCCAGAGCACAGAGCGCGTTCCCTGAGCTGGCGCGGCTGCTGGTGAGCCCTTGGCCCTACACGCAACCGGAGCTTTGAGATGGCAAGGCTTCCGCAAAAGATTCTAATCCGCGACGGTGAGGAGTTAGTCTACTACGACTTCATGCTCTGTGGAGGTGAGTACGTAGATCCCCCTTGGCGTATCGTGGAACAATCTCTCGGATGGTACAAGACGTGGGACTGGTGCGCGATGGCGTTGGGTACACGACCTCAACTGGACGTGAACCAAGCGACGGAGCACAACAGCCACTTCCTCGACGCGCTGGCCGAGGCCGTCGAAATGTATCCTGAGCTACAAGACTTCACAGTTCACTTCGATGGACCCCCCTATACGGTCGAGGAGCTGCTCGTTGAACGACCAGACCAACAAGCGCTGTCGGACCTCGTCTTTTACCATGGCACCAGCACTTGGGCGCTCGACTTCATCAAGGATGGTGGGCAAGGACTACGACCCCGCAGTGAAACTGAGGCACCATATACCTACGGCGCTGGCGTCCCAGGAGCCAAAGAAGGTGATCCCAACGCGGTGTATCTCACGACGCAGATGAACACTGCTCGCGCAGCTGCAAGAGAGGCTAGTTACGTACATTCAAGGGTGGAAGATGAATTCGGTGATCTTGTGCTAGCTGATCCCGTCATCTTGGCCGTGACGGACTTGCACGAGGGTCGGCTGCGACCCGACGAGGATAGTCGTAAGACGTCCATGTCGGAGAGCTTGGCCACCTTGGGCAGCGTCAAGCATATAGGCGCAATTCCACCACACAAGATAGAGGTGCTCTCAGCTGGACCGCTGCCACCACTGCGGAATCCCGGTGGCCATTGCAAACACCCCCGCCCATGGAAGTTTGGAACATGACCCTCTCCTGGCAACAAGCAGCGCTCCGCTTCCCCTACCGCTACTTCATCCGCTTCGGTGAGTTCGGCACACAGTCACTCATCGGCTTCGACGAGGAGTTCCGGCGCGAGGTGCTCGGCGGAGCCACGCACGAGCGCGGCGTCTCAGCGCTGTTCGCTTGGGACGTAGGCAATGGGCGGTACAAGCCGGTGGAGCCACCGCAAAAGTACTCCTGCTACGGGCACCAGGGCGACTACCTCACGTCCTTGATGGGCGATGTACATGACCGCAACATCTTCCTTATCGATGGTGACCTGATACCAATCCACCGCAGCAACGTGCGCACCCTCTACGACGAGTTCGATCAAGAAAACTACGACATCTACGAGGACGCGATTGCCGACGCGGAGTACGAGCTGGAGGCGTTGGCCGAAGACCTCGGTGAAGGTCACTACTCGCCCACCGAGTATGCCTCCGAGTTCGCTCGGTTGCAGCGAGCGCTGCGCGACGCTCGCTACAAGCGTGACTTCACCTACGCCACCGGCGCCGATGGCGAGCCCCTGTTGAAAAACGCCGTCATCGTCCAACAGCTGCGGCCAGACCAAGTCACCTTGGGCTACGACGAGCACAAGACCATGGCCGACGTCAAGTGGAACCCACGTTGGAACCCACGCACCAGCATCAACGAGATGGTCCGCGCCATCCAGGCCAACCTGACCCCCGACCTCTTGCGGCCAGACCTCCGCAGTCGTCCTGACAACCCCCTGTACGGCCACTGCTACGTTTCCACCGAGGCGCTGTTGCATCTACTGCGGCAAGCCGGGGAGCGCGGCTACGCGCCGTTCCACGCCAAGGACGATGAAGGCATCGAGCACTGGTGGCTTCAGAACGCCGAGGGCGACATCATCGATGTCACCGAGGAGCAGTACTGGTGCGAAGGACGCCAGCCGCCGCACGAGCATGGCGTCCGTGGCCGAGGTGGCATGGCTACGCGGAAGAAGCCCTCGAAGCGGGCGCAGATGTTGTTGGAGAGGCTACGATGAATCGTTTCAGCTACACACAACCGGAGCTTTAAATGACAGCCAAACAAGTTGCAGCAGCTATCAGACGCATTCCCATGTACCGTGGCACCAAGCGAGGCGACCCCAGCGAAGTGCCGCACGGCATCGGCTACTTCATCAGCAGCCAGACGTTTGCGCAGACCTACGGTCCCACGGGCACCTTCCGCTTAGATCTCCGCAATCCTCTGCTCGTAGATCAAGACACATGGCTCAACGAGTTCGACAGCGTCATGTTGCGTCTCGACGCCACACCCCTTGAAGCACTGGCCGAAGACGGTTACGACTCCGCTGTGCTGGTGCAAGACGGTCCTGCAGGTGTCATGTACACAGTCCTCGCACTTCGCGCCCAGGAGGTGGCAGAAGAAGAGGAAGATCTTGAGGACCGCATCTGGCTTGAGAAGATTCACCAGGGCACCGTGCTGTACGGTCCCCCCATTATGTCTCTGAGTGCAGAGTTGACTCCTGACTACTATTTACGGCTCAGTAGGACGCCGCAGAAAAGTTTTGTCCCATACAGATTACTCTTCACAGTTGATGTTGCGTCCTTCGGTACAGTCGAAGACTTGGAGGAGTTACTTCTTTTTATGACACCAGAAGGTTACTGGGACACGGACGACATGGACGACACCTTGAACGCTCTGGTGTTCGCTGGGATCGAGATCAAGAAGGACATCGACGGCTGGATTATCGACGAGAAGGATGAAATTGTGCTGTCAGCTGACTACGCCGCCGATTGGTTGGAGCGGGTGTGATGCTGTGGAGGCTTAGATGAATCGTTTCAGCTACACACCACCCGCCGGGAGCGCTGTGATGCTTCGACGCAACCCACTTTATCCAGAAACAGCGCAGCGAGTGTTGACATGCCTGTAAACATGGCGAGAGGAAGACGTAGCATGAACGCGAAGGACAGAGCCTACCTGGATGCCGTCAGGCGCGGCGATATGGAAGCCGCCCAGCGGATGGTGGAAGACGCGGCAGACGCGGCTGGCTTTGGTCAGCAGGTGTTCTATCACGGGACAGCGACAGCTTTTACAGAGCCGTGCGATAAAGGTCGTGGCGTGATCTGTATGGGCGAAAGTCGTGACATGTCTGAAATGCACGCCGAATTACGCGCGGAGGACTACCCAGATAGAGATCCCATTATTTACGAGTGGTATGTGAAAGGCGACAACTTCTTCGACGCACGAAACGAACCCCACTACGCCAAGTTGGTTGAAGTAATGGGTGAGTATACACCTGAACCGCCTGACGAAGACGGGCATGATTGGGAGTACACGGAGTTTGAACACGGACAGCCGGGAGCCCCTGGCGGTATCATGGAGATATTGGAAGATCTCGGCTTTGACGGCTATTGGGAAGCTGAAGGGCTTGCAGTCTTCGACGGTGTTCTGATCAAGTCCGCTGACCCCGTCACCTACGACGACGAAGGCAACATCATCCCGCTGTCGCAGCGCTTCAACGTGGAGAGCCGGGACATGCGCAACCCTCCAAGGCGCTGGTGGTAGCCGTGTACCTCTACCACGTCACCTACCTCCACTCCCTGCCCTCCATCCTGGAGCACGGCCTCCAGCCTGGTCGAGGTCAGAGCTTCGCCGGGGGCTACACGGGGCGTTCGACAGGCAAGATCTTCTTGACCGAGGTGGGCACACCCCCCGGCGCTGGCGTTGAGTTCTGGGCGCACAAGCTGGGCGACATGGCCGACAACCGCACGGACAACCCCGAGGAGGGCTGGAGCCCGGTCGTGCTCCGCGTTCGCAGCTTGGACATCCCCGGCGGCGTCGAAGATGACGCTGAGGGCACGAGGGACGCGCTGACGCCTGCCTACTACACCGAGGAGGGCATCCCTGTAGACGCGCTGGAAGTCTACGACGGCGGCTGGATGTACGCCGAGGACGTGGACGAGGACGACGTCGAGACGATGCAGGAGGACGCGCTGGAGGCGTCTGAGCGCGTAGAGGAGGATGGCGAGGCGTGGTGGCAAATTGACTACGAGGCGTTGTTGCCCTTCGACTATGATTATGACGAGGTAGATTCATGAGGTGGAATCCGCGCAAGCCCAAGCAGAGCGCTTTTTCAGAAACTGAGCGCGACGTGGCCCAGCGGCTACTCGCCTGGGGGAAGCACACGTTGCCCATCACAGATGTCTATCTGTGGGATGACAGCGGTGACATTCACATCGCCTTCGTTGGCAAGGCTCTGCGGTTGCAGACGAGCGCCGTGGACCGCATGTTCAACAACCACGGCTTCTGGCTAGATCGCGAACTGCAACAAGCCCTCGGCCTCCCAGGTGAGATGTCAAGGGCTGGCGGGCGCCCCTACATACGACGGCAGACCATGTCGGAGGGCGAGACGTACATCGGAGAGCTACTCGATGGTGTAGAGCAGCTGGCGTGGGAGGTGTTGGGTGTTGGCGACGATGCGACCGTGAGTGCCACGCTGATGCCCTTGGAGGGTTCACCCTGGACAGGCAAGCCGACTGTGTACTACTCGGCCAAGAAGAAGCGTGACTTCGTGACGGAGGCACCACCCCCGCGCTTCCGCTTGGACGCAGACCATCATGGCGCGGGTGCGCCTTGGGGTGCAGACTATTGCGCTTATGCGCCCAAGATCTCGTGCACTGACAAGACCCTCGTGGGCGTCTTCGACAAGCCCCGAGCGCCGCAGTTCTTGGTGACGCACAGCTTGAACTTGGAGATGCGTGACGACGCTACGCAAGCTATCCGCGAGTGTGGTGGATTGCTCTTTCCCAGCCTCGCGGTCGGCGTGGTACCTGCCACCAACTTTGGCCGGCTCGTCCTTGTAGGCGACATTCACCTCGTCTTGAATGGCCTGCGGCCTTACAAGCGTGGGCGTAGTCAGATGCCGGTGGCGGTGTATGAGACGGACGTCTGGACCGAAACGGTTTCGGGTCTGCGTGGGCAGCAAGCCGCTCATCTCTACGAGGAGTTGACAGGGTACGCCGAGTTTACCTACAGCCCTCAGATCTACGTCCTGGGTCCACGGGTGGCCGAGGAGGAGCGCGGGCGCGGCATAGCAACCACGGCCAAGCTACGCACGACGCTCACCAAGCGCACGAAGATGTACCCCGAAGATCTCACGAAGACGGACTTGGAAGAAATCCGCGCGATGTACACCATCGAGCGCTATCCCTACCTGGAGGCCAAGTCCAACGGCATCGTGGACACGAGCTGCTTTCCTTTGGCAGTGTGTTCTTCCTTGGAGGTGAAAGAAGCGCGGAGCTTCTTACGGCGAGCTGGCTTCAACCGGACCAAGTTGATCTCGGTGGAGGAGCCGGACCCAGATTACTTGTTGGAAAACGACCGCGACTTCGGTTGGGACTATGGTTGGATCGTGCGAGATGCTATCCTGCGCTGGGCAAACAAAAATAGAGGCTACATGCAGGTGGAGGGCTAAATGTTTGAACTAGGTGGCAACTATCACGCGCTGTTCCCAGAGGACATGGAATGGCTCGAAGCCAACTGGGACGTCGTGAAAGCGCTCGGCGCCACCCCCGAGGTACTCGGCCGAGGCGTCTATGGCATGGTGCTGCAGACCGACGACGACGGCATCATAAAGATCACTGCCAGTGACGACGAAGCTCGCGCCATCCAGTACGTACAAGACCTACGCACCGACCTCGGCTGCGGCGTCCACAACTGCGACAACTGCTTGCCGGGGCTTCCCTTTTCCGAGGGGGTCTGGCAGATCCCTGAGAACCTCGACGTCGAGGACGCTGACTTCCGCTACATCGTCTTGCGAGAAGATGTGATCCCTCTGATGACGCACGAACGAGAAGAGTGGAACAACGTTTTGATCAAGAAGCACAAGATACCCGAACTGCCTCAGTGGTGGGACGCTTTCAATGAGGTTGAGCAGGTGATGCTGCAAGACATCCTGGAGGACAACATCAGCCGACGCACGCCGGTCTACGATGCCTACGAACTGGTCGGTGGATATCTCGTGGACGTCGGCTGGGAACCCCTACTGGAACATGTCATGCAGCAAATATTGACTGTACTGCGCCAGTACCCTTACAAGGACATCTCCGTGCTCGGGGAGACGCTGACCGAGCTGTGGGACACCTACGACATCTACCTCTCAGACATGCACGGAGGCAACGTTGGCCGCGCGGGTAGCTACCTCTGCCGGGATAGACCAGCTATCGTGTTCTTCGACTACATGATCTTGGACATTGAGAAGCCCGAGGGCTTGCGAACACTCCACAACCCGAGCGGCAAGCTGCTGCCGCCGCCCGAGCGGCCCATCCCGCTGTTGCCGGTGTAGCCATGCGCCCCTTGGTTTTCCTTGACTTCGACGAGACGCTCGTCCACACGGTCCTCGGCTATCACGAGGATGGTTACGAGATCTGCATGGACAGCCCATGGGGTGCCGATGAAGGTGGTTGGGGCGACGAGGACAGCTATACCACGCACACGGTCCTCGTGCGGCCAGGGGCACAGGAGTTCCTCGTGCAGCTGGGAGCGGTCGCAGACCTGTACCTCTACTCGGGCGGCGCGCAGAACTACTTGACTGAAGCGCTGGAGGCGACCGGCCTCGATGTGTATCTGATCGACTACTTCTCCCTGTACGACGACAACGAGGACGCCTTCGAGGAGCTGGAGCTACAGCGGCGAGCGTGGCTGCTGGTGGACAACGTGGCCTTCTACGGCACACTGGTGCAAGATAAGTTGCTGGAAACAGACGCGGTTTTTTCCGAGGACAACTTCGTGCATGTACGAGATTTCTTCGGTCACGCGAGCGACTCCGTCCTGCTAAATGGACACTTGCTGCATCGGATTGAACGCACCTTGCAGCAGCAACGACAACTGCCGCTTTTCACAGAATAATCAAGGGTGTATAATCCCTGACGGAGGAGCCCAATGGCACGACCAAACAAGTATTCCTCGCTGATGCCCACGCCAGGAGGTGGTGGTGCCGCTGGCTTCACGCCGCAGCAGAACGCAGGGAACCCCAACGGCGTCGTGGCACCGAACCTCATCGGGGATATCTGCATCGACACGGACAACGACATCGCGTACATCAATGTGGACAACACCAACACCGGCTGGAAAGCCGCTGCGGCATAGGAGTGCCGTCGATCAGTTCGATGCCATCGCATACGGCTTCGAGCGGTTTGAGTAAAGGAGATCGCAGCAGATGTCTTTCTACAACAATGGCGGTCAGGCAGATCTCGGCAACCACGCCAACGATGCAGCAGCGCGCACGGCCTGCCTAGCACTTCAGTGGGACACCAACGATGATGGCACTGGAGATCCCCAAGACGGGATGTTCTACTACAACTCCACAGACGGCACCCAGCGGGTCTACCTCGACGGAGCTTGGGAGTCCTACTTCATCGTCGGTGACGGCGACCTGGACTACAACGGCGATGATAACGGCCAGCTCGCGAGCCTTGACTCGCTGACCGAGCTAACGACCATCGCTGCCGCCGCGAGCACAGACACCGTCATCCTGATTCCCCAGTTCGCGTTGGTCTACAGCGTCAGCGTTCGCGTGACCGCGCAGATCCCAACAGCTGTCAACTTCACCGTGGGTACAGCAGCTGATGCAACGCTCTTCTCTGGTGAAGGTCGCACTGTGAACGTTGCGCTCGATACGACCGATCCCTGCACAGCGGGTGGTATGAACTACTTCAACGCAGCTACAGCAGTCAGGATCACACCGAGTGCCACACCGGCCAACAACACAGGTCGGGTGCGAACTACCATCCACTACATCCTCGTGACGCCGCCGACGAGCTAGGAGGAACGATGCCCAAAGTAAAAAGAAAGTGGGCCAACGCGACACAGTGGAATGTCGTTGGCGACCATACAGACGTTCAAGCGTGGCCAGTAGACTCCGGTACGTGTGTTACCTGCGGCCTCGCGCAGCGTACCCACGGCTACATTCGGATCGACGGCAACAACATCACAGTGTGCCCTGGTGACTACATCATCTCACGCGGAGATCAAGCGTTGGAATGCTTGCGCTCAACTGAGTTCAACAAGCACTGGGGGGCTTAAATGGTCCTACGAAATTTACCGGTCCTCGCAGATTACAGCGACGGTGACGACACTGGACCTTTTCGCCCAGCTGCTGCGGGCGATGACGTGCGCGAGGGTGTTATCACGGACGCGGAGTACCGCGTCACTGAGGGTTCCTTCGTTCACGACGGCACACGCATCCGGCAGGGTTTTTTGGACCCGTCAGACGACACGATCCACGCAGCTTGGACACAAGAAGCTGGTGCTGGCGCAGGGAGTTTTTCAAAGTCTGCCGGGGTCACGACCATCACGGTTAACGCGGGGGTAACGTCCGAGTGGACCAATGGCACCTACAACGCCCGTCGCTTGGAGATGTCGCTTCCGAGTTACCGGGATTGGGATCTGTACTTTCACCGTACCGACGACGGTGCGATCAACGATCAAGGAACACACTGCTGCTGCCACTTCGGCGGGAGTGACGCCAACTTCGTGAACTTCCAGGCCCTGCGTACCGGTGGGGCAGACAAGCTATTAGTTTATCGTGGCGTGTCTACCATCCTGTACAATATCAACAACGGTGCCACTGCAAGTTGGAACCGCATGGCCTATCAGGGTGGGACGGTGTACATGTTGTACTTCAACGGGGCCATCGGCGTGACGCCTACGGAGGCTCAGTGGATCGAGATCGCGCGGTACTCCCCAACGTGGGCGCTGCACAACGTCAAGGTCTTCGTCGGCGCTCTAAACATCGCAGGACTACCGGGATGTACCCCACAGATCGGCCCCGTAACCATTACCTACCTGTAAAGGGAGCATAGATATGGACCTCAAGAACCTACTTTCCAACCCCCTCCTCTGGGCAGCC
>Ga0080013_1006702_pt1 | contig 10121 bp, 13 predicted proteins | sample ETNvirenome_6_85_FD_69236 | JGI IMG/M metagenome (GOLD analysis project Ga0080013, IMG submission 69236) | Marine viral communities from the Pacific Ocean - ETNP_6_85 (SPADES assembly) (version 2) | ecosystem: Environmental > Aquatic > Marine > Oceanic | place: Pacific Ocean | collected 2013-06-19
CCGTTGTATTCACCCATCTCCGTACTCCTTTTCGTAGTACTCTGCGGCAAGGTCGATTAGTACTTGGCGGATGAGTGCGACAGGCACTTCGTTGCGGCGGGCGATCCGGTCGATTGCCTCGAGCAACTCTTCCTGTATTTCCAGATGGAGTGCGCCCATCTTGCTCATTCTTCGTACATGCTTTCGACTATGCGGGCAACCATGTTGCCTGCGTTACGCCAAGGCACAGGCCACTCGGATATCGGGGTTGCACCGTTGTCGAAGGCATCTTGGAACGCCTCGTGGGTTCCGCAAGGGCTACAGACGTACACAGAGTCAGCGTCTGCACCTCGGGTTCGTCGACTGAGCGCATTGAGCACCTCAACCTCGTTGAGTTCTACTTGTTCACAGCGTGGGCATTGCATCACTTGTCTCCTAACCTAATGGGGTTGTTACTGCTTCACAAGCCATGAACGGCAGGGTAAAGACCGCCGTCCAAAGCAGAAACCACTTGATTATTGCTCCGAGTTCATCCACTAGCCTCCTATCGGTGTGGGTTGATTGAGTCGGTTATGCGTTGGGCGAGGCCCTCGACTACTTGTTTCACCTGCTCGTCGACGGGTGCCGCTGAGTCCACGAGTATCGTGTCGAGTCCGTACTTCTTTGGGTCGTCGCAGCCGTACCCGACACCGATGACCTTGAGCCGGTCGTGCTTTCGCTTAGCCCATGCGTGGGCCCTCTTGAGTTCTGTTTCGAGTATGACCTGCTGCCTTTCACCGTCCTCTGCGGGCATCTGCCCGTCGGTGTAGTAGAGCAGCAGACGGTCGGTTGCTCGCTGCTTGGAGAGCATCCGTATGTAGTGCTTCATGGTTTGCCCGTCGAGGTTCTTGGCGCACGCATCCCATGAGCACACCGCTAGTTGGGTGGCTTCAGCCCACTTCTCTTTGAACCCTTTGGCAAGGTACAGGTCCGTCGTGGAACGCTGACCCCCCGTGACTGCCCGTATGGTCGCCTTGTCCGCATCGTTGAGGTGCGGGAAGGCGTCTCGACTCCATCCTGTGTGGCCTACGACGGCGAAGGGTATGCCAGCCTTGTGGAGTAGTTCCGCCTGCCTGTAGGCCAACTCGACGATTCGGTCGATGACCTCTCCGCCTCCGGGGGCGGACGCACCGGTTGACCCTGACAGGTCGACGCCGATGAGCACGGAGTAGGACCGCTTGGCAGCCTTGTCGACACGGCGAAACACCCGGCGGTTACCCATCGGGGCGCGTGCAAGTTTGCTGCCGTGCAGTCGACCTCGTTCAAGGTTGGGTACGTTGGCTGTTCGCCTGTTCACACCCATCGCACGCCTTAGCATCATCTCTGCTTCGTGTGAGTTTTGCAAACCCGACAGCAACTGGAGGCGTCGCCTGTTGGCGGCGTCGAGGTTGACGGCCCACGTCAAACCCGGGTGGAGTTCCCTCATGTCGGGCCCGTCGATAGAGGCATCGAGAAGGGGTCGCATGACGAGCACCGGGTAGTTGCCTTCCCCACTTGTGATTGTGCCCGACGGGCGCCCGTCGGCTACCTCGTGGTAGCCCTCCTCGCCTTCGGTGGTCATTTGGGTGGGACCGGGTACGGCCCGCTCCTCCATCGACCCGGGTCGGAGTCTGCCTTGGCCTCCGCCAACTCGGGATTGTGCTCGGTGTTGCCGCTCTTCGGGCGTCATGTTTGCCTGTTCCAACTCACGTCGGACCTGACGCTCGACACTACGGCGGGTCTGTTCCAAACTTTCGGTGTCGCGCTTCTGCTGCGAGGGTTTGAGTTGACCGGAGGCGTCGCTGTCCCTGCCCGACTTCATAACGCCACCCGTTCGGGCTTCCTGAACGTCGGGGTCGGTGTACGACCCGTCACGATTGCGGGGGAACACCCGATGGGTGTAGTAGCAGTACTCAGCGAGTACCGTCATGTAGGCCGAGACTTCAGGGTTCGATGCGTACTCTCGTTCGAGAAACTGCTCGACTATCGGGTCGGCCATGACCAGAGTGACAGTCTCTGAGTTGAGGGCGTGGGTCATGTCCAGGTTGTGCTCGGATTTCATAGCGAAGGCCGACGCTACCTGCATGGAGATTGGTGCCTTTCGCCAACCTTCGCCTCCTAGGGTGTCCCCGATGCTCTTGAGAATGTAGTTGAGCAGCGGCTTGGGGAGGGCTGTTCGCTTTGTACCCATGAGTCGGTTGATTCGGGTATCTTCCAAGGCGTTGATGAGCATTGGCGCAGCCGGGTTGATGGCTGCTGAGAGCAGGAACGGGTGTTCGAGGCACCCATGCAGGCTCCACCTTTCCGGGTGTTCGGAGAGGTGCTCGTCGGTGCGGGCACTGTCGTGAAAGTCGCCAATCAGGCGCCTTGCTTGGCTGATCGAGTTGAACTCGTTGTCGAGGGTGTCGTCGAACCACGCCTTGAATCCGGGCCGCACGAACTCTACTGCCTCTACTGCTTCGTCGAAGCACTCGATGAACTCCATAAGGTGGTGGATCGACCATTGCTCGGTTGAACCTTCGACGATGTGGGCTGCCTCGTGCAGCAGCAGGGCTACAAAGAGGCAGTAGTCGCATCGGAAGGTGTTGTCGCAGGTACAGGGGTTGAGTGGGTCCATCGTGGCGAAGGCCGGTGTGAGTGGCATCGTGATGAGGGTCCCGTCGGTGGCGGGTAGCCCTTTGAGGCTGAACTGAACGATGAGGTCGGTCTGCTCTGCTGCCGTTCGGGCTATCTGAGTGAACCGGGGGAGCATTTGCAGGGCAACCTCGCGTGCCTTGTCGTAGTGCTCGGCTACGCCCTCGCTAGTCCACTCGATGGGTTGAAGGCCGGGATGCTCTGCCGAGTAGTCGCTATCAGGCATCGTCGCACCTACACTCATCGACGTCGCACTCGCAGACCGGGTCGCCCGGGTCGTCCTGCGGCTCAGCGGGTGCAGACGAGAACCAGTCGAGCGACTTGCAGTCGAGCAGCAAGGGCGTGCAATGGAGGCTCCAGTCGTGGTGGTCGACGAAGCCTTGTACCTCGCTGAAGTCCCGTGGGTCCATGCGCTGGTACACCTTCGCCATCGCTCCCCGTGGTGAGTGGTACTGGAGGCACTCAACGAAGTTGAGTAGCGACCGTGTACCTGCCGTGATGGGTAGACCTCGGTCCTTGATGGCGGCTCGAAGGTCGACCCATGTACGGATGGCGAGAGTTGCCTCCCATGCAGTCACCCGATCGAGGTTCTTTCGGGTGGCGTGCTCCATCAGTATGGTTGCTTCGACTTCGTCGGGTGACCAAGTCACGTCGATGTGAGAGAGTCGATCGCTGTCTGCCTCGGAGAGGGGCATGAGCCCTGCGTATTGAGGCATCCAGTCGGGGTTGCCTGTCGCTATGAGGAAGCAGTTGTCGTGCTTGATTAGCACGCGCCCGTCCCAAGCGTCGATAGGCAACTGGTGTGAGTCGTCGAGGATGGGTCGTGCGACGTGGAGTACGGCTGCGGGAGCAGCGTTCCACTCGTCGATGCAGACCACACCCGGGCGGGTGAACGCCCTTGCAAGACGGGACTGAACCCAGAAGGTCTCAGTACCACGCCTAGTTTGACGCAACTCGTAGTGCCCTGTTACGTCCTCCCGCTCGGAGGTTTCTCCGAGTGGGATGCGGTCGAAGGGCAGTCGCATCAGGTAGGCCATGTGCCTCGCCAGGTAGGTCTTGCCTACACCGGATGGGCCCCATAGCATCGGGACTCTGCCTCGGTCAAAGTCAGCGGCCACCTCGTAGATGAGGTGGCCTGCGTCTTTGTACCCGGATGAGTCGGGGATTCGTACCCGATCACCTTCGGGAAACGACTTCGGGTCGTAGCGAGGTAGGAAGATAGGTGGATCGCCTTCCATGCCTCTGATTTCTACGGACCCGTCGACGTGCCCGATGGACTCGGGGTGTACGACAATAGGTTCGTCGGTCACAGCATGTGCCTTTCTGGTGCTCTCAGGTTAGAGAGGCACCCGTGTGGTGCCGGACCCCCAAAGGAGGGAACGGGCCCGGCACCACCCGGCTGCCGCCCTATCAGCCCTTGGGGATCACTCCCAAGAGGTTGCCCCGTGTCGGGGTTGACAGCACCCAGAGGCGGTCGTCGCACCCGACGACAAGCATCTTGCTTCTGGGCAGGAACCCGATGACTTCCAGCACATCGCCCACCGCCAAGGGGGCATGCACAAGGGGCACCTTCGGGTCGGCGATGCGGCGCACCTTGCGGGTGAACTCGTCATCGCCCTTCCATGTGTAGGTACCGGCAGCGACCCGATGAACCGGGCTGCCCTCGGTACGGTGCAGGTCGCTGAGGCACGACTGCACGGAGCCGGGGTTCATGTGAGGGAGGGCTTCAGCCACTTCCTCGAACCTCCAGGCTCGCTGCGGGTCGGACGCCAAGAGTTCGGCGACCTCCCGCTTTACGGCGCCACGGGCCGCACGGGGTGTGGCTGTGGCCTTTGCTTTGTTCGGCATGAGTTCCTCCTAAGTAGGGCGGGCATGCTCGTGGGGATCTCCCACAAGACCCATTCTAGCATGCCCTTTATGAGCAGTCAAGGAGGTTTTTGTAGGTATTTCACTCCGCTGCGTCATAAGGGGTGGACCCCACGAGGGTGACGTTCACGAGTCCACCGGCTCCTTTCAGTTGGGTGGATGTGGCCCTCGTGGGGTCCGTGGTGCATGAGCACCAAGGTCCGCACCCGCACTTTCAACGGATGCGGACCCTGCTGTTCACCCGGTGTACCGGGTAGCCAGACTCATCCACTGAACTCGGCGTGCTGGGTCAAGTTCATCCCAGCATGACGAGCAGTACCAGCGGGTGCGGCTGCGCTCGCAGGTTGCCTTGATGCAAGGCAAACTCGAACAACCTTCAGTCGCACAAGGCTTGGTGGTGGGTGAGCCCTTGTAGGTGCGTAAGTCTTCCGACTTCGAGGGCACGTTCTGGACTTTCCAGCCTTGGGTCATGATGCTTTCTCCTTTGTTTGGGTTGTGGGTATTTCCAGGCATGGTGCCTTGCGGAGGTATCGAGCCTCCGCAAGGCTGGTATCACGTCAGGTGAGGGTCGTCGTCACCCGTAAACTCACACTCGCACCACTGAGGGTCGTCATCCTCGACAATCGGGTCGGTGTCGTGCGGGTGCGTCATGTCGAGCATGTGCTCGACGGGCTCAGTCTGGGTGAAGACGACGAACTCCCGTACCTCTTTCGAGGTCATCTGACGTTCGAGGTCATCACGCAACTTGCAGATCGAGGAGTAGTGAGAGGGTCGACCCGTGTAGGCACGAACCGCCTCGTTGAGGGCTCGTGTCACCAACTCACTGGGTGAGTCGATCTCTGTCACCTCCTCGTACTGCTCATACAGTACCCGAGGTACTGTGATGCTGAGTCGTGTGACTCCTCCGGGGGTGCGTCTGCCGTTAGGCATGATGCCTTCTCCTTTGTTTGGGTTGTACTCCGGTGCATGAGCACCGTGTACCCCACCCCCCGGAGGGGATGGGGTACCCGCTGACCATTACCTGTGCTTCCAGATGATCCTGAGTGCGAAGGCACCAACGGCGAGTCCGATGCCAGCCCTAATCCACGGGTCGACACCGCTCATCCACACTTCGATCCCGACACTCATCACGCTGACTCTCCGGTGCCTTCTGCGATCTGCTTGAGGGCACGGTCGCAGAGTTCACCTCGAGCAACGAGCCTCGCGTGCCGGATCTCTTCGGGTGTGTCATCACCCATGTCCAGCAGGTGAAGGCTCATCTGAAACACTCGCATGAGCAACTCTGATCCTGAGTAGTGGATCATCCTGTTCATTGCCTCTTCCCAGAGTTGTGTTGGAACTTCCACCACATACCCTGAGCCATCAGTAAACTCAAGGGCAATCATGTCTAGGTTGTGCATAGGTATTCCTCCTTCGTCAAACCCCATTCTAGCATGCCCTTTATGAGCAGTCAAGGAGGTTTTGTTTGAGTTGTACTTCCAAGCATGGTGCCCGATGGGGGTATCGCTCCCCCACCGGGCCGGTGGGCTACTCGTAGACGTCGAAGCCCTTCGAGAGGTTGAACTCACGCACAGCCTCGTCGCTCTCGTCGACGATGTTGGTACCCAACTCGGCATTCACGCCGAAGTCGAGGGCACAGGCAGTGCACAGGTGTCCCCACGGACCCATGCGGGTTCGCATGTCGTACTTCGCCTTCCGAACGAGTCCGGCAGCGTCGCACAGGTCGCAGTTGGGCAGGGGGCCGTAGGCCACCTTCTTCTCGGGCAACTTCATGTTGCACCTCCTTTGGTTTGGGTTGTATTACCAAGCATGGTGCCTTGCGGAGGTATCGAGCCTCCGCAGGGCGGCCGCTCAGGCGGCGGGGCTCTCCTTGGGAACCCTCTTGTCACCGAGGCACTGGTGGCACTCAACGAAGCAACGGGTACCGTCGCTCCGCTGGGCCACCGTCACCCCGAAGCCCAAGCATGTTGGGCAGTTGACGGTGTACTTCTTGGTCGACCCCATGGTCGACTCCTTCCTTTGGTTTGGGTTGTATTTCCAGGCATGGTGCCCTGCGGAGATTTGACTCTCCGCAGGGCGGTCGCTTAGGGGCGACGGACGATCACCTCGAAGGTGTGCTCGCCTTGGGTGTAGGTCGTGGAACCGACTGCGAAGTCGGACTCACGAAGGCCGTCCCGGATGGCGTCCCACGGGGCAAGGCGCGCTACTGCCTTCGCACCGTCGACGTTGAAGCGCTTTTCGAGGCGTTCCTGCACCATGAAGTACAGGCTCGAGTAGGCACTCCCTGCGTCACGGAAGTTGTCTCCCTGTGACTCCCCATCGACGAGGAGTTCCACGACACGGGCCTCGGCCAGAGTTGACTGGCCGGAGGTGCTGCGCCGCCTCTTCCCCTTGCTCTTGGGGGCGTGGGCTTCGAGGGCGGCGAGGGTCTTGTCGACCAAGTCCATCTCGTCGTCCTCGAACTGCCCTGCCTCTTTGAGCATCACGATGGTGACCTTGCTGGCGGCAAGGTCAACCCCGGTGCTCTCATCGGGGGGCTCGGCCAAGTAGTCGGCCAGGTCCTCGATGAGCAGGAACTGCTCGGGGTCGGTGAGGGAGTTCGCCATCTGGGCGATCCTCTCCCACGTTGAGCGCTGGAGGGTATCCAGCACGGGTTGGCAGAAGGTGATTCCCAGCATGGGTTCACTCTCTTTCTCCCTGCTCCGAAGAGCAGGATGTTGAGTTGTCAGTAGGGATCTCCCCTACCGTCCCCCCTCCCTTCGGAGGGGAACACCACCACTCTCTCCCCTCCCCTCCCCTCGGTCGAGAATCCCGATCCGCCGTCGGCGACCGTCCGGTCCCAGTTTGTCCACCGGCGGCCGTCCCCCCCCCGATGGACATTACAAATTCCCCTCCTTCAAGATTAGCATTAACACCTCCTCCTGAATGCCCTGGACCATATATCTTTCCTCCATACGGATATTTTTTGAACAACCCACCCATTGATCCTGTTGCATCTGGTGAAGTTAATGTTTCGATATAATCTGTAAATGTTTTGATATTTAAGCCTGCATCTTCCAGAAGACTTGCCACAGCTGTGATATCAGTCACTAAATCCAGTTTGGATTTTCCTGCTTCAAAATCTGCCTTTAATGAATCTTTTAACATCACTGTTAATCCACCACTTGCCTGATTCAATAAATCAGTATTAGTTGTGATCGTTGATGATGCATCTGAAACACTTTTAGTTAACACGGCAATAATCCCGTCATCACCGCCTAGTTTCCCAAGTTCTTTATTTAAAACTTCACCAAATTTTTTAAATATTTCAACATTTTGACCTAATGCTACTAAGCTAAGATCACCACTCTGCATTTTTTCCCATGCCATAAGCTGTTCTGAAAACACATCTTTTAGATACTCGTCACCTTTTAAAACTGTTATTAGTTCTCCAGGATCAGTTATCTTCCCAAGTGCTTTCAATGATGTCTCTTGCTCTTGTGCTTCGGCTAACGCAGGTTTTGCTGTAGTTGAAACTTCCTTTGATTTTGTGATCAGTTTGTTGAAATTCTGCAAAGGTCCACGGATAAAACCTTTTAATGTCATGGACAATTCTTTCTGAAGATTTGTGAAACCTGACTGTTCCAGTGCATCAATATAACTTATAACCGATGACTTAAAGGCATCCGTAGCACGTCGCATAGAGGAGATGTGATGGGCCATTTTGGCAAGCATATTATTCTGATCTGCCAGATGGCTCAAGTAGCCTGAATTCAGACGTTTTGCTTCTTTTTTATTTTTCTGATAATCACGTTCTATTATCACCAATGCTCTTGCGTCATCCGTTAGATGTCGCAAAGTATTCATATAACCGAATTGAGCATCGTTTAATTGATCCACCATATTGGCAATATCTTTTAATCGTAAATCAACTGAGTCAAAGGTTTCTTCTGTCTCTGTTAAAAACGGGAATATTTTGCCAATAGTTTTATCAATTGCATTCCCAACTCCTGAAAATAATTTATTAATGAATCCTGATACTATCTTTGAACTCATCACTAGTTTGGCAACAATAGCAACCCAGTTAGTCTCGAATGATAGTTTAAACGAATCACCAACTTGTTTAATCTGGATATTCAGGGCATCAAAAAAACGGGTGGCGGACGCACCGGATGAACGGATACCTGAAAGAACAATTCCGGCAACACGGGCAGACTCGGCACGTTGTTTTTTGAGTTCTTTTGTCTTTTCCTTTTCTTCATCAACAATGTCTTTTGTTATTTTATTAGCTGTTTTCAATGATTTTTCTTGTGCTTCATGGACTTTCACATTTTTAGTTGCCACAACTAACAAATCTGATTCTTCTTTTGTTAAACCTTCAACAACATGAAGAACACCATTTGCATCTGTAATTTTTGCTTTCCATATTCTTTGATCTTTTTCATCCAGTTCAACAATATCTTCAGTAAAAGCTAAGTGAGTTTTTAATTGTTTTTCTGTTTCTGTAAAGGTGTAAACCTGAAGTTCCAAGGACTTTTCAATCACTGCTTTTTTCTCTTCTTCTGCTTTTATTCCTTCATCTATATTTTTATTGATTTTTTCAGTTATTGCTTCACTTTCTAATCTTAAATCTGTCAGGTTTGTTTCAAGTTTTTCTGCTTTTTGGATAGCCTGGATTCCTTTTTGTGTCAAACTATTCCATTTCTCTTGGTTTTGGATATGCTTCACGTATTCATCACCAATGTCCTTTATTTTTGTTGAGATTACTGCCAACCTTTTTTCCAGTTCTTCAGTGGATTTATTTGCAATCCCAAAGACATCAATCTGTTTTGCACCTGGTCCCATTAGTGCTTTCAGGGTTCTGTTCATTGCCCTGATCATGGGATTGAATGCCTGCCTTGATGTTTTACTTAATAAATTCAGTTGATCATTAAATTCTTGCGTATGCTGTATCGCATCATCAGTAAGAATTCCTCCATATTTTTCTAATTGAGTACCTAATTTTTTAATTCCTTCAGATCCCTCATTGAATAAAATGGTCATTTCAACACCCGTTCTACCGAATAATTCTGATGCTAATCTGGCCTGAGTTGTTTTATCTCCTACACCTTTTAGGGCATCACTGGTATCTAGGAAAATGTCGTTTATCGATCGTGATGATCCATCCAGATTTTTAGTAACTACATTTAATTGTTTAAATGCTTCTTCCTGAATTTTTGCACCATCATGAGCTTTCCCAATATTAATGGAAAATTTCTGCATGGCTGCATTTAAGGTACTAGTCGACAAACCCGATTGTTCTGAAGCAAATTGTAATTTTTGAAGATTAACTGCCGACATCCCGATTTGAACTGAAACTTTTCCAATTCGATCACCGACAGTAAGCATGTTTTTACTAAAGGCAATCAACCCTCCTATACTGGCAACTCCTCCAGCTGTCGACATCCATTTCATTGCACCTTTCAGTCTATCAAAACCTTTTTGGAGTTTTGATACTGATCGGTTTACTGAACTGAATGCTCTTTGAGTTTTATCCTTACCGTTGAAGGTAAAGTCTAAAGTATTTGCCATTACGTTCTATTTTTTGAATCCTTGATCCTGAAATATGCTAACCACCCAAGCACTTCCAGCCTGGATAGTTTCAT
>Ga0080013_1006703_pt1 | contig 10119 bp, 18 predicted proteins | sample ETNvirenome_6_85_FD_69236 | JGI IMG/M metagenome (GOLD analysis project Ga0080013, IMG submission 69236) | Marine viral communities from the Pacific Ocean - ETNP_6_85 (SPADES assembly) (version 2) | ecosystem: Environmental > Aquatic > Marine > Oceanic | place: Pacific Ocean | collected 2013-06-19
GAATAAGGATATTAGTGATATAGAATATGATAATGATCCATCAGAGATAGAAGCGCGTGATATGGAAGAAATTCTGTACTGCAAATACATGAATATTACAGTTCGTAAATTTTTTCCGAATCGGTTGACAAATAAATAAATCGATACTATATTGGTATCAAATCAGACGACACATTACAGTCTGACTCGCAACTTCTTCTAATTTACTGAAGCGGAAGCACAAATCAAAATAAACTTAAGGAGAATTCCTATGACTTGTTCAAGCTATACCATTGGATTTGAACCAATGATCCCTTTCCTTGTAGGGAACTATCCAACAGATGAAGATAGGAGAAGCAAGGGAGGCCAACCAATCGTTGTTAAGAAAACACCTGCGATTGAAGCACTTAAAAATGTTGTTGAAAACTATAAAGATAATATTGCACCGCCAGAGTTCCAACGTCCAGAATCATGGACTTTAAAAGAGAAAATCGCGTTTTTTAATTCACTCTTGATGGATAGAGTTGAAGGTGTGCTAGTTCTTGTTTGTTTAGAAGATGCTTTATATAGTTTGAGGACTATTGCCCCTGATGATAGAGCATTTCGTTTATTTGAAAAACTTACAGAGCAGGGTTATAAATACGTTGTTCTTGATGGAAATAACCGTCTTCAGTTTTTATTGACACTGTTTAATAATACATTCGGTATTCCTGAAGGTGAATATGAGTACATTAGGAGTGAGAAGGACACCTCAGTTAGTAAGTTTAAGGTAAGACGTAACAAGAATACATTTAGTCATTTGCCATCAGCAGTACAGAATACTCTTCTGAACCGTAGGTGTGTTATCAGTGAGTACACTCAGATCGGTTATGATGGTCTATCTTCTGTATTCATCAATACTAATAGTGGTGTATTTCCTAATAGACAAGAACTTCGTAATGCATTGAATTCACCTTGGGCTGATTATGTTCGAGCTCTTCGTTCTAATGTACCTGAGTTATTGGGTCGTATTTTTAGTAACTTTAAGAAGCGTTACGTGGGTGATGATTGGATTGTTGAGTGTCTTGATTTTGCTATTGGTGCAGTCACAGAACTTGATGAAGAAGTACCATTTGAGGGTAAACTCTTTAATGGTGAAAAAGATGAGAATGGAAATCGTATCCTAGAAACTTACATTACTGATGTTGAAATTAGTCCTATTAATCAATCAACTAAGGATAATCTTTATAATAGTAATTTCCTATCTGATCAAGAGCAGGTTGGTTATTTGGAAGTCTTTAAAACTTTATCCGAGTATGTTATTGAGATGATTGCTGAAGTAGATGATTCAGACATGGAATCTGTAGAGAAGACAAAAGAAATCAAGAGACTTACAACTAAAGTCAATTTGATGAATCTTTATTGGATGATGTGTCATGGTGTTGATACTTATGAGCAAGCAAGGTTGGCAGTTGAATTGCATAAAGAATCTTATGCAAATAGCGTCCGTTGTTATGGCGAAGATGAGGCAACCTTTAAGAATGCTTGTCAGGGTTCAAGAAAAGCAAACCTAGAGTTTCGTTACATTGTTCTTACTGAAATCGTTAAGGAGGTTGTAAAACAAACAACTCTATCTGAGGTAAATTTCTAACCAGTCATAAATTGTCACAAGGGAGGGTCACACCTCCCTTTTTTATGCTATACTATTATTAATCCATTATTTACAATGAAAACTGAATTTGTTTGTGTAAAACCACGCTCTATTGAAGCACAAGATTATTTTGTGTATGATATGGATAGTTTACATTCTTGTAGTGTAGCTGAGCGTGAAGATGATAGACTTCACCTTAAATCTATTTCTGGAAGGTATTTCTTTTGGATGCGTGAAGGTGGTGATGAACATTGGGAGGTGATTAAATGATTGATATTGAGTGTGGTTAAATATGAATTGGAGAGACAATTGTTGTCCTATTCCGGAATTTCCACATAAACCACCAGAAGGGTATTCTTATGAGGCAAGACAACACAAGATTAATATGGTTTCTATATGGTTGTGCCACCATTACCCTTATGTCTATAGTTCTAATCAACGTGTTTCCACTATCTGGGGATTTTACAACGGGAGGACAAAGGAATATTATTCGCCTACTACGTCCACCAAGTGCGGAAATAAGGTAAACATATCTCAGACTACTGCGTATTCTGCGATGATACCGAAATATAACCCGTTAGAAGCATTACTTTATTCTGGAGAAAATTAATGACAAAAAAAACGTTTACAAAGACTGATAAGAAAGGTCGCGAAGAAACTTGGGAGTGGGAAGAAACTCCTGAAGTAAAAAAAGCAGTTGAAAAATTGCATCAAACAATTCAATCTGATTTAGAATCTTTTGCACCTGATTACGGTGTGGGTAAATGATTATGCATACAAACACAATTAATAAAAAATGAGAATCGCAAGTGACAATCTTCAGTATCAACCTGAGTTTATTTCCGTACTAGATGAAATGGACAGGTTAAAGATTCGTGTTGAGGAGTTAGAGAATGAAAGTTCTCGTCTTTATAGACTTCTTGATACTCTTGATGAGCGTATTAACATCATCACAAATGAAAATGGATAATGAGGTAATAAATTATGAAATATTCTGTGTTTGGCGGAACTGGATTTGTAGGTGGGAATTTTTGTAGATTATTTCATGATAAAGTTCTAATTAAAAATAGAGAGGATAGGAAACCACTTACAAATAATATATTATATTTTATTAGTACAATTGATAATTATAATGTATTTGATAATATTACACTTGATGTGGAAACTAATCTAAAAGTTTTATGTGAGGTGTTGGATAACTGTAGAGATGAGGATATTGTCTTTAATTTTATCAGTTCGTGGTTTGTGTATGGTAATGTAGATCTCCCAGCTAAAGAAGAGTATGATTGTGATCCAAAAGGATTCTATTCTATTACAAAGAAGTGTGCTGAAGATCTTTTAATTTCATTTTGTAATACTTATGGCGTAAAGTATAGGATTTTGAGATTGTGTAATGTTTTAGGTTCAAATGATGAGAAATCTTCTGCTAAGAAGAATGCATTAACTTATATGATCAATGCCTTAAAAAAGGATGAGGATGTTTATCTTTATGATGAAGGAACTCCAATAAGAGATATTATGCATGTTAAGGATGTGTGTAATGCTATAGATCTTGTATGTAGTATGGGAAAATATAATGAGGTTTATAATATTGGGAGTGGACAACCAAGCATGATTGGTGATATAATAGTGACTGCTAAGGATTATTTAAATTCAAATTCGGAGATAAAAAACAAATCAACTCCAGAATTTCATAAAACTGTTCAGACTAAAGATTTTTGGATGGACACTACAAAGTTGCGTGAACTTGGATTTACTCAAAAGATCACCAATAATTCAATAATTCAGGAACTATGTCAGTAAGTAAAAAAGTTGATCATTTTATTGATTCTCTTCGTGAGGATGGTGAGAATTTATTTCCATATCTTTCAAATGAGAATTATAAAAAAGGAAATCCTATTTATTATTCTGGACCTTATTGGGACAACAGAGAAATATCTGTAGCTATTACCTCATTATTGGATGGTAAATGGTTGTGTGCTGGAGAGAAGGTTAATAAGTTTGAAAGAGAGTTTTCAGAAAAGTTTGGATTTTATCATTCACTTATGGTGAACTCTGGATCATCAGCAAATCTTGTTATGATTGCAGCACTTAAAGATTACTTTCAGTGGAAAGATGGTGATGAAATACTAGTGTGCGCGTGTGGTTTTCCTACTACTATCAATCCTATCATTCAGAATGGATTGAAACCAGTATTTGTTGATATAGATTTTGAAGATCTTAATTGGGATCTTGATGATTTAAAGTCTAAGATTACAGAGAGAACTGTAGCAGCATTTAGTTCACCAGTTCTTGGTAATTCTTATGATTTTGATAAGTTTCTTGATATTATCGATAGTTCTGGAATTAAATATATTGCCGATGGTTGTGATTCACTTGGAAGTAAGTGGGGAGATGAGTTTATTACTGCACATGCTATTGCAACTTCATGTTCTTTCTATCCTGCTCATCATATTTGTACGGGTGAAGGTGGGATGGTTTCTTCTAATATTGAAGAGATTGTTCAACTTGCTAGATCTTATGCATGGTGGGGTCGTGGATGTTATTGTGTAGGTGCTCAAAATAAATTGTCTAATGGTGTGTGTGGAAAGAGATTTAGTAGGTGGATTGATGGATATGATAATGATATTGACCATAAGTATGTTTTTGGTGTTAAAGGATATAATTTAAAACCATTAGATTTTCAAGGTGCTATTGGTTCTGTTCAGATTGATAAGTTTGAGGAGATACATGAGAAGAGAAGAAGTAATAAAGAGAAAATAGGTAAAGTTTTTGAATCTATTACTGGTGTAAGAGTTATCAAGGAATTGGAAAAATCTGAAACATCTTGGTTTGGAGTTCCTATTGTATGTCAAAATGGGCCAGTATCAACCAGTAAGCATAAACTTGTTAGACATTTGGAAGATGCTGGTATTCAAACTAGAAATTATTTTGCAGGAAATATCTTAACGCATCCCGCATATAAAGACTTTGGTGATTCTAGTGAGTATCCAAATGCTTCTAGAGTTCTTGATGAAGTTTTCTTTGTGGGATGTTCTCCAACAATCACTGATGATATGATTTCTTATATTGAGGAGGTTGTTAAAGATTATTCATTGTCACATATATTTCATCATCCAGTGTAATATATTGACAAATTGGCAATGTGTGCTACAATAAATACATCGAAATGTAAAAGATTACTATGGCATCTTATTCTGTAACACTTCGTTCACCTGATGGGAATGAAGAAACATTTGATTGTGCTGATGATGAGTACATTCTTGATATAGCAGAAGAGCAAGGTATAGATCTTCCTTATTTTTGTCGTGCTGGTGCTTGTTCTACTTGTGCTGGTAAATTGGAGTCTGGAACAGTAGATCAAGAGGACCAAAGTTTTATGGATGAGGATCAGGTTGAAAAAGGATTTGTTCTTACTTGTGTTGCATATCCTACATCAGATTGTGTAATCGAAACTGAACAAGAAGGAGAATTGTATACTGATTGATATGAAGCACTCCTAAATATTTTTTTAGTAGTGCATTATTGGTTAATTTTAATGAATGATAAGAAGGCAGCAAAAAGGATTATTAAACTGGCAAAGAAACATCCAGATTGGTATACAAAAGAAGATGTGAAATTTGCCAAGAAAGTTAAGAAACGAATCAAACAACAGGAAGAGAATGCAAGACTCGTTGAAGATCAGTCAGAATGAGGATGGAACATTCACATTAGATTGGGATAAGAATGATCCCAATTGGAAATGTTTGAATGGATTGACATCAGATCAGATCCAAGATATTATTAGACAAGCAATCTGTGAAGAACAAAATGGCACTATCTGAATCAGTATCAAATAGTCTTAAAGATGCGGAATCATCACTAAGAAATGCACTGGCATTCGCAGCTAGATGTGAAAGACCTATAGTATGTCATCAGATTGCAAAGATGATTGGTGATATTTCTCACATTATGGACTTTGATGGAATAATGGATCAAATGGAAGATCACATCGAAGAACTGAAGGATAAAGATTAACATATATTACAGCACTCTAAAGAGAGTATTAAATTTATAGATATTTTGTATAGATATGTTAGAATGTCCACACATTACACCGAAAAACTATGATCAATCTCGATGAGCGCTATCAATCTTATCTAAAAGGCAATAAGAAGATGCGTATTGATGGGATTGGAGAAAAAGTTAAGGCATATGGTTGGAGAGATGATGGAAAGACTATCATAGGTCACTATGTGATCACAGAAAATTATAAACTTCACTATAATATGGATGCTCAGTTTGTTAAGATGGAAGCATTAAAAGAACTTGAGACGGTAGCCAGTTAAGAAACTGGCACACGGATCTACACAAGCACGGTTTTGTGCTCTATATTAGTTGTATTGAAAGAGATCTGACTTATGACTGGTATTAGCACTGATCAACAACTCTCAAAAGAACATCAAGTATTATTTGATTATGTCCAAGATGTAATTGAATATGCTGATGAAGCACTGATTAAAGAATTGGATGATTATGGTATAGAAACTGTTGAACAGTTTGAAGATGCTTTTGCTGGTTCATATGATGGTTATAGTTCATTATCACCAGAAGCACAATTCTGTGAAGAATTAGTATCAGATTGTGGGTATCTTGAAAATGATCTTCCATCGTTTATTAGTAATCATATTAATTATCAAGAGATCTGGGATCATGAGTTGACTCATGATTACTTCACAATTGAACATCGCAATACATCACTATTTTTCTCAAGACATTTTTAATTATGGCACACGAAGCAAGTGGTAGATGGGTTGATCACCAAGGTCGATCTCATAATTTTTCTATTAGTTCTGATGTAGCTGATCGTGGGCATATTGAAAGTTTGGTTAGGTCGATATATCCTGCCAAAACTGTTCATATCAATTATGTTGGAGCTGATCGTGAGAAACAAAAGAGAGAAAGAGATGCTCATGTTGCTAATGAAAGAGCAAAGCGTGAACAACAACAATCACGATTAAATCAAGGCGGATCTAATAACATTAGTTCCAATAGTTCTAATAGTTTTAGTAGATCTAATAGGTCCTATGACTATGATGAACATGATGAACCTATGACAGAAGAGGAAGAAAAAGATTATAATGATGGTATTTTGATTTGGATTGGTATTATTGGAGGATTTTGGGCATTATTTACATTTACTCCATGGATTTTGATGCTTGGTGGTGGTGCTTTAGGTACTTGGGTTGGTGAGAAAGTTACTGGCCAGAGTGTAGAAGAATACACTGATTCTACTGAAGATAGTGGACATAAGAAAGCAGCAATTGTTTTAACATTAGCATTACTTTGTGGTGGATTTGGATTTATTCAAGGAAACAATCTTCAGAATGATTGGAACACTACAGACCAAATTGAGGAGGTAAGATCACAATGAAACTTGCTATTCTATTATCAACATTGTTAGTATTACCAGCACCTGCATTTTCACAACAAACAAATGTTTTTGATGAATGTAAGCGGTATATTCATAAGGAACAGTATCTTCCTGGATATTATGATAATCAAGGAAATTATAGGTCTGGACGTATAAAAAAATATAGAGAAAGAGTACCTTGTAATAATAGTGGTGGATATCAGACTAATCAATCACAAAGACAACAGAGAGTAGGATGTAATAGAGGAAGTAGAGTTCTTAGTGGTTTATTGGGCGGTGGTATTGCAGCTGCAGTATCTAAGTCTGATGCTTATGCTTGGTCAATTCCTATTGGAGTTATTGCTGGTGTTGCATCTGATAGAGCAGGTTGTCCATAACTTGACAACATGCTTTAATTCTGGTAGTATGTGATCATGTGCTACTAAACTTTTTCCTTTTTTATTATGAACCGTTTTAATGTTCTGTATGCTATTCCTTTGGCATTGATTGTAGGAGCACCACCAGTATCAGCACAGTCGCAATATTATCCTCCTAATTATTATGGTGGTGGAAATAGTGCTCCAGTTGTTGTTCCTCCTACCATTATCAATAATGCTCCACCAAGAACTTATGAGCACAATTCTTCAAAGAAATCTTGTAAAGAGAGTGAGATTGATTTGTTCTTGTTTGGTATCAGAAGGACCACTGGAGATTGCACACCTTAAATAATAGATGCTATTTTACACTGATCATAGAAATGCAACAGTTACTGATTTTACTGTTGCTGAAGTTCCTTTTAATGTGGTAGTACCATTCATTGAAAAGTGGCATTATAGTCATAGTGCAAGAGGACAATCACCTAAGCATTCTTTTATTTTAATGAATGAAGGTGAAGTGATTGGTGCAATGATCTATGGATACTTTGCAATGAGGAATCAATGGAAGAAGTATTCAATCTATGGTGCAGAGAAGGAGTTTGATATTATTGAACTTCGCAGGCTTGTGTGTATTGATGATACTCCTAAAAATACTGAGTCATACTTTATAGGACAAACCATTCAACATCTTAGAAAGAATGGTGACTATAAACTTATTGTTTCTTATGCTGACCCACATCATGGTCACGCAGGAACAATATACAAAGCAAGTAACTTTATTCATGCTGGTATGACATCTCCTGGTAAGATTATCAACTTTAATGGTAAGCGATATCATGATAAATGTATCAGAGATATTAACAAACCACATTTTGCAAAGACAGGTGAAAGAATACCATGTAAATCTGCTACTAAACTTATCAACGCATTGAAAAGTGGTGAGGCAGAGATGGTAGATACACCAGGAAAGCATATCTATTTGTATCCACTAAACAATAAGGTAAGGAAACTTATCAACAAAAAACATGCGGGTAACTGAGAGAAGAGTAGTCTCGCCCTGAGATTATGTGATAGTGCAACTCTATCTACCCGCTTTTATTATACTATATCATGTTTAATAGAAATCCATCAAAAAAGAGCATTGATACTATTGCTGATGCATTGTCAGTTGATATAATGCATCATATTATAAATGATCATTATGATAAAGTTCATAAACTTTATAGTAGGATTATTGTCAATTATCTTAAAGAAAATCTTGACTTAAATGATTCTGATTTCCGTAAAAAATTGATTAAAGAGATTATGAATCATTATATCAGTAGAGACGGTTGAGGAACTGTCCCAAGGTATCTCCATAAGGTCCCAGGGCACGTTATACTATTTGTATGATGAAACTAAGAGCACATCAGCAACGCTGCCTTGACGCCATGCGGAAGCACCGTAGGGGTCAAATTATTGTACCTACTGGTGGTGGCAAAACAATGTGTATGATTAAGGATACACAAAGAGAGTTTAATAGTTGTGAATGGAATGTAATACTTAAAGATCCTGATAGAAAGACTGTGGTAATAGTTGCTCCACGTATTCTATTATCACATCAACTTTGTGAGGAGTTTATTGAGCATCTGGACATACATCCTATGCTTCAATATAAAGTATTGCATGTTCATAGTGGATATACACATCATGATTCCACTACAAGATCTAGTGAGATTGTAGATTGGATAGAGGATAATTATAGGTTTAATAAGTTAATCTTTACCACATATCATTCTTTGCATAGAATCCAAGAAGCAGATGTTGCTGTGGATACTATCTTTTATGATGAGGCACATAATAGTGTTCAAAAGAACTTTATTGGTGCAACTGAGCACTTCTCTTGGGAAGCAAAGAGGTCTTACTTCTTTACAGCAACTCCTAAGCATTCTCTCACTCCAATGAAGGTAGGAATGAATGATGAGGACATTTATGGTAAAGAATTGGTGCAAATTCCTGCTCCTGATTTGGTAGATCAAGGAGTCATTCTTCCTCCTAAAGTTGTAATCAAGAAGATTGATATTGCTACAGATAGTAGGAATAAGTATGAGCATGATTGTGATAATGTCATAGCATCTATTGATGATCAGAATGTTGATAAGATCTTGATTTGTGCAAGATCTACCAAGCAGATTGTTGGATTGGTATCACAAACTAAGTTCTACTCTGAGTTAAGAAACCGTGGATATTCTTTGATGTATATTACATCTAAGACAGGACCAATTATCAATGGTAAGAAGGTTAATCGTGAGAAGTTCTTTGATACTCTAAAGACTGAAAAGAAGTTTGTTGTTATGCACTACAGCATTCTATCTGAAGGTATTTCTGTCAAAGGATTGGAAGCTGCACTATTTTTAAGGAACATGGATTACATTGGCATTAGTCAAACAATTGGTCGTGTGATTAGGACTGGAGCACCATCTAAAACTTATGGTTTGGTTGTTGTTCCTACCTATGATAAGGTTGGTATTAGCACTGCCAAGAAAGTTCAAGCAGTTGTTGATACTGTCTTCCATAAAGGTCAACCTGCCATCAGCGAAATAAGAAGATAGTCTAAATAATTGTAAGATATTGCAAATACAGATGACAGATAAACTTGAAATCTATTGTCAAGCAACATTCAATGCACTCAAATCAAACTTAGACTTATGGGATGAGAATGATCCTGATGTGGTGAGGATTATCACTCGTCAGTATTATGA